>JAABUN010004349.1_pt1 | contig 19525 bp, 19 predicted proteins | sample 5559311 | NCBI WGS metagenome assembly JAABUN01 (sample SAMN10711877, study PRJNA513370) | rock metagenome | isolation source: Antarctica rocks | place: Antarctica: Victoria Land, Siegfried Peak sud | reverse complement strand
ACGGGGCCGCACCGTCTCGATCAGAGGTGCAAGCGCCGCCCACTGCGCGTCCGACAGGACGCCATACAAACCCTTGTCGCTCATGCGACCAATATGGGAATACACCTCAAGCCCTAACATAGCCTAGCGTGTCCGTAGCCAAGGCGGACAAGCGTTCCCTCCAGCCGGCGGTGCTCCGCCTCGAACCGATCCGACCCAAAGATGATTCGAGCTGCCACGGCAAAGAACGGATTCTGCTCGATGGCGTGGGCACGTGAAAAGCCGGCAAGAAGGTAGGCGACCGCAAGCAGGTAGGGTCGCGCCATCCTGCTGGAACTGGCATTGGCGTCCGGGCCATTGAGCAAGTCGAGCCATTGCCGCTCGCTCCAGGCCCAGTAAGGCACCCCGGTTCGCCGCACCTCCTCCAGAACGAAGGTCAGCGTGCGGCCGATGCCGTGGCTGTTGCGCTGAACCTGGCTGAGGACGTCTGCAAGCGGCTGGTAAAGGCGCCCCAGGCTTGTCTTGAGCGGGTGATGCCCGCGCCGGCTGTTCCACCCCGCAAAAACCTGCCGCTCGTCAAAGGTCAGGTCCGGTGAACGATCATACCGATCGGGGTCGATTCGAAGCACGTAGGGCTGGAGGCGAGGTGCGACAGTCATGCCCACCTCACCGCGCATCAAACAGGACAGCGCCGAGTTTGGCGTCGAGGTGGCCGACGGACGCCGCCATCTTGGCGAGCAGATCGCCGCCGGACAGATGCAGGTAGGCCATGGTGGTCTGCGGGTTGCGGTGCCCGGCGTAGGTGGCGATCTCGTGCAGCCGCCAGCCGGCACGTGCCAAGTGGGTCAGCCGGAGATGGCGCAACGTATGGGTGCTGAACCCCTCGACGCCGGCCTGCCGGACAAGACGCTCGACCACCTTGCTCCAGGTCCATTTGGTCAGCGGCTGTCGGGGATTGCGGTCGGACTCGGAGAGGAACATCGGGCCGGCGCCCTGGTCCAGCGCCCGGCGGCGGACGAGGTAGCCGGCCAGCGCTGGCGAGGCCTCGGCGGCGTAGCACACCATACGCGCGCGGCTGCCCTTGCTGGTCTCGGGGCGAACGGAGATGAGGCGATGAGCGACATCGAGGTCGGACACACGCAGGCCGATCAGCTCCTCCCGACGCAAAGCGCCGTAATAGGCCAATGCAAACATCAAGCGATTGCGCAGTCCCTCTTGGGCCACCTCGTCAAGCACACGCGCCCACTCGGGTTCAGAGGGGATTCCAGGCAGCCGGACGAGCCGGCGCACGAGGCCCCGCTGCATGCCGGCGTGCTCGGGCTCGCGGCCACCAACCTGGACGTGCTGGCCGCGCGGGACAGGGTTCAGCTCCCGGACGCCCTGATAGACCAGGTGGTCGTACCACAAGCGCACAGCGGTCAGCCGCTGTTGCAGGGTCGCGTTGCTGACGCGGATCCTGGCCGAGGCACCGTCTGCCTCGCCGTTGAGATGGCGGACGAACAAGGAGACGTGTTCGAGCGTGGCGCCTGCGGCGTCCACGTGGAGGTTGCGGCAGAAGTTCAGGTACTGGTCGAGGCCGCGGCCGTAAGCGTCGACGGTGGCCGGCGAGCGGCCCAGGTTGCCGAGGAGAGCAAGCCAGGACCGGCCTTGCGGCTCGGCCGCTGCAAGCGGGTAACGCGACCAGACGGGAGTGGGCATCGTGGCGCTCCGTTAGACTGCGAGCGGGATGAAGCATCCCGGGGCAGGTAAGCCCGGCTCGCATAGGCATTCCACATAACTTATTACAAGGCGAAATTACTTAAGTGCCAGTGAACGCCCTGCATCTCGGGTTTACTGCGGATCAAGTGCCAGGGATCGCCCATCTTGATCCCAAGCGCCTTCGCCGGGGCTTTATGAGGAATCTGCGGCGCCCGTAATTTTGGGGTAGGATGCAGGCCGCAGGCGGGGTGGGGCATGCGGGAGAAAGAGGCCGAACGCTGGCTATCGATCCTGGAGAATCTCGGGCGGGCACCGAACACGCTGGCTGCCTACCGCTGCGCCCTGGACAACTATCTCACCTTCTGCGAGGAGCAGCAAAGGCCGCCTCAGCACGTCAACCGCGAGCACATCTCCCTCTACGTCCGGTACATGACCGGCCGCCCGATGCTGGGCAAGGAGGCACCACCTATCGGCACGATCAGGTCCGGCCTTGCCAATGCCACCATACGCCAGCGCCTTACTGCCGTCCGCCTCTACTACGATCACTTGGTGGAGGAAGGCATCCGCGCCGACAACCCGGTCGGACGCAGCCGCTACACGCCGCACGGCGGTTTCGGCGGAGCGCGGCCCCGCGCGCTCGTGCCGCGCTACACGGCCCTGCCCTGGATACCCGATGACGGCGAGTGGCGAGCCTTGCTGGAAGCGGCGCGGGCGGGACTGCTGCGCAACCGCCTCATGCTTGCCCTGGCCTATGACGCCGGGCTGCGGCGGGAGGAGCTGTGCTCGCTGGCCACCGGCGACATCGACCCTGCCAACAAGCTGCTGCATGTGCGGGCCGAAACCACCAAGGGGCGGCGTGCCCGCGTCGTGCCGTACTCCGTCTCGACCGGCGCTCTGCTGTCCGGCTATCTCGCGCACCGGCGCACGCTGACCCGCGAACGCGGTGCGCTGTTCGTGTCGGAGTCCCAACGCAACCGCGCGGCGCCAATCACGATCTGGACCTGGTCGAAGGTCGTACAGGCCCTCGCTCGGCAGTGCGGGCTGCCCCGGCTGGGTACGCACACCTTCCGGCACCTGTGCCTGACCGACTTGGCTCGCGCAGGATGGGAGCTGCACGAGATCGCCACCTTCGCAGGGCACCGCAGCACCAGCACCACCCTGCTCTACATCCACCTCAGCGGGCGCGAACTCTCGGCCAAGCTTGCCCGCGCGGCTTCCTTGCACGGAGAGCGCATGGCCCAGGTCGCGCAGGTGCTGGGATGAACGCCCTGTCCGGAGATGCCCCGTTGCCCGACGGCATGTCTGGATGGACATGGCCCCTGGACGTCACGCGCTACGACCTGTCAGCGGACCTCAGCCTGGTGGAACGCGAACACATGGGTCGTCTCGTGAGGCGCTTCGCCGCGGGCGGGCGTGGATGGCACAAGGAGGCCCGGCCGGCGCTGGACCGGCTGCTGCGCCCGCTGCACGACACGCTCGACCACCTCGGGGCCACCATCACCGAGAAGCGGAACTACACCGTGCGCACCACCGTGGTCTGCCTGCTGATCCGGGCCATGCACCGCCTCGACCGTTCGTTTTGGGCCTTCTCGCCCGAGGACTGGCACGAGATGCTGGGCGGCGACTACTACGCCTACGTGCGTCAGCACGGGGTGACGGCGAACGCCCGCCAGCAGCTGATCGCGGTCGCTTACCTGCTGTGCGGTTTCGACGGCCTGCACCGCCTGGGGCGCCTTGCCCATCACGCGCTGGCAGAAAAGGTGTTCGGCACGGAAGTCGTCAACGCCGCCATTACCAGGATGGCCGGCGACCTGGGGGGCTGGGGCTACACGCGAAAGGGCAACCTGGTCGGGCTGCGGGCCGCCCTGGCTGAAGCCATGCTGGCGCAACGCAGCCCGCGACCGGAAGAGCTGACCACCGCCACGCTCACCCAGCTCTACCAAGAGGCGGATGCCAAGATCACCCGCCGCGGCCTTGTCCTGCTGTCCTATGCCCTTGTCCGCCGCGGCCTGCTGCCAGAGCCGCTTGGCCGTGATGGTCAAGCGGACCGGAAGGACCGCATCGACCACCGGGTTGCGGTCGAGGGCGTATCGGCAGAGTGGCGGGAATGGTGCCGGCGCTGGTTCGCCACGACCACCCTGCAGCCGACCACCCGGGTGAGCAAGGTATACCGCCTATTCCAGGCCGGACGGTGGCTGGCTGCGGAGCAGCCCGGCATCGCCGGCCCAGGTGAATGGAGGCGCGAGACTGCGGCAGCTTACGTCGCCGCGGTGAACCGGGCAAAAATCGGGCAGTGGTCTACCCCGGCAGGGCCGCTCAGGGGCCACGCCGGCAAGCCGTTCTCGCCAGCGACCAAGGAGGGCATGCTCGGGGCAGTCCGGACCTTCTTCGCGGATTGCCAGGAGTGGGGCTGGATTGCCGTCCGGTTTCAGCCCGCCCGTGCACTGGCAACCCCGCGTTCGGTCCGGACGCTGATCGGGCCGGACCCGCGCACCATCGCCGACGCGATCTGGGCCAAGCTGGTATGGGCCGGCCTGAACCTGACCGACCAGGACTTGTCGCGCCCAGACGATCCCGACGCCGTGGGAGGCGGCCACTTCTATCCGGCTGCCCTGGTGCGGGCGCTGGTCGTGGTCTGGTTGTTCTCGGGCCTGCGGCGTGACGAGATCATGCGCCTGCGGCTGGGCTGCACGCGGTGGCAGACTGGTGATGCCGTCAAGGAAGAGGGCGTCGCGGCGGAGGGCAAGCGGCGGGTGTGCCTGCTGGACGTGCCGGTGAACAAGACCGGCACCGCTTTCACCAAGCCTGTGGACGGGATCGTGGGCGAGGCGGTGCTGGCCTGGGAAGCCATGCGCCCGCCACAGCCTCTCTGGCTCGACCTGAAGACGGGCGGGCGGGTGCATCCCTTGTTCTCCCACCGCGGCCGGCTTGTCGGCCCCACCTACATCAATGCCGTCCTGATCCCGCTACTCTGCCGCAAGGCCGGCGTGCCGCAAGAGGACGCACGCGGGCGTATCACCAGCCACCGAGCACGGGCAACGATCGCGACGCAGCTCTACAACGCCAAGGAACCGATGAGCCTGTTCGAGTTGCAGGAGTGGCTCGGACACCGGTCGCCGGAGTCCACCCGGCACTACGCCAGGATCACCCCGACGCGGATGGCCAAGTCGTACGAGGATGCCGGCTACTTCGCCCGTAACCTGCGCGCGGTCGAGGTGCTGATCGATCAGGACACGGTGCGGACCGGCAGGGCGGCCGGGGAGAAGCACTACGACCTTGGACATGGTTACTGTACCTATGACTTCTTCGACCAGTGTCCGCACCGGATGGCTTGCGCGCGGTGTTCCTTCTACATGCCCAAGGACTCGTCCAAGGCGTTGCTGCTGGAGGGTAAGGCGAACCTGCTGCGGCTGCGTCAGGAAATCCCGCTCAGCAATGACGAACTTCGGGCGGTGGACGAGGGCATTGCCGCCCATGACGAGTTGGTCGCCAAGCTCGCGGACATACCAACCCCGGATGGGGCGATGCGATAGCAACAATCACTCGGATCGCTCGCGCGCCGGAGCAGCTTCGCGAGGTGCGCACGATGAAGTGATACCAACGGCCTCGTGGTATGACCATTTCGGCCCAGGGCGCGGCTGCAACGGAACGGATGCGGTCTGGCGTATCGGTGAGCCAGTTCCAGGCGGCGCAGCAACGGTCCACGGTGTCCGTCCATCGTCTTCGATGGATGGTGTCGTAAGTGTCGAACACGCTGTTGCTGAGCTTGTTGGCACGCAGGTAATTCCAGACGTTCTCGACCGGGTTCAGCTCGGGGCTATAGGGTGGCAGGTGCAGCAGGGTGATGTTGTCCGGCACGCGCAGGCGCCCGCCGGTCTGGTGCCAGCCGGCACCGTCGCAGACCAGCAGGGCATGGGCGCCGGCGGCGACTTGGCGGCTGATCTCGGCCAGGTGCAGGGTCATGGCGCTGGTGTTGGCGCAGATTTGAGTTAGAGCAATTGGCCGTTGGTATGAGTCCCCAATCGTTGCGGCGGTTGCGCAGTGGGAACGCCTGCCCGTAGATGGCGGCATCTCATTCTCTTGGTTTGAACTGTGCCATGCTCGACAAAGTCACCAGCATGAGAGTCTTCGTTCGAGTGGCCGGAACGGGAAGCCTGTCCGCTGCGGGGCGCGCGCTTGAATTGTCGCAGACCATGGTGACGAAGCATGTCGCTGCTCTTGAACGGCATCTCGGCGTTCGGCTGCTGCACCGTTCGACGCGCCGTTTGACGCTGACCGAAGCGGGACGCGGCTACCTCGACGCCTGCCAGCGCATCCTGGCCGACATCGAAGATGCGGACCAGGTCGCCGCCGCCGGGCAGGCCGAGCCGCGCGGCCAGTTGCGCATGAACGTGCCGGTGGCGTTCGGCACGTCCTGGATCGCGCCGCTGCTGCCAGAGTTCGCAGCCAGGCATCCAGCCGTCACCCTCGACATCGGGTTCAACGACCGCATCGTGGACCTGATCGAGGAAGGCTGGGACCTGGCAGTCCGGATCGGGGTGCTGCGCAATTCGACCTTGATGTCGCGCCGGCTGGCGCCCTGCTCCATGGTGGTGTGCGCGTCACCGGCATACCTTGCGGCCCACGGCAGCCCGCGCAGCGTGGCTGACCTCAGCGGCCATAACTGCCTCGGCTACACGCTGTCCGACCGGGGCGCCAACCGCTGGATCTTTGGCCGGGATGGCGCCGTCGTAGCAAGCGTTGCGGGCACTTTGCGCACGAACAACGGCGACGCTTTGCGGGTGGCCGCAGCCGCGGGGCTTGGCTTGATCTATGAGCCAGCCTTCCTTGTGGCCGAGGACCTGCGGGCCGGGCGGCTCCTGGCCTTGCACCTCGACCATTCTCCGGTGATGGCCGGCCATATTCATGCAGTGTTCCCGCCGGACCGTCACCTGCCGCTGAAGTCACGTGTCATGATCGACTTCCTGGTGGAGAAGTTCGGCGGGGAAGCCCCGTGGGGCGGCAGCCGGCCGATGCCCTGATCATGCAGCAAGCAGTACGCTGCGCCTGCCAAGCGCCTGCTCCCACCGGTGGAGTGAAATGATCTTCCCAATTCCCCAGTTATCAGAGGGGATCGGGTGCGCCAGATCGAGGCCAGTCAAACGCACGGGATGCTCGATGACCGACCTTCGCACCTCACCCTACGCCGCCCTTCTCCTCCGCTTGAGCCTCGGGGCCATGTTCCTGGCCCACGCCGGATTGAAGCTGTTCGTGTTCACCCCGGCTGGCACCGCCCAGTTCTTCACCAGCCTCGGGCTTCCGGCGGCGCTAGCTTACCTCACCATGGCCGCGGAGGTCGCAGGCGGGGCTGCGCTCATCCTGGGCGTATGGGCCCGCATCGTGGCGCTTGCGCTGACGCCCATCCTGCTTGGCGCCATTGTCACGGTGCATGGCGCCAATGGCTGGCTGTTCACCAACACAGGTGGCGGCTGGGAGTACCTGGCCCTGTGGATGGCGGCGCTGGTTGCTCTCGCCGGCATCGGCGACGGCGCATGGGCAATGCGGCCCACGCCAGTCTTCGCTGGTCGGGCAAAACTGCAGGCCACCTGAGTCCACCCCGGCGGCCCAGGTCGGCCTATTCGTACCCTGGCGGTTGCCGGCTACGTCGCCCGTGTCCAGGCACGGGATCTCAAGAGGATGCCAAAATGCCCAACCTTCTCGTTCTCCACACCAGCATCAACATCGATGCCTCCGCGACGCGCGCGCTGGCATCGGACTACGCCGCGCAGTATGCCGCGAACCACTCCGGCACGCAGGTAACAGTGCGCGACCTCGTGGTCTCGCCTGTCCCCCACCTCATCCCGGGGATGCTGCCTATCGTGTTCGGTGCGGCCCCCGCCGGTGGGGACGCGGAGCAGGACGCGGCAGCCGCCTTGTCCAATGCGCTCATCTCGGAGCTGGAGGCGGCCGATATCGTCGTGATCGGCACGCCGATGTACAACTTCACCGTGCCTTCGACCCTTAAGGCTTGGCTCGACAACGTCATACGCGCCGGCCGCACCTTCACCTACGCTGGCGGCACGCCCAAAGGGCTGCTCCCCCCGGGCAAGAAGGCCGTCGTGTTCCTGGCGAGCGGCGGCGCTTACGCGGACGGTCCGGCAAAGGCGTACGACTTCGTGGAGCCTTACCTGCGGGCCGTGCTCGGTTTCATCGGGCTGACGGACGTCACCGTCGTCAGGGTGGAGAACCAGGCGAACCCCGACGCGGCACAGCAGGCGCGTGCCGGGGCAATGTACGCAACCCACGCCTTGGCCGCGTAGGGCGGACCTGAGCAGCCCTGGGCGCCTGCCGACCCGGCGGGCACCCAGGGCCAGGTGCCGTGGCGTCAAGGCACCTGGCCGAGAGCCTCCTGCGCGGTTGCCAGCAGCGGCAGCAACGTCCCTGGCAGGTCCTCGACGGCTATCCTGCTCGCGTGGACCGCCACGTTCAGCGCGGCGACGACGACGCCGCTCGTGTTCCGGATCGGGACGGCGATGGTCCGCAAGCCCAGTTCGACCTCCTCGTCCACCACTGCATAGCCCTGGTCACGGACGGTCGTCAGCTCCCGTTCAAGCGCCGACCGCGTGGAAAGCGATTTCGGCGTCCGCGCCTCGAAGCGGGCCTTCCGCCAATAGCCCTCCAGCCAGTCAGTGGACGCGTAGGCGAGCATCACCCGGCCCAGGGCGGTGCTGTAGGCCGGCAGGCGGCTGCCCACGCTCAGGCTGATGAAGACAAGGCGGGACGGCGCTGCCTGCGCGATGCACACGATGTCCGTTTCGTCCAGGATCGCCGCCATGCAAGGGTCCCCCGCCTCGCGCGCGATGCTGTCCACATAGGGCTGCAATAGCTTCGCAAGCGGCGTCATAGCCAGGTAGGCGTGCCCGAGGCGCATCACCCGCGGCGTGAGCGAGAAGAACTTGCCGTCGAACTCGGCATAGCCGAGGTGGACCAGGCTGAGCAGGTAACGGCGCGCCGCCGCCCGCGTCAGCCCCGTCAGGCTGGCCGCTTCGCTGATCGCCATGCGCCGCCGCGTCTCGTTGAACAGCTCGATGATGGCCAGCCCTTTGCCGAGGCCAGCAACCAGGTCGCGGCTTGGTGGGGCGGCAGGGGCTTCGTCGGGCATGTGGGCGCATATCGCACAAGACGGTTGTACTTGACAGCCATGACATCGGTCCCCAACATTGTGCGTAATACAAACAAAGGGCGATATACGAACAATTGCCCAACATCCCGGAGGGTGTCCCATGTCCAGCGCACGAGTGTCTGACCTCATCCAACAGGTTGCCGGCGCCATGCGGCCCAGCGCCCCTGGCGCCGATCCGGCTTTGCAAGCCCGCATGGCCATCGTGCTCCGCCACCTGCTCGAAGCCGTAGAGGAGGCCAAGCTGACCGAGGCCGAGCTGACCGGGGTATGCGTGTTCCTGGACCAGATCGCCGAGGCAAAAGAGTGGCGCTTCCTCACGCACGTCTTCGGACTCGACACTTTGGTCACCGAGACGACGCATGGCGGCGAGGAGCGGCGCACCGTGGACAACGTCGAAGGCCCGCTCTACGCGGCGGGTGCGCCCGAGGTGGCTAGCCCTGCCCTGATGATGCGCCCGGACGAGCCGGGCGAGCGGTTGTTCCTGTCAGGCCGCGTGGTCGATACGGCCGGACAGCCCCTGCCGCACGCGCTCCTTGATATCTGGCAGTCCAACGCCGCTGGCGCCTACGCCGAGGATGATCCCGGCCAGCCCGAATGGAACTTCCGCCGCCGGGTGACTGCGGACGCGTCCGGCCGCTACGAGATCGAGACGGTGGTGCCGGGCTGCTACGAGATCGGCGATGCGTCGGGGCTGGCGTGCGGCAGCCTGTTGCAGAGCTTGGGCCGGCACCGCATGCGGCCGGGGCACGTCCACCTGAAGCTGTCGGCGCCTGGCGCGCAGCCGATGACAACGCTGCTCTACTTCCGCGGCGACCCCTGGATTGATGACGACTCCATTTTCAGCGTGCGCGAGGACGTCACGCTGACCCTCACGCAGCACGACGACCCGGCCGAGATGGCGGCGCGCGGCGTCAAGGTGCCGTTCCATACCGGCCACTTCGACTTCGCCTTGGAGCCGGCGCGCACACAGGCCCTACAGGATGCCTGACGCCCTTGCGCCCGCGCCCCGCTGGGTCCAGCGCCCGCCTGGCTCCAACTGGGGCGACTTCGGGCCAGACGACCAGCGAGGCCGCCTGAACCTGCTGACGCCGGAGAAGGTGCTACAGGGCATCGCCGAAGTGCGGGAGGGGCTGACCTTTTGTCTCAGCCTGCCGCTCGACCTGCCCGGCGGGAATGCGCTCAACCCGCGCCGGCACCCGCCGGTGCTGCGCCCCACCGTCCGTAACGGGCAGGCCAATATCAACTACCAGCTCGGCCAGGACGACGCCCGGCTGACCGACGTCATGAGCGACGACGCCGTGCTGCTGCACACCCAGTACTCGACACAGTGGGACGGGCTGGCTCACGTCGGCCAAATGTTCGACGCCGACGGCGATGGTGTGCCGGAGCCGCGCTACTACAACGGCTACCATGCTGGCACCGATGTGACCGGCCCGTCCGGCGCAGTGCCGCCGGGCGCTGTGCCGGCCCCGTCCCATGCGCGTGCGCTGGGGATCGAGCACATGGCGGAAGCCTGCGTGCAGGGCCGGGCAGTGATGATTGACCTGCACGCCCACTTTGGCCGCGAGCATCGGCATGTCGGCTTCGACGACCTGCAACAGGTCATGCAGGTGGACGGCGTTACGGTCGAACCCGGCGACATGGTCTGCCTGCACACCGGCTTCGCCCAGATGCTGGTCGAGATGGCCGGCACGCCGGACCCGCACGCGCTGGAGCACTCCTGCGCCGTGCTGGATGGCCGGGATGCACGGCTTCTGGACTGGATCGGCAACTCCGGCCTCAGCGTCCTGATCGCCGACAACTACGCGGTCGAAGCGCACCCGGCAGGCGGATGTGACACGCCCACGCACTCCGCCGTGCCGCTGCACGAGCTTTGCCTGTTCAAGCTTGGCATCCACCTGGCGGAGCTGTGGCACTTGACGCCGCTGGCGGCATGGCTGCGCGCGCAAGGACGCTCCCGCTTCCTGCTGACAGCGCCGCCGCTGCGGCTGCCGGGCGGCATCGGGTCCCCTGTCACCCCGGTCGCCACGGTCTAGGGATGGTCCCGCCCCGGATCGCCAGCTTGTCCACCACGCGGCTGGACATCCCGCTGCGGCAGCCGATCACCATGTCGTTCGGCGTCGTCCGGCTGCAGAATGTGGTTCTGGTCCGCCTGCGGGACAGCGACGGGGTGCAGGGTGTCGGCGAAGCGTCTGTGCTCGGTGGGCCGCATTGGGGCGAAGAGAGCGCCGAGGGCGTCCAGGCCGTCATCGAGACCTACATCGCCCCGGCCCTGGCCGGCACCGCGCTTGACGGGATCGAGGCGTTCGCCGCCACCCTGGCACGCTTGGTCCGCGGCAACCCCGCCGCGCGCGGGGCCGTGGAGATGGCGGCGCTCGACCTGCTGGGCCGCCGTCTCGGCGTGCCGGCCGTGCATCTCTTGGGCGGCCCATGCCGGCAGGTGATCCCGGTTGCCTGGACGCTGTCCACCGGCGGGACCGGCAGCGACATCGAGGAGGGCGAGCGCGCCCTGGCCGAGCGCGGGCACCGCCGGTTCAAGCTGAAGTTCGGCCGTGATACGGCGGTGGCCGACGCGGCGCGTGCGGCCGCCATCATCGAGGTGTTCCGTGGCCGCGCGACCGTGATCGGCGACGTGAACCAGGCCTGGGACGAGGTGACGGCGGCGCGCCTGCTGCCCGTCCTGCAAGAAGCCGGGCTGGAGGCCATCGAGCAGCCGCTGCCCGCGGGCGACATCGCGGCCATCGCCCGGCTACGGGCGGGGTTGGGCATGGAGATCATTGCGGATGAGGCGATCACCGGGCCGGCAGCGGCCTTCCGGGTCGCTGCCGGGGGCGGAGCATCCGTATTTGCACTGAAGCCCAACCGGGACGGCGGGCCGACGGCGACGCGGCGTGTGGCCGCCATCGCAGCGGCAGCGGGCCTCGGCCTATACGGCGGCACCATGCTGGAAACCAGCATCGGCACGGCGGCTTGCGCCCACGTCTATGCCGCAGTGCCCGAACTGCGGCTGGGGTCCGAGCTGTTCGGCCCGCTGCGCCTGTCCGAGGACGTGGTGACAGACCCGGTTCGCGTGCGGGACGGGGTGTTGCAGGTGCCGGACGGCCCCGGGCTGGGTGTCGTGCTGGACGAGGATCGGGTGGCCTTCCTGGCACGCCGGCACGGCGGCACCGGCGCCCGCTTCGGTTCTGCCGCATGACGCCGTTCACGTACGACGCGCTGCCGGTGCGGGTCGTGTTCGGCAGCGGCACGCTTCGGCAGCTTCCGGCGGAGCTGGCTCGGCTCGGGTGCCGGCGCGCGCTCGTCCTGTCCACGCCAGAGCAGCGCGGAACGGCGGAGAGGGCCAGCACGCTGCTGGGTGCGGCATCGGCTGGCGTCTTCGCGGAAGCGGCCATGCACACGCCGGTGGCCGTCACCGCCGCTGCCATGAACGATGTGGAGCGGCTCGGGGCCGACAGCGTCGTGTCGGTGGGCGGCGGGTCAGCCATCGGCCTGGGCAAGGCAATCGCGCTGCGGACGGACTTGCCGCAAATCGCGGTGCCCACGACCTACGCCGGCAGCGAAGCCACGCCGATCCTCGGTGAGACCGACGGCGGCGAGAAGGTCACGCAGCGCACTCTGCGCGTATTGCCTGAGGTCATACTCTATGACGTCGAACTGACCCTGACGCTGCCGCCAGGTCTGACCGTGACGTCCGGACTGAATGCAATCGCCCATGCGGTGGAGGCGCTCTACGCTGCCGACGCGAACCCTGTTGCGTCAGTGTTGACCGAACAGGCAATTGGCCTGCTAGGTCCTGCGCTGACGGCAATCATCCAGGACCCGTCCGACAAGGCTGCTCGCTCGGATGCGCTGTACGGCGCCTGGGCTTGCGGCACCTGCCTGGGCCTGGTCGGCATGTCGCTGCATCACAAGCTCTGCCACGTGCTGGGCGGCCTGGGACTGCCGCACGCCCCGACTCACGCCGTCATGCTGCCCTATGCCGTCGCCTACAATGACGCCGCGGCACCGGACGCCATGCGCCGGGTCGCACGCGCGCTCGGCGTGTCCGATGCGGCAACCGGGTTGTTTGCGCTTGCCCGCAGCCTGGGCACCCCGCCTTCGCTGGCAGCGCTCGGCATGCACGCCGGCGACATCGGGCGTGCCGCCGACCTGGCCGTGTCCAATCCGTATCCGAACCCGGCACCCATCACGCGGGAGGGCATCCGGAACTTGCTGGATGCCGCCTTCTACGGGCGCGGTCCGGCCCAGCAGCATTAGGGAGAACAGAGCATGAGCACCTATGTCACCGATGTTCACGGCGAGGAGTTCACCCCGGGGCGGAAACGCAAGGTGCGCCCTGTGCTCGGCACAGTTACGGAGCCTGCGCGTGAGATCCCCATCCTGCACGACGTGGACGTGCTGGTAGTGGGCGGCGGGCCGGCGGGCACCACCGCGGCTATTTCCGCCGCCCGGCTGGGCGCCCGCGTCATGCTGACCGAGCGCTACAACCACCTCGGCGGCCTCTCCACTGGCGGGCTGGTGATTTGGATCGACCGGATGACCGATTGGGATGGCAAGCTGGTCATCCGGGGCCTAGGCGAGGAGCTGCTCGACCGCTTGCCGGCCGATGCCAAGTTCGGACCGGACCCGTCGGCATGGGGCTCGCGGGAGGCGGACGCCGTCGCCCGCTGGAAGCCGCGGTTCTCGGCCCACCACGACACCGTGACCTGGGCGCCGATGATCGACCCCGAGCAGCTCAAGGCCGTATCGCTGGCGGCGGTGCGCGAGGCCGGCGCGGAGCTGCTGTTCCACGTTTGGGCCTCGGGCACAGTCATGGAAGACGGCCACCTGCGCGGCGTCGTGTTCGAGGGCAAGAGCGGCCGCTTCGCCATCACCGCGCGTGTCGTCGTGGACACCACCGGGGATGGCGACGTTTTCAACAGCGCGGGTGAGGGAGCGGCCAACGACATCGAGCCGTCCTCAATCCAGCAGTGCATCAACACGTCCTGGCTTTGGGCCGGGGTCGATTGCGAGCGCTGGCTCGCGTTCCGCCGTTCGCCCGAGTACGACGCGTTCTCCGCCCAGGCGCGCCAGGAACTGGGCCTGTTCGAGTGGCCCGTCGCGTCCTGGCGCAACGACATCGCGGTGTTCATGGGGCCGCGATGGGCCGGCTACAACGGCTTGGACCCGCACGACCTCACCGAGGTGGAGCTGCGCTCCCGCGACAAGATGACGGATCTGCTGGGCTACTACCGCGCCCATGCGCCAGGCTTCAAGGACGCCTGGATCATGCTGACGGCCTCCCAGGTCGGCGTACGGCTGACCCGGCGCCTGCTGGGTGCGCAGAGCCTGAGGCGGGAGGATTGGTCGGCCGGACGGGTCCATGGCACCGAGATCGGCGTCAGCCCGAGCCTGGCGCCGAAGTGGGCGAGCGTGTCGGTGCCGTATGGCAGCCTGCTCCCGCGCTCGACGCCGGGCCTGATCGTGGCGGGCCGGCACCTATCCTGTGATGCGTCGTCGCAGACGTTCATGCGCGAGATCCCGCAGTGCTGGCTGACCGGCCATGCCGCCGGGGCAGCCGCGGCGCTTGCGGCGGACCAGGGGATCAACCCGGGCCAGGTGCCGATCGCGGCCCTGCAAGCGGCGTTGGCGTCGCAGGGAGCACTTGTTCGTGCTGCGCCCGTCCCCGCTGAAACCGAGCCAGCCATGTAGCTGCCGCCCACCCTGACCCGCCAACGAAAATAAGATCAACGAGGGAACGTCCATCATGCTACCGAAACAAGACAGCTACACCGTCGCGGAGATTGTGGAGGGTGCCGGGTTCCGGCGGCCTTTGCTGACTATCCTTGCCCTTTGCTTCCTGTTGATGGTCTGCGATTCCTATGACGTTGCGGCCCTCTCCTTCGCCGCACCCGTGCTGATCAAGGTGTGGGGCATCGCGCCGTCGGCCATGGGGTTCATCTTCAGCGTCGGCCTATTCGGCCTCCTGGTCGGCTCGATCCTGTTCGGGTGGGTTGGCGACCGCTTCGGACGCAAGCGGGCGATGATCATGGGCGCGCTTGGTTTCAGCGTGCTGACCGCGGCGACGGGCCTGGCAGGGTCGCAGACGGAGCTGCTGGTTCTGCGCTTTCTGGCAACCATCGGCCTCGGCGGTGCTGTCCCGAACGCCGTGGCGCTGGTGACCGAGTTCACGCCCAGGGCGCGTCGTATCACGGCGGTGGGGATCATCTTTGCGGGCTATTCGATTGGCGGCATCGTCGCGGGCCTTTCTGCCACCTACGTGATCGGTGCGCTGGGCTGGCAGGCGATGTTCTTCATCGGGGGCGCACTGTCGCTCGCAACCACGGCAGCATTCCTGCTGCTGCCGGAGTCGCTGTCCTTCTTGGCGGCGCAGCCAGCCATGCAGCCGCAGGCGGCGCGGGTTGCCGCGTTCCTGCGGCCTGACCTGATGCTGGGCCCGCAGGTGCGCGTGGTGGCGGAGCAGACGGCGCAGGTGTCGCAAGGGCGGGTAGCAGACCTGTTTGCCGGGCCGTTGAAGCTTGCCACGCCGCTGATGTGGCTAATCTACATCGCTAACTCGATGACGGTGTTCTCCCTATCCAGTTGGATGCCGGTCGCGGTCGAGTCCGTGGGCTTCCCGCGGGCCATGGCGGCCACCGCCACGGCGCTCCTGTTCGCCGGCAGCGCGGTCGGCGGGGTGGTCGGCGGGCGGTTCGCCGACCGCTTCGGGCTTGGGGCGGTCGTCACCATGGCCGTGCTGGCGTTTCCCACCGTAGCGGCCCTCGGCGCTCTCAACGGGCTGGAAGGATTGCTGCTGCCGGTGAGCTTCCTGGCTGGCTGCTTCGCGTTCGGCGGCCAGACCTGCCTGCATGGCGTCGTCGGCTCGCTCTATCCGACAAACGTCAGGGCCAACGGCGTGGGCTGGGCCATCGGCATCGCAAAAATCGGCTCCATCGCCGGGCCGCTGATTGCCGGGCTGCTGCTGCCGCGCCTGTCGGGCCAGCACCTCTTCCTAGCTGCGGCCAGTCCCTTGGTGGTCGTCGCCGTCCTTGCATTCACGCTTCGGACATTCCTGTTCTCGTCCGCCACAAGCAGCCGAGTAGAGGCTGTGGTGACGACCAGTTGAGGGCACGGCAGTTGCAAATCCGGATAGCTCATGGTGCCAGCACAGCAGATCCCGGGCACCCCGTTGCCTCGGTGGGTGCGTGCGATGCGCAATTTTGATGAGGATACGATCACGCAGGCTGTCCTCGAACGGGTGCGGGAGGCGCGCGACCCACGCACGCGCGCCATCAGCGAGGCCGTCGTGCGGCATCTGCACGCTCTGGTGCGTGAAGTTCAGCCGACGCAGGCCGAGTGGATGGCTACAGTCGAGTTCCTCACCCGCACCGGCCAGATGTGCAGCGGCACACGCCAGGAGTTCATCCTCCTATCCGATACGCTCGGCATTTCCATGCTGGTGGACGCCATCAACCACCGCCTGCCCTCAAGCGCCACCGCGACGACGGTGCTTGGCCCCTTCTACGTGGAGGCGGCACCTGAGCATGCGCTGGGCGAGGACATTTCGGCCGGCATGGCCGGACCGCCATTGCTGATAGAGGGAACGGTGTCCCGCCTGGACGGTACGCGCGTGGCCGGCGCGGTAATCGACACCTGGCATACCGACGGGGACGGCTTCTACGACGTGCAGGGTCTAGAAGGACTGGATGGCCTTGCTGGGCGTGCGCGGTTCCGTGCGGACGGTGACGGCAAGTTCTGGTTCCGCTCGGTCGTGCCAGCGTCCTATCCCATCCCCGACGATGGTCCCGTAGGCGACATGCTGAAGCTGCAGGGGCGGCATCCGTTCCGCCCCGCGCACGTCCATTTCATGATTGGTGCCCCAGGGTGCCAGACTTTGGTTACGCACGTCTTCCTGGCCGGCGACCAGTATCTGGACTCGGACGTCGTGTTCGGGGTGAAGGACGCCCTGATCCGCTCGCTGGAACACCAGGAGCCTGGCCGGACCGCGCGGGGCAATATGGTCCAGCAGCCCACGGCAGCGCTGCAGTTTGATTTTGTTCTGGCTAACGCACAGGCAAGTTGAGGCTGGTGCAGTTTTGGCGGAGCACGCGACGGGACCTCTCCAGCGCATACCTATTCCTGTCAGCGATAAGGAACTGTAGCATTAACGAGGGTTTACGGCACGGTAGCTGTGTTGTTTGGCCAAGCCTGGCTTCCAAGCTGGTAAACGTGCCGCAACCGTGTTGCGCAATCAGCGTGCCGGTGCAAGGAATGCATATGACTTTCGGCACGAAACGGCGCACCTCCATCCCATCCCCTGCCTCCCCCGCCGCCTCTGGTGACGGTGGGGGCATGTTGATCGGCTATGCCCGTGTGTCCACCGAGGACCAGAAGCTTGACCTGCAACGCGACGCCCTGGCCCGTGCCGGCTGTCATCGCATGTTCGAGGACCGTGCATCCGGCGCCCGCGCCGACCGCCCTGGCCTCACCAGTGCTCTGTCCCACCTCCGCCGTGGCGACACCCTGGTCGTGTGGCGCCTGGACCGGCTTGGCCGCACCACGCACCAGCTCGTCGGCTTGCTGGAACAGTTTGAGCGCGAAGGCGTCCGTCTCCTGTCCCTCCAGGACGGGATTGACCCGTCGTCAGTGATGGGCAAGGCCATGCTACAGATCGGCGCCGTGTTCGCTGAAATGGAGCGCAACCTGCTGCGCGAGCGCACGAAGGCGGGCCTGGCTGCTGCCCGTGCCCGCGGGCGGCTGGGTGGACGCAAGCCGCGCTTGTCGGCTGACGGCCTCGACACCGCGCGCCGGCTCATGGCCGATCCCTTGCTGACCATGGAGGAAGTTGCCTCCCGGCTCGGCGTTGGCCGGACGACCTTGTACAGGGCGCTTGGCCGGACGCGCGCCGCGTCCACCATAGGCACAGAGGCAGCAAAGGTGGGCCACAAGTTACGCAGCCCCGGCCGCAAGCCACGTCGGCCGGCGATCGCTGCCGACCTCTCTTCATGTCTCGTGCCGAAGCGTGAAGACCAGAATGCAGAAGGGCCGCCCGAAGGCGGCCCTGCATAGAAGACTGGTGTCCAAAGGGAATGTATCTGCCGGCAGCAGCCGGCGGACAGGGAAGGCCCCCAAGGCGCCCGAAGCTGATATATGACTGACCCACCCGAACCTCAAGGTCGTTCCGGCCTGCTGGCCTTCGACGCTGACCGCGTGGCCGACGCCCTCAGCCGCGAGCGTCTTGCCAAGTACCTTGTCCGCACCGGCGGGGACGCCCGGCGTGCCCTCAACCTGTATGGCTGGAACCAGGAGATCGGCGCGGCGCTGACCGTCACCTTGTCCCAAGTCGAGGTGTGCCTGCGCAACCAGGTTTCCCGCGCCCTAGCCGACGCCTACGGCCCGGCGTGGCACCGCGTGGCCCGGTTCCGCCACACCCATGCCGCCGTGCAGCACGAACTCGACAAAGCCGAGGACCGGGTCAAGAAAGCCATACCCTCGCTCCCGGACATCATCGCGGCGTCGGACTTCAACTTGTGGCGCGAGCTGTGCAAGCCGGCCTATGCCGGCGTGTTCTGGGCCAAGCGCATCCCGATTGCCTTCCCGCACCTGGCGCTGGCCGGCAAGGAACGCGAGGTCCTAACCGAGTTGCACCGGCGGGTGGACCTGCTGCTGAAGCTGCGCAACCGCATCGCCCACCACGAACCCATCATCGGCTCGAACTGGGAGAAGGTTGGCGCAAAGCTCGCCGACCGGCACCGCGATGCAGCCGAGCTGCTGGCCTGGATGAACACCGACCTGGCCGGCTGGGTGCTGGGCCGGGACAGGTGTCACGCCGTCATGTCCGCTTGCCCGGTGGTGTGAACCTTCGAGACGCCGGCGACTGTCCACGAAGGAGACCTGGACATTCCTCTTAACCGGCAGATCTTGCTATGGCACAACCATCATTATTGGACAACACTACGATGGGCGCCCCCCGCAACTTCGGGTCGAACGCGGCCTCGCAGGAGCAGTAGAAGCTGTTGCCGTCGATCAGGCCATAGACCCGCACCGGCCTAGACCTGGGTGCGGACCAGGGCGGCCACGACGGCCCAGATCTCGGCCTCGTCCGTGACCGGCAGCGGCTCCTTGCCGGCGCCGGCCGGCCGCAGCCACCATTGACCATCACGGTGCATCAGCTGGCACACCAGCACGTCGCCGTAGACCATGGCGATCACGACCCGGCCGGCCACAGGCGACGCGGCGGCGTCTGCGATCAGGATGTCGCCGTGCTGGATGCCGCGCTCGACCAGGGCGTCGCCCTTGACCCGGACGGGGTAGCGGTGCGGCCGGCGCAGATCGAGCACCTCCGAGAGATCGATGGGTCCCTCCAGGCTGTCGGAGGCGGGCGACACGAAGCCCGTGGTGTTGCCGCCGTCGTAGTCGCGGGTCACCCTATGCCGCCCGGGTGCGGCGCGCGGGCTGAGCTTCAGCCGCGGCACCGCTGTCCAGCACGGCGATGCGCCCGTTTTGGCCGGGGGCTTGCACCGGCCAGGGCCGGGCTGCGCCGCCGCGCACGCGCCACGGGTGCAGGCGCCAGCGTGCGGGAGTGTCAATCAGCTTGGAAACGGGACCCGGGTTCAGCGTCCAATAGGGACCCGTCTGTGCTGACGGGAGCACCTACCTGAGGTTGTGGTCGGCGCTCAGGTATGGGTCTTGCTGCGCCAGCTTTCG
>JAABUN010004348.1_pt1 | contig 19528 bp, 18 predicted proteins | sample 5559311 | NCBI WGS metagenome assembly JAABUN01 (sample SAMN10711877, study PRJNA513370) | rock metagenome | isolation source: Antarctica rocks | place: Antarctica: Victoria Land, Siegfried Peak sud | reverse complement strand
CGCTTCCCCCGCCAATAGCTCTCGGACACCGCCAATACGTTACTGGTCCTACAAGGGCCTCCCGGTACGCCGGGAGGCCCTCCATGCGCTTCCTCCGCCAGTCGGTGTCGGACATCGCCAATAGGTACCGGACTACCGCCAATACGTAGCCTATCCTACAAAAGGCTCATGTGGCGCCTCAGATGCATCACTTCCTGTCACTCAGTCGCACGAAGTTCGGTGCCTCAGTCGCATGAGGGGATGTCCCTGAGTCGCACGAAGTTGCGCGAGATGTCGCTCAGTCGCATGAACAATCAGCCCTTGGGTCAGCTGCGGACGCTGAAGCCGGGCAAAATGGTGCCTCAGTCGCATGAAGGTATTGATGTCACGTCCCTCAGTTCCAGCTATCCCCCGAAATGTGCCTCAGTTCAATCCTAGACTGAAAGGGACATCAGTTGCGCAAGTCTGCGGAGGGAGTGGCCTCAGTTGCACGGGGAGGGCCGGTTGAGCCCCAGTTGCATCCCCTGGTGAAAGGCACACCGCCACCCCGATGCTGCCGCTCCCGGCGCACGGATCCAACACCGTCTCAGCGCTTCCGGCCCCGCACCCACACGAAGGAGTTCGGGTAGGCGATCGACCCATCGGCGCGCGTGAAGCGCACGTCGACGTCGCGCAGCCGCGCGCGCACCGTCTCCTCGTCGGTCCGCGCGATCGCCGCCTCCACCACCGGCACCGCGCGGTGGGCGAGCCACGCTTCCCCCGCCGTACGGAAGACGAACGTGCAGTCCACCTCGCCGCGCTCGAGTGTCTCGACGCCCGCCGCGGCGAATACCGCTTCCCAGATCCCCGGCACGGCGAGCCCGAACGGTGGCATCGCCCCGGCGGGCGGCGGGGGCAACAGGTCGCGCACCGTGCCCGTCAGGGCGAGGTACGCGCACCGCGCCGGCTCCGCCTAGCAGGTCGCGACGAGCAGCCCGCCCGGACGCACGGTCCGCGCCACCTCGCGCGTGGCCGCCGCCGCGTCGGCGCAGAAGAAGAGGCTGTTGATCGCGATCGCCGCGTCGAACGCGCCGTCCGCGAACGGGAGCGTCTCGAGGTCGGCCTCGTAGGCCGCCAGACCCGGGATCCGCGCGCGGGCGATCGCCAGGAGCGCCGGCGCGGCGTCGACGGCGGTCACGGTCGCCCCGCGGAACGTGGCGAGGGCGGAACTGAGGCCGGCGCCGCAGCCGGCGTCGAGGAGGGTGGTCCCGCGCCCGATGCGCGCCGCCTCGGGCACCACCTGGTGCAACGGCAGGTTGTTATGCTCCTGGAGTTCCGCCCACGCGTGCGCCCGCCGGCCCCACGCCCGTCCCTGCACCGTGCCATTGCCCATCGTCCCCTCCTGCGCATCGCGCCGCCGCATGTGGCGGACGCGGAAAATAGATGCCGCACGAATGAAACCACACAGCGCAGGTTTCGGCACACCTGGCCCGTCTCGCTTGAGACGGGGCGCGCCCAGCCCGATCCCGGCCGACGGGTCGGTCACCACCGCGCCCACGCCGGCGGTCGGCAATACCCGCAGCATCGCGAGCGCGGCCCTCGCGATCAGCAGACCTCGCCACATGAGGCAAGCTCTTGCCACCCAAATATCACTCAGTTCTATCCCATGTTGAAAGGGACAAAATGCTCAAGTGAGCCCCAGTCGCATCAGCATGTGAGCCTCAGTCGCGCTAGATTTGAGCCCTAGTCGCACGAAGGCTGAGCCTCAGTCGCGCCAGAAAGTGAGCCTCAGTCGCACGAAAATGCTGCGGTGAGCCCCAGTCGCACGGCCTGAGCCTTAGGGAATACCCCCGGGCGGGCCTTGCAGCACCGCTCGGGGGCAATTTTGAGCCTCAGTCGCACGAAACCTCGGACGGGGTGAGCCTCAGTCGCATCGCGGGGGCCATTTGAGCCCCAGTCGCATAGGCTAGTGAAAGGCTCATGAGTATCGGACTACCGCCAATACGTTCCCTCCCCTACACAGGCTGAAAGGGACATTGTGCAGGCCCAATAACTAGGAGCCAGGCCCAATAAGTAGGAGACAAAGCCCAATAAGTAGGGCATCCTACAGTAGGGCATCCTACACACACCTATCCTATAAATCTACGACCCGCCGAAGGTGTCGGCGACCTGTCGGATCGCCGGGCTGCGGATGATCACGTACATCGCGGGGAAGATCAGGAAGACCATCGGGAAGAGCATCCTGGGTAAGGTCGTCTGTGCCCGCGTCTCCACCCGCTGCTGCCACTCACCTGACTTACCGCCGAGCACACCGCCCCCGCTACAGCCATCGCCGGGGGGCACCCCCTCACAGAGGTCCGCCATCCAGCGTCAGCCGCCCTGGGCGGCAGCGGCCTGTTCGGACCCCAATCGCGCAGGGCGCGGCCCACTACGCGCGGCACCTGATCGATGGCCTCGCGCGGCGTCGGCTACAACGTGCGGGCGGCGAGTGGCTGCGGCGATACGGCCCCGCCGGGATCGATTGGGGAGTACCCCCGAGGGGCGACCCAACGCCGCATTCCCTGCCGACATTGTGCAGCGTTGGCAGTATATCCGTATCTTCGCCACATCGTCATGCCGCATCACGTGGCAGGGTGAGTCCGGCCAACCACGTCGATTTGCACTGGCAATAGCCGAAAATCCGTACCAATACTGATAGGGACACACAGGGATAACTGCGGCCGTTATGCAGGAAGACTTCGACCGGATACAGCGACTCTTGGATGGTCGTCTTCGTCCGACACGTCACCCGGAAGTGGCTACGTCACCCTATCTCCTCTCAGGCCTATTCATCTGCGGCTACTGCGGTGAGGCGATCATCGGGCAAACCGATCCGCGCTGGCCGGATACACGAATGTATATGTGTCGGACCAAAAAGCTCAAGGGTCAAGTATGTCGATTGATGCGCTGCCCCACGCGGCTGCTGGAGGAAGCCGTCATCGACGCCCTGCGTTCCCGAGTCCTAACGACCGCATTCCAGGCCCGACTGCTCCAGGAGATCAATGCGCAGCTATGGACCGAGGATAATGGAGTGGCCGAGGAAATCGCGCGGGCCGAGCGGCAACTGGCCACAGTGGAGAAGAAGGTGTCCAACGTGCTGGATATGGTGGAGGATCATGGACGCACAGCGTCACTGGCAAAGCGACTGGGCGAACGTGAGCGTGAGCGAGCCACCATCCGGGCACTGCTGGCGCAACTTCGTGAACGGCAAGCGATGAATCGGCCAGCCCTGGTGACGACGGAGGAACTCAGCACGACTATGCAGCAGCTGCGCGAGATCCTCGCCGATCCTGCCGATATCGCCCGGGCGCGCCGCGCGCTAGAAGAGTTACTCATGCCGAGGGGGAGCAAGCTCTTCGACGAGGCGATCGAGTTATGCTACACCTTCCCGGTGCCGCAGCCGTCACCCCTCACAGGTTCTGGAGTGGTACCCGCAGCGGGATTCGAACCCGCGATCTTCACCTTGAAAGGGTGACGTCCTGGGCCGCTAGACTATGCGGGCGGGGTGGCTGCGGAGTTGGTTGGTATGCCACCAACGCGAACAAAGGATACACAGCGCGGCACGACCTGTCAAGGCGGGTTTACCGCGCCACGCCGCCGAATCAGCCGAGCAACAGCGTCGCCCGGAGGCCGACGCCAACGCCGCAAAGGAGCCCGAAACCCACGGGCGGCAACGCGCCGCGCGCGCCGGGCAGGGCACGCGCGGTCGCCGCACGGGCCGCCACGAGCGAGCCAGGAAGGGTATTCGCGGCACCGAGGGCGAGATAGATCGTCGCCACGAGCGGCCAGCCGGGTGCGGCGATCGTTCGCGTCGCCCCTGGGAAGGCACCCAGGGCCTCGACACTCAGCAGCATGAACCGCGCCGGGAGCCAGGCGAGCAGGCCGCAGACGTCGGCCCGTGGCCCCGGCAGGGGTCCGGCCAGGGCCGTCACCGCGCCGCCGATCATGACGAGCGGGATCGGCAGTTCGATCAACAGGTTGGCTGGGAGGGTGACCGTGGAGAAGCGCCCGAAATGGTGCGCGACCAGCGGCAGGGTCGCGATGTCGGCCGCGAGGGTGGCGGCGACGGTCGCGGCCAGCCAACGCGGTAGGCGACAGCGCCGCAAGAGCGCGGCGAGCCGCCCCGAGCCGAGGAGCAGGCCGACCGTCGCCGCGCAGGAGAGCTGGAAGCCGATGTCGAGCAGGGTGACGGGGGATGCGGCGGTGATCGCGATCGCCGCCGCCAGCAGCGCGGTCGGCGCATCGCCCCGCCGCCCGAGCGCCTCGGCGGCGAGGTACAACGAGCCCATGAGCGCGGCGCGGACGAGGGTCGGACTCGCCCCGACGAAGAGGACGAAGGCCCAGATCGCCAGCGCCGAGCCGAGCAGCCAGAGGATCGAGCGCTCGCGGCGTAGGAGTGTCCCGAGCTGTGCGCAGAGCCCCGCGATCAGGGCGACGTTCCAGCCGCTGAGGGCCATGACGTGCGAGGTGCCGGTCGCGGCGAAGGCGACGCGGGCGGTGTTCGGCAACAGATTGTCGTCGCCCAGGAGGACGCCGGTGACCAGCGCGCCCTCGGCACCGGGGATGTGGCGGCGGATGTGCCCTTCCAGCGCGGCGAGTTGCGTCGCCTGCCAGGTCGCCACATCCTCGCGCGGGCCCACGCCGAGGACGCGCGTGTCGTAGCCCCGGAACTGCCCGTGCTGGCCCGACAGGGCCAGCGAGACGCGGAAGCCTGTGGGGGTCACCGCCTCCACCGGGAGATAGACGCCGTAGGACTCGATGCGATCGCCACGCCCGACGGGAGGCGCGAGCGGCAGATCGGCCCGCACCAGCGCCGTGCCACCCCGCCACGTCCCGGCGATCCGCACCGCGTCCACCGCCACGACCGCCGTATCGGCACGGTCGCCGCGCTTCGGCCAGTCACGCACCTGGCCCCGGATCGCCGTGATCGCCCCGAGCGGCAGGTCGGCGGGCGGGTGGCGCACCAGGGTCGCCCGCCAGGCCCCGAGGCCCAGCGCCGTCAGCAGGAGCCCCGCCGCCACCAGCGCGCGCCACTGGCCGGGGAACAGCGCGAGCAGCGCCAGGAGCGCGATCCCGAGCCAGCCGCCGAGCGCCCACCAGGGGCCGAGGTCGCGCCCGAGGCCGAGCACGATCCCCGCCAGCCACGCGCCGCCGAGCCAGATCAGCCGCACCGCGCCTCCGATCGTTCACGGTGGCACTCACATGTACGCCCCGGGGGGCCCCCGCATAGCGATACGCGGGCCCCCCCCAGGGCGCGTGACAAGCGTGGTCGCCCGCGCGCTACCTGACGGTGAACTCGATCGTCTTGCTCGGGGTGGCCTCGCCCTGGTAGAAGAGTTCGGCGCGGTAGGTGCCCGCCTGGTCGGGGATGTAGCTGTAGTAGCCGTAGAAGGTGGCATCCTTGTCGAAGGTCGTCTGCGTGTCGCCCGCCAGGACCACCGGTGTCCCGTTGCGGAAGAGCTTCAGGTCGACCGCCTGGTTCTTCTTGACGTTGCGGGCGGTGTAGGTGACGTACATCGGCGTTTTGTTCGGGAACTCGCTCGCCTGCTCCTTCGGCTTGCTGCCATCCAGCGTTTTCGCGGTCGCGATGTCGGTCAGCCCGTTCCCGCCCCCGATCGTGGCGAAGGCACCGAGTCGGGAGGCGGCGAACGCACCGATCCCGACGCAGAGCAGCAGGAGTACGGAGACGACCCCGCAGCCGATCAGCAGCCCGCGATTGCCGCGCTTCGCCGGTGCCTACGGCGGCGTGCCGATCGGCACCGCGTTGCCGTAGGTGCCCGCCGCCGGGGCACCATAGTTGCCCTGTTGCTGCTGGCCGAAGCCGCCCTGCGGTTGCTGGCCGAAGCCGCCCTGCGCGGGTTGTTCGACATTGCCCTGTGGTGCCGACGGGAGCGCCGAGGGAGCGCCGTACGGTCCCGGTGGCGGGGAAGTCTGCGGGAGGGGCGGCTGTCCCTGCACCCAGGCGCTGCCATCGTAGCGCAGCCACCCGCCGCTATTGCCGTCGATCGCCCAGTAGCCGCCGTTGGCATCGCGAACCTGCAACCCTTGCACGCGCTGGCCGTAATCCTCGGCGCTCAACTGGCGGTTGTCGTAGCCCTGTCGCAGCCGGGTATATTCGGCGTGGGCCTCCTCGAAGTTCACGGTTGTCTCCTTTCGTCGCTGCTCCACTCACCCCGACCGCCACGCAGGCGCGACAATGTTTCATCAGAGCATACGTCCATCGCCGTCCGCGTGTTTTGCCCGATGATCGCATCCGACCGACGTGACCACACCGAGCGTTGGTCAGTGCCGGGGCAACAGGCCCGACGATTGGTCCAGGGGCGCGTCGATCATTCTGGCACGTCTGCGGCCATTCTAGCACGCGCGCCGCGATACGGTAGTCCCGATGGCCCTGCGGCGGGTGTCGCCCCGCCACATGTCGCCGCCCGCACGTTTGACAACGCAAACCCCGTGAAGGTAAGGTCCGGGTGGGACATCGCGTCCCACGTCTCCCCGCGACCGTCAGGAGGGCAACATGGCCGAGCAGGCGACCGAGGCCGACCTGGAATCGAGGGGGATCACCGATCCCGACTTCCGCCAACTCTGCGCGGTTGTCGTCGCGGAGATGGCGCGGCTGCATGTACCGGGCGTGGCGATCGGGGTATTGCAGGGGGGCCGGGAACAGGTCGCGGGCTTCGGCGTGACGAACGTGGAGGCTCCGGTAGCGGTCGATCCCGACACGCTGTTCCAGATCGGCTCGACCACCAAGACGTTCACCGGGACGGCGGCGATGCGCCTGGTCGAGGCGGGCACGCTCGACCTCGACGTGCCCGTTCGCGCCTATCTGCCCGAACTGGCGCTGCAAGACGAGGACGTGGCGGCGCGGGTCACACTGCGCCACCTCTTCAATCACACCGCAGGGTGGCTCGGCGACTACTTCGACGACACCGGCATGGGCGACGACGCGCTGGCGATCATCGTCGGGCGAATGGCCGATCTGCCGCAGTGGACGCCGCTCGGCCAGATACCGTCGTACAACAATGCGGCCTTCTACCTGGCCGGACGAGTGCTCGAAGTGGTCACCGGCAAGACCTACGAGGCGGTGATTCAGGAGCTGGTCCTCGACCCGCTCGGCCTGACGCAATCGTTCTTCTTCGCCAACGATTGCATCAGCCGCCGCACCGCGATCGGCCATGTGGTGCGGGAGGGGGTGCCGACCGTCGCGCGTCCCTGGGCGCTCGCCCGCGCGGCGCACGCGGCGGGCGGGATCTCGGCCAGCGTCCGCGATCAACTGCGCTACGCCCGGTTCCATCTGGGCGACGGGCGCGCACCAGACGGCACGCGCCTGTTGACGCGCGCGACGATGGCGGCGATGCAGGAGCCGCGCACGCCCGCCGGGAGTTCCTTCGGCGCGTTCGGCGTGACCTGGATGGTCAAGACGCTCGATGGCGTGAAGACGGTGCGGCACGGCGGCGGGACCAACGGCCAGCTCTCGGCGTTCATCATGGCCCCCGAGCGCGACTTCGCGCTCACCATCCTGACCAACGCCGATCGCGGCGGCGAACTCCACACCGGGGTCGTGCGGTGGGCGCTGCGCCACTACCTGAACATCGGCGAGCCGGAGCCGCGACCAGTCGCTCTCGCCGCGTCCGCACTCACGCCCTATGCCGGGGAGTACCACGCGGCCCTGACCGATCTGGCGCTGACCATCGAGGGGGACGGGCTCGTCATGCAGGTCACGCCGAAGGGCGGTTTCCCACAGCGGGACTCGCCGCCTGGCCCGACGCCGCCCCCGTCCCGCCTGGCCCTCGGCGAGGATGATCTCGTGATCGCGCTCGACCCACCCTTCAAGGACGCGCGGGGCGAGTTCGTGCGCGATGCGGACGGCACGATCGGCTGGCTGCGGTTCGGCGGGCGGATCGCGAGGCGCCAGGGGTGAGGGGGGGCGGGCGGCGGCGGAGGGCCCGCACCCCCGGCGTCGGGGCGGTCGGCGAGGCACCCTCACCCCGGCGTCGCTGCGGCTCGCCCCCACCGCCCAGAGGGCACCCGCCCATCCGGGGAGCGGGGGAAGAAAGCGACCGAACAAGTGGTTGCGAAGTGCCGCGCTGGGAATATCGGTATATGTTGGGGAGAACTGATGTCCGCGCATCCCTACGTTGGTCAGTCGATCCCGCGCGCCAACGACCGCCGCCTGCTGGTCGGCGCGGGGCGTTTTACGGACGATGTGCGCCTGCCCGGCACGGCCCACGCCGTGATCGTCCGTAGCCCGCTGGCGCACGCCGCGATTCGGGGCATCGAGACGGGGGCGGCGCGCGCCTGCCCCAAGGTGATGGCGGTCCTCACCGGCGCGGAGGTCGCGGCGCTGCTGCGTCCGCAGGTGATGGAGGGCGGCGAGTTGCTGCCCGGCCGGACGATCGAGCGCTGGCCGCTGGCAACCGACCGCGTCCGTTTCGTCGGCGACGCGGTGGCGGTGGTGGTGGCGGAGGACGAGGCCAGCGCGCGCGACGCGGCGGCGCTCGTCGTGGTCGAGTACGCCCCGCTGGCGGCGGTGGTGACGACCGAGGCGGCCCTGGCGGACGACGCCCCAATCCTGCACGCGGGCTGGGAGAGCAACGCGGCCTTCCATTGGGAAGTCACGGCGGGCGATCCGGGGGGGCTGCTGGCCGGTGCCGGGCGGGTGGTAGAGGTGCGGCTGATCAACAACCGCGTCCAGGCGGCGTTCATCGAAACGCGCGCGGTCCAGGCGAGCCCGCAGGCGGGAACCGACGAACTGCTGGTCTGGGCCTCGACGCAGGTGCCGCACACCGTCCGCAGCGGCATCGCCGGGGCGCTCGGCCTGCCGGAAGCGCAGGTGCGCGTGATCGCGCCCGATGTCGGCGGCGCGTTCGGGACGAAGGGGGGCGTCTACCCCGAATACCTGCTGATCCCGGCGCTGGCGCGGCACCTCGCGCGACCGGTGCGCTGGGCCGAAACGCGCGGCGAGTCGCTCCAGGCGGCGAACCATGCGCGCGATCAGGTGCAACGCCTGCGCGCGGCGGTCGCGCCCGACGGCACGATCCTCGCGCTCGATGTCGCCATCGTCGCCAATCTCGGGGCCTACAGCGCCAGCACCGTGCCGATCAGCACCGGGCGGATGGCGACCGGACCCTACAAGGTCCGCGACGTGCGCGTCAGCGTCACCGGCGTGATGACCAACACCACCCCGACCGGGGCCTATCGCGGCGCGGGTCGCCCCGAGGCGGCCTACGCGCTCGAACGCCTCCTCGACGCCATCGCGCGGGAACTGGGACTCGATCCGTTCGCCGTGCGGCGGCGCAATATCCTCCCTCCGGACGTTTTCCCCTACGACGGGCCGACGGGGGTGCGCTACGACAGCGGCGATTACGGGCGCGCGCTCGACGAGGCGAGTCGGTTGAGCGGCTACCCACGCTTCCCCGCCGCGCAGGCCGCCGCACGGGTCGAGGGGCGCTTGCTCGGCCTCGGCCTGGCCCTGTACTGCGAGTTCGCCGGGCCGGGCTGGGACAGCGCGCAGGTGCGCGCGCAGCCCGATGGCACGGTGACGATCGCGGTCGGCGTCTCGCCGCACGGCCAGGGGACCGAGACGGCCTTCGCGCAGATCGCCGCCGATCAGCTCGGCGTCACGCCCGCGCAAATCGTCATACGCGCGGGTGACACCGCGCTGACGCCGCAGGGGATCGGCACGTTCGGCTCGCGCAACACCTCGATCGGCGGCTCGGCGGTCCTGCTGGCCGCGCGTCAGGTGCAGGCCAAGGCGCGCGCAATCGCGGCGGCGATGCTGGAGGCCGACGAGGCCGACATTGTGCTGGAAGGCGGGGGGTACGGGCCGCGCGGCGTCCCCGAGCGCCGCCTCACGTTCGCGCAGATCGCCCGCGCCGCCCACCGCATGACCGGCCCGCCCGGTGGCCTCGAACCGGGCCTGGAAGGGACCAGCCATTTCCTGCCCGAAGGCCGGACCTTCCCGTTCGGCGTCCACATCGCGGTCGTCGAGATCGACCGGGTGACCGGCGCGCTGACCGTGCTGCGCTACCTCGCGGTGGACGACTGCGGCACGCAGATCAACCCGCGCCTCGTCGCCGATCAGATCCGTGGCGGCCTGGCGCAGGGCTTCGGTCAGGCATTGCAGGAAGGGATCATCTACGACGGCGACGGCCAGCTCCTTACCGGCACCTTCCTCGACTACGCCATCCCGCGCGCCGAACAGGTGCCGAACTTCGCGCTGGCTCACACCGTCACGCCAAGTCCGTTCAACCCGCTCGGCGTGAAGGGGGTCGGCGAGGCGGGGACGACCGGCGCACCCCCGGCCCTCGTCAATGCGGCGCTCGATGCCCTCGCCCCGCTCGGGGTGCGGCACCTCGACATGCCGCTGACGGCGGAACGAATCTGGCGCGCGATGCGGGAAGCGGCAGGACGCGCGGACGGCTGATCGGGCGTACCGCCCCGCTGGCGCGGGCCGAGCGGGGCGCGGCTCCTGCGCCGCGCCAACGCTTTCCTACGGTCGCCGGAGCAGATCGGCCAGCGTGCCACCCAAGATACGCGCCCTATCCGCCTCCGGGATGAAGGCGCAGTGCGTGCGGAAGGCTTCGAGCGACTGCTGGTAGGTCATGAAGGAGCGCACGACCGGATAGTCGGAACCCCAGCAGAGCCGCCCCGCGCCGAAATGTTCATATAACGCGCGGATAATCGGGGCCGTATCGGCGTAGGGATAGTCCCAGGCGACGCGCGAGCAGTAGGCGAAGCCGGAGAGTTTCAGGGAGATGTTCGGCAGGGCGGCCGAGGCGAGCACTTCCCGCAGCCCCGCGTCGTCGCCCACGCGCAGCCCGGCCAGATGGTGACAGAGGATCGGCAGCGTGGGGAAGCGCGCCGCCACCCGCCGCAGCGCGGCCTGATGGTGCGGCTGCCCGGCGATGCTCGCGATCAGCCCGCGCTCGGCGGCGACACCGAAGAACGCGCGCCCTTCCGGCCCATCGAGCCACGCGCCGTCATCCTCCGCGCGCAAGTAGTGTGTGAAGCCCCGGATCGGCCAGCGCTCGGCCACCGCACGCAGCCGCTCCGCCGCGCCGGGCTGGTGATAGGTAGCGGTCCAGGCGCAATCGATATCGGGGAACTGATGCAGTCGTGCGGGGTGGCGCGACACCTGGGCGGCGACATACTCGTTGTTGTCGGGGTTGTGGTCGATCCGCGCGCAGATGAGGACGGCCTGCCCGACCCCATGCCGGTCCATCTCGTGCAGCAGTTGCTCGACCAGTCCGCGACTCTCGGGGTCCGGTACCGGGGGCTGGTACGGCCAGCGCGACCAGGCATGGCAGTGGCTGTCGATGAGCATTGCGACTCCATCGTAGGTTGGTAGGTTGCAGGTTGGCAGGTTGCAGGCTGGGACGGGGTAAAGCGATACCTTGTACCCTGTGCCCTGCCAACCTGCAACCTGCCAACCCGCGTACCCGCCCATCGACATAGGACTTTGGTGCTGATTCGGGGCTATCGTGCCGAACGTACAGCCTGGTGAGAGCTTCGAGCGTGGTACGATCTGCAATCGAGCGCGTCCGCTAGCCTTTCACTGACGATGATGATCGAACGACGACACCTGGGAGAAATATGCCGCCGTACCGTCACTCCACCCGAGCGCGCGCCTTTCTGGCGCTCCTGCTGCTGGCGCTGACCCTCGCGGCGTGCGGTTCGGATGCCCCGCCACCAATTATCGCCGCGCCCACCAGCGTCGGCACCAGCACCGGCACGGCAGCTCAGGCCACGGCCACGCGCGCCGCCACGCCGACGACTTTCCCGGCGATACCGGGGACGGCGACTCGCGTGGGCGTCGTCGCCAGCCCGACCCGCCCGGGGCCGCCCGGTAGCCCCGGTACGCCGGGTACTCCCGGCACGCCGAGGGCGGCGACGCCCGGCGGCACCCCGGCGGCCCTCCTCATCCCCACGCCCACACCGCCAACGCCCACCGTGCCCGCGCCGACACCGACGGTCGGGCCGGCACCGACCGTGCCGGGACCACCGGCCCCCGTACCGCCGGTGCTCGTGGGTATCCCCACCCCGGCGCAGAACGCCCGCGCCAGCCGCGCCGTCTCGGCGGCGAACCCGCTACGTATCTACGTGGCGGGGGACTCGTTCGCGGAATGGCTGGGGGCGGACATCACCGCCTTCGGGCAGCGGAGCGGCGTCGTGTCGACCGGCACCGACGGCAAAATCTCCTCCGGCCTGGCGAACCCCGCCTTCTTCGATTGGCCGTCGCGGCTCGCTGCGGCGATGGCGACGCAGCCGCCGCCCGATGTAGTCGTGATCATCTTGGGGGCGAACGATCTGCATGGCTTGCCGGTCGGCGGAATCGGCACACCGGCCTGGAACGCCGAATACGGACGACGGCAGGGCGAGATCATGGACATCGTCGGGAAACGCGGCGCGCAACTCTACTGGGTCAGCCAGCCGAACATGCGCGACCCCGGTCAGGCCGCCGCCGCCGCCGCGATCAACGTCTCGGCCCAGACGCAGATACTCAGCCGCCCGTGGGTCCATTACGTCGATAGCTGGGCGCTTTTCTCCAATCCCAACGGCACCTATGCCGGGGCGTTGCCCGACATCAGCGGGCGTCAAGTGGCGGTGCGCCAGGACGATGGCCTGCACCTCACGCGCGAAGGGACGACCTGGCTCGCCACGGCGACGTACACGCAGATCCGGCGCGATTGGCAGCTCCCGTAACGCACACCGGCGCGCGTCGGCCACGCTCATCGCCCTTAGCGCCCCTCGGTTAGCGGGGATATCGGCGCGCTACGTGGCGATGTGCCCGCCGACAGCCTCGCCACTATCCCCGCTGCCTGCCCCGCTGCCCGCCCCGCTATCGTAAGGGACGCGATCCTCAGCCACTCGCCGGGGCCTTGGCAGTGCCTCGGCAAAGGCGGGAGGACTTGGGCAGAGCGCGCCGAGCGCGCCGGGGGCGGGGATGACCATCAGCCCCTCATCGGCCTCGCCAACGGTGCGCGTGTGGCCCACATGCCAGAGATGGGCGGTGAGGGCGCAGACCACCGCGTCGAGTTGATGCTCGGAGGCGGCGGGGTGATCGAGGCCGGGGACGAGTGGTTGGAGCGCGTTGTGGATCCGTCGCCGACCGAGTTGCGTCCGCTTCCCCGATGCGGGCAGATCGAGCAATCGCAGCGTGGCGAACGGATAGACTTCGAGCGGCGCACAGCCGGTTGCCCGTAACGTGGCGGCGAGGTGATAGCCGCGTCGGGCCAGCACTTTGATCAGCGCGGTCGCCAGGGCCGGCACCTTCATCCGCAGGAGTTCGCGCTCGAGCGCACGGCTGCGCGTCCCCGGATCGTGTCGGCAGGGACAATCATCGTCGAGGCAGCACCGCCCGCGCGGCAGGGTCAGCGGGGCGTTGATCGCCACGGTGGCGTCGGCCCCCGCCTGCACGACCGACGCCAGGATTTCGTCGTCCCCGCCCGCCGACGACAGGTGGTCGAGTCGCCCGTCGCGCAGGATCGCCACGCCGGTCTCGCGATGCGGCAAGCCGGCGAGATCGATGCCGATGCAGGCGATTGGTCGAGACACGGGAGCGAGCAGGTAACGCATAAGGCGCAAGTATAACGGGGGTCGGGCTGGGAAGACAAATGTTCTGCTGGGGTACGGTTCAGTTCAACGTCCTGCGCGGCGGAGGGGGTGGTCGGCTTCCCTGACATGGCGGGGGCGGATGCTTCGCGGCAGCTCAGCATGACAGTTCGTCGGTGGTCGGCCACCCGCGCAAGTGGCGGCCACCCCAAACGTCGGTGGTCGGCCCTTAGCGAACGGAATTGTCATGCTGAGCCGCCGCGAAGCATCCGCCCCCGCCCCACCCTCGCTACCGCGCAAGACAGGCAAGACACGGCGAGACATGGAACCACCCCCGCTGAGGCACCCGCTCTTCCCGTGCGATGCCCGTCCGAACGCGCGTCATCGACCTCACCGAAGCCCCCGATGACCTTGGCGCGGCTTGCTCGCCGCAGCGATGGGCGACGTCGCACCGGCGCTACGCCGGTGCGACGAGCGCGCGGTTAGGCATCGATGCCCAGCAAGCGTGCCAGGTTCCCGCCCAGCACCAGCGCCTCGACTTCGGGTGCGAACTTCGCGCGACGCAGCGATTCGACCGCCAAATCGGGGTAGACGTTCGGGTAGTTGGAGCCGAAGATCACCCGCTCCGCCCCGACCCGCTCGATCGCGGTCGCGACGAAGGAGGGTTCGAGCGCGGCGATCGTCGCGCCGAGGTAGATATTGGGGTTGTCCTCCGCCGCCAGCAGCGCCGCCGGACCTTCGTAGCGATAGCCCATGTGGTCCATGATGAACGCCACCTCGGGGTAGCGGCGAGCCAGCGCGCCGATCTCCAAGGGGTGGCTATTGTTGCCGCCGGAGTGGATGTTGACGATCAGCCCCGCCTCGCGCGCCACCTCCACCAGCGCCCGGCATTCCGGGCCGGTCGGTGGCGCGTTGTAAATCGCGGGCATCAGCTTCAGCATTCGGCAGCCGTCGGCGACCGCTTCGCGCACCTGGGCGATGGCGTCATCGTGCCGGGGATCGACCTGGCAGCAGGGGATCCAGCGCGGATCCCCGGCCAGCGTTTCCAGCAACGCCCGGTTATCGGGGCGGGCGCTCGGAATCGGCATCACGACCACCAGATCGATCCTCGCCCGCTCCTCCCACTGGGCCAATTCGGCAAGCGCGGCCTTGCGCGCTGTGGCATCGAGATTGGTCGGCAGATACGCCTCAAAATCCATCGTCGGCATTGTCGCGCTCCTCCTTCAGAGGTGACGGTCGGGTGTCGAAGCCGGGGGCCATCGCCCGGACCATAGGGCACCGTTCAACATGGTGATCGCGCCCGCATTCTACCACCGCCACAGACGCCACAGATGGACACAGCACCACGCGCATGGGCTGGCGCATACGTAGGTCGTCATGGTGGTCGAGGATACCGCCGCCCGGTTAGGGGCGGCGCGGAGGATGGTGCTGGGCGACGGTGGATGAGCGGGGCGTGTTCATCGCTGCGACCAAATGCTGGATGGCGCTGCGAAGCGGCCTTGTTCCCTACCTGTCGCTCTGCTATACTTGCGCTCGCTGTTGCCGCTCCGGCACTCAGGCCAGGGGCGGCACGCGAGCATCCGGTGAGGTACCCAAGCGGCCAACGGGGGCTGACTGTAAATCAGCTGGTGTATGCCTTCGGGGGTTCGAATCCCTCCCTCACCACCACCGATTTTCTCGGCAATAGCGCCAAAACCGAGGGGCGGCGAGAAATCACTCGCCGCCCCTCGGCGCGTTTGACAGCCACCTTGACAGCCACCGGGCTCGCGGCACCGGTTGAGGTTCCTCGCCCCTGCGCATTCGTGGTCTCGTCCGCCCCCCTCCGTGTCGCCGCTTCCCCGGCCATCGAGACGAGGCGCGGGCGAGGCGGCTCGCGCGTCATCGGTGGATTAGTCAGTGCTCGTCGTCGCGGTGTCGACGCCGCCGCGCGCCGCGGGTGTCGCGAACTGGCCGTTGCGGGCGAGCCGCGCTCAGTGCCTCCCACGCACTCGAGCGCGGCGAGACGGAGGTATGTACGCGGGGCGGACCTAGCGGGATCGCTGAGCCTGGGGTAACGAAGTACTTGGGCGAGCAACAGGCGTTGCTCCGCTGGCCGGGCGAATCGACCGCAGCAACGACACGTCTGTGTCGAGCATCCATGGCCAGGTTTGAGGAGAGAGCATCGCTCGGCCACCGTCGACGTGCATCCGTTGAGAGAGTGATAGAGCGCGGCACCGCCGGGACAGCCATCTCATCGCGGTGTATTACACTTTCTTGGCAGATATTGCGAAGTGCCGAGAAAGTGTAATAGCCGTATACACCAACGACGATAGTACGGCGCCAGTACTCGCAATGACGCGGGAGCGCGGCGACATGCGACCTCGTGGCGCGTCGCGGGGTGCGGTAGCGCGACCGTCGGCCCTCGTCTCGCCGTTCCGTCGCTCGGCCCCCGCCTTCACCCTTATGGAGGGACGCCCCGAGGCCGGGCAGAACGTGGCTGTAAGTGTTCAGCGTGATGCCGACCTGGCTATGTTCCAGCCGCTCGTGGTCAGGCGCAATTCCCTGCCCGAGGACCATCATCACAAGCATGGATGACCCCGCGCATCGCGCGTGCGTTTCGCACCCCGCTCGCGTGCTACAGCAGTTCGCCGACCCCTCCTCCCGCGCGTTGCCTGGCCTGCCAGGCGCGCGGCGAGAGCCCGACCCAGCGTTTGAACGCCCGGTTGAACGAGCTTTGCTCGTTGTAGCCCAGCGCGTAGGCGATCTCGGCCATGGCCGTGTCCCCGCGCCCGAGCATCCGCACCACCTCGTCCTTGCGCGCCGAATCGAGCACCTCCGTCCAGGTGACGCGCTCCTCGGCGAGTCGCCGCTGGAAGGTGCGCAGCGGGAGGCGGAGCTGCTCGGCCATCGCCTCGATCCCCCCCTGCCCCTGCCGCAACGCGGCGGGGAGGTGGCGTACGGCGCGGGGATGCCGTTGGACTGCGGCCCCGCCGGGCTCGCACCTGTGAAGGGCCCAATGCCCGTCGCGACGGGCCTTCCACGCCATCGTCCCGGCTGAAGGCGGCGGCCACGACGTCTCCGGCAGCGCGCAACGGGGCCCGCCTGCGGGGACTGGGGGGAGAGGTGGGGGGCCGCAGATCGGATCGGTAGGGGCAGCGCTCGATCTCCCTGCCGTGCAAGATTTTGAATCGCACCCTATACGCGACACGAACTGGCCCTCGCTGCGGATGCGGTATACTCGCGCGGCGCTGGCGCGAGGTCGGGGCTGCGAGGTGTCGGCCGGGGAAGCATGGGGGGCACGCATGACGAACATCGCGATCGTTGGGGCCGGCACGATGGGCACGATGCACGCGGCCTCCTGCCGCGATCTGCCCGGCGCGCGCGCCACCTGGGTCGTCGATCCCGACCTCGCGCGGGCCGAGTCGCTCGCCGCGACCGTCGGGGCGCGGGCGACCGGCGAACTTGCGGCGGCGTTCCGCGCCCCGGACGTCGATGCCGTCCTGATCGCCGCCCCGACACCGTTCCACCGCGCGCTGACCGAGGCGGCGGCGGCGGCGGGCAAGCACGTCTTCTGCGAGAAACCGATCGCCCTGAGCCTGGATGACGCCCGCGCCATGACCGACGCCTGCCGCCGCGCCGACGTGCGCCTCATGGTCGGCCACGTCGTCCGCTTCTTCCCCGAATACGCGCGCATCCGCGACCTCCTCGCCGCAGGGACGATCGGGCAGGTCGGTGTCGTGCGCGCATCGCGCGTTAACGCCTACCCCCAGGTGGAGCGCGGCTGGTACGCCAACTTCGACTTGAGCGGCGGGCCGATCCTCGACATGATGATCCACGATCTCGACACGCTGCGCTGGTATTTCGGCGAGGTCGAGCGGGTCTACGCCCGTGGCCTCAGCTACACCCCCCACCGCGCGACGATCGATCACGCGCTCGCGATCCTGCGCTTCGCCGACGGCGTTGTCGCGCATGTCGAGACGAGTTGGGCGCACAGCGGCTTCCGCACCGCGATCGAGGTGGCAGGGTCGGAGGGCATCCTCCGCCATGCGAGCGAAGAGACGGCGGCGCTGCGCCTGGAGGGATCGGCGACAGCGACGGCGATGGCGGGCGTCCAGGTGCCGCGCAGCCCGCTGGCGGAGAGTCCGTACCGGGCAGAGTTGCGGCATTTCCTGGAGCGGCTGGCCGACGGTGGGGCGATCCTGACCGATGGTGACGAGGCGGAACGCTCGCTGGCTGTCGCGCTCGCCGTCCGCGAATCGGTCCGCACCGAGCGGGCGATCATGTTCACCGACGGCTGGCCGCAGTTGGCCGCAGGGGCGGTGGTCGGCGAGCGACGACCGGCATCGTGAGGGGTCCGGCATCCGTGGCGTCCCGCCCATAAAGATGCCACCCATCGTCGCCATCGTCGCCATCTTCGCCAGACGCGCGCCGGACGCTTGCAAGGAGGGCACCTAATGCAACGGTTGAGGGTCGGCATACTCAGCTTCGCCCACGAGGGGCACGCCGTCAGCTACGCGGACTGCCTGCGCCGCCTGCCCGACGTCGAGCTGGCGGCCATCGCCGACGACGACGAGGCACGGGGTCGGAAATACGCGGCGCGCTTCGAGGCCGACTACTACGCCGACTATCGCGACCTCCTCGCGCGCGACGACATCGCCGCCGTGGTCGTCGCCTCGGAGAATGTCCGTCACCGCGAGATGGTCGTGGCGGCGGCGTTGGCGGGCAAGCACGTCCTCTGCGAGAAGCCGCTGGCGACCACGCACGCCGACGGCCTGGCGATGATCGGGGCCTGCCGCGACTGCGGGGTCAAGCTCCAGATCGCCTTCCCGATGCGCTTCAGCCCGCCCGTTATCGCCCTGCGCGACGCCGTGCGCGATGGGGCCATCGGCACGCCGCTGATGGTGCAGGCGACGAACCCCGGCCGGAAGCCCCCCGGCTGGTTCGGCGACCCGAGGCTCGCGGGCGGCGGCGCGATCATGGATCACACGGTCCATGTCGCCGATCTGCTGCGCTGGATCTTCGGGCGCGAGATCGTCTCCGTCTACGCCGAGATCGACACGCGCTTCCACCCCGGCTCGCCGGTCGACGATGTCGGGCTGCTCCTCCTCGGCCTCGAAGGGGGGCTCTCGGCCAGCCTCGACGCGAGCTGGTCGCGGCCCAAGACCTGGCCGACCTGGGGCGGGTTAACGCTGGATGTGATCGGCGATCGCGGCGTCCTCGCGCTGAACGCGTTCAGCCAGCAGGTGCAACACTTCGACGACCGCGCCGGGCGCTATGCCCTGTTGCCCTACACCGGGGGCGGCGACCCGCCGCTCATCCGGGCCTTCATCGAGGCCATCCGCGACGACACCGCGCCCCCCGTGACCGGCGAGGACGGCCTGCGCGCGCTCGAGGTCGCACTCTGCGCCTATGAGTCTGCGCGCCGTCATCAGCCGGTCCCCTGCCCGGGCTGTCTCCTGGAAGCGTAAATACGCGGCGTGGATACGGCGCTGGTAGCGGCCCCCGGCCCGTCCTGCACCGAAGGGCCGGGTGGCTGGATCGTGCTCTGGCGGGACGCTCCGGGGATGCGTAGCGGTGGGCGGTGCGGCCAGCGACAATTGACAATCCCCAATAAGGGGCGTATGCTACCCGCATTACTCCCCAACACAGTCGGTCCCGCCGCCGCACCGAGCGCACCCCCGCAAGTGCCGAGAAGGACCTTTCATCGACCGTCGCGCCCGTCCGCCGTCGCTGAACGCGACGCAGCCGGGCGTCACGACCATGGGGAGGGCGTATGGCGACGACCACCGCTCCGGGCAGGGCCACACCCGCCGACGCTCCTGGCACCGCGCAGCGGTCGACGCTCCGTTCAGCGCTGCGACGGATCGGCGGCAGTTACCTCCTCCGCCGCGTCTTCAAGGCGCTCTTCACGATCTTCTTCGTCACGTCGCTGACCTTCTTCGTCGTCCGCCTGATGCCCGGCAGCCCGGTCGAGGCGTACATCGCCAAGCAGGTCGGCGAG
>JAABUN010004347.1_pt1 | contig 19537 bp, 16 predicted proteins | sample 5559311 | NCBI WGS metagenome assembly JAABUN01 (sample SAMN10711877, study PRJNA513370) | rock metagenome | isolation source: Antarctica rocks | place: Antarctica: Victoria Land, Siegfried Peak sud | reverse complement strand
CGCGAGGTCGTTTCGGGGGCCACGGTCGCCACGTGTTTTCGTGAACGTGGTGAACTCGGCGGTTGTTGCGTGCTCCCCCACGATCCGCTTCAGCGTCTCGATGAGCGTGGTCTTGCCGTTGCCTCCGGACCCGTACAGGACCGCTATCACGTGCTCTCGGGTACTGCCGGTCAGGCTGTAGCCGGCGAGTCGTTGCATGAACGCGATCAGGTCAGGGTCGTCGGCGAACACTTCCCGCAGGAATTGCTCCCATCGCGGGCAGGTGGCCGCGGGGTGATACGGGACGTCGGTGCCGCGGGTGATCAGGTCGCGCGGATCCGACGCCCGTAGTTCACCGGTACGCAGGTTGATGGTGCCGTTCGCGCACGCGAATAGGAACGGGTCGCCGTCGAGCTCGGTGGCGCTGGTGACGATCTCGGACTCGGTGGACGCGAGGTTGAGCATCCCGCGGATGCCGCGTTCGCTTTGTGACGTCAGCGCCCACCGGGTAGCGGCCTTGCGGGTCTCCGTGTCGGGTTCCTTGACGGCGTGCTCAAGTAGTGCTTGCACGGTCGTCTTCGCGGCCCGGGTCGCGTCGCCCGTGTCGTCGGGTCGCCACCGCTGCCCGTCCCATACCATCCAGCGGCGGTGCTGAGCGACGTACCGGAGCTGGTCCTGGTGTTGCGCGACGAAGATCTGCGCGTTACCGAGGTCGCTGCGGGCGGCTGCCTCTATCTGTAGGCCGATGTGGTCGTCGGGTGCGGCGGGCTCGATGTAGCCGAGGTCGACTTGTAGCCGGTGGAGGTCTTCGGTGACGTCGGTCATTCGTTCGGGGGCGCGGAGATCCACAAGTTCGGTGCGCTGCAACGCGGACAACGCTCAACCCGCCAGAGCCAGACGTCGGGTCCGGCCGGAACGCTGACACCATTGATGATCGTCGTCGTCGCTCGCGAGACAGGGCCACGGTCCGCAATCCTCCAATCAACGCTTGCCGCGTTGAGCGCGGACAGGATCACGTCGATGGGCGCCGGACTTGCCGGGGTCTTGCGGGGGCGGGAGACGGCCGCGGGGCGCGTCGTGCGGCCCGTGGACGCCCACCGCACCGAACTCGGCGTCAAGTCATCGACGTCGATGCCCAGTCCCGTGCAGACATCCGCCGGGGTGCAACCCGCGAAGCAGTGCAGCAGGACCCGGCCTTCGTGGCCTTCCGCAATCGACAGGCTCGGGCTGCGGTCTTCGTGGCCGGTGCATCGCGCCATCCAGCCCCGCGAGGTTTCGTGGACGCCGTCGAGGCGGTCGAGGATCTCGGAGACGACGGTCATGCCGCCTTCCCGTCGAGTAGGCGTTCCGCATTCTCGTTAGCCCATCGCTCGAGCTCCGCTATGGGAAACAGTCGGAGCCGGCCGCGGCGGATGCACCGGACGTCCGCCAGGACGTACCGCTCGAAGCTGTCGGTGCTCATGCCGAGCGCGCTGGCGGCGTCGGGCTTCGCGAGCGCTATCGGCGTGACGGTGAACGTCACGCGGCTCATGTCCGCGCCTCGGCCGGGATGATCGCGAACGTGAGGCGAGCGCCCGTCCGGCGGGCGGCTGGTGGCGGTGGCCCGGCTGGTCCGGGCCCGTCACCTCCGCTGTCGTCGTCAGACCCGGAGCTGCCCGAGCGCGCCGAGCTTCGAGCGGCCGCGGCACGAGGTCGGCCAGCACCTCGAGCGCGAGCCCGCGTCCGACGGGCAGGCCCACAGCCGGTCGTGGCCCTCGCGGGACGTGAGCCGCGGGAACGACGACGCCGCCCGCGATGAACGTGCTCGGTCACCGTGTACGCCGTTGACCTGCCGAGGGCTGCCGCGTCGCGGATGCGCTCGGCATCTTCGGCGCGAGGTGTCGGGGCGTGATCGTCGACAAACTCGACGTCTTCCCAGCCTGAGCCCACCTGACAGGCGAGATCAGCGATGAGCTTGAGCGTCCTGTCCTGCGGCGACGCCGGTCCTTCTAGAGGGTCCTGCTCCTGCTCCTGCTCCTGCATCTAGTTTTCCCTCGTGTCGGGGGTCTGCCTGCTGCCGGCGCCTCGTCAAGACGGCGCCCACAGACCGTACCGCCCGCGGCCGACGGACAAAACGTTGGCGTTCAAACGGCAGACGCCCGGCCCGCGAGCAGGTGCGGACCGGGCGTCAAAGTCGCAGGAGACGGGCGACGAGACGAACGCTAGCACCGCGCGAGGACGGGTTCGCCCGCTCGCCGCCACTGAGCGACCAGGACGCGTTTAGGTGGTGCCTGCGACCCGGCCACGCCGAGACTCGGCGATGTCGCGCGACACTTTGCGCGACACTCACCACCCCTAACCCAGCCCCTCCCAGCGGCTCCCAGCGGCACAATCTGGCTCTAGCAAGCCAAAACGCTAGGCGCAGAGCCACCGCTTTCAGATGTAGTACATCGACGCACCGGCCGCGCGGTTTTCGCGCTCCACCACGTCGGTGATCGTCGCGCCGGCGAGCACGGCCCGCGCTGCAGCGGCGGCTTCCGAGAACACGCCCTCAGCGCCCGACCCCACTGGCCCGTCGAGCAACTCGACGATTTCGAGCACCGTTATCGCGCTCGGGTCACGGGCGAACGCATAGCCCCCTTTGACTCCGCGCTGAGAGCGCAGCACGCCGGCGCGCCTGAGTACGGCGAAGAGCTGCTCCAGAAACTGCACCGGGATCTCGCGCCGGCGGGCGAGCTCGCCGATCGGAACCGGCGCCGTGGCACCGATCCGGCTGAGCTCGGCCAGCGCGCGGAGAGCGTATGGCGACTTGGTCGTGATCGAGATCATGCGAGCATCGCATCGTATGGCAGCGCTCGGCCGCTTCGGGCCGCCACTCGTCCTGATGGTCGTGATCTTTGCCTTCTCCTCCGTGCCGGGTCTGAACTCCGGGCTGGGAGACTGGGACACCTTCCTGCGCAAGGGCGCACACATGCTCGAGTACGGCCTGCTGTGGGGCCTCTGGTGGCGGGCCCTCCGGTACGGCAACCCCCGCGTGTCGATCGCGGTGACGCTTCTCTACGCGGCATCCGATGAAGTGCATCAGACCTTCGTCGACGACCGGCTCGGCTCACCCGTCGACTGGTGCATCGACGCTGCGGGTGTCGGGCTGGGCGGACTTCTGGTGACGCTTAGAGCCAGCCTCGCTCGGTCGCCATGAGCACGGCCTGCGCACGGTCGATGGCGCCGAGCTTGCCGTAGATGTTGTGCAGGTGGGTTCGCACCGTGCTCGTCGACAACGCCAGCTCTAGCGCGATCTGCTTGTAGACCATGCCCTTCGCCAACCGCCTGAGCACTTCGAGCTCGCGTGCGGACAGCGGCGAGGGCTCGATCGCCCGGGGGCGCTGGCCGCTCGGGTAGGGGAGGTCGTAGAGCACGGCCCGCAGGTCTGCAGCTTTGAAGCCGATGGATCGGGCTGCGCGCAGCAGCTCGGTCGACGAGATCGCCCCTCCCTGCGAGTAATGGGCCACCATGTCGGCGAGTCGGACCCACGCCGCGTCGCCGGTGCTGTCGTCGGCATGGTGGCGCTCGATGGCCGACGCCACGGCGCTCGGGAGGTTCCAGCGACGGGCCAGCACCCCGCCCACGAGGGCGTGGTCTACACCTAACTCGCGTCGCTCGTGATGCAGCCGCTCCTCCGGCGTGCGCGCAGGACCGTGCACCTGACGCGGATAACCCGGGTAAGCGTGTACGAGCACGAGCTTGCCCACGTCGTGCAGGAGGGCGGTCACCAACAGGCGGTCCCGATGGGGATAGCTGGCGTGCGCCGCGAGGCGATCTGCAGCGCGCTGGACGCCCACGGCGTGAAGGCGGAAGCGCTCAGGAGCCGCGTCCCACGTCTTGCCGCGCTCGAAGAACTCAAAGACCTCGGCCTTTGCGGCCAGTCCCTGTACCGCCTCGGGCGACAGCACCTCGACGGCTGAAACGATCGACTCCACCCTGCCGCGACGCTTGTCGAGCCCGTTCGCCAGACGCATGACCGAGATGACCAGCGCCACATCCGACTCGATGGCGGCGACGACGCTTCCGGTCGACGGTCGCTCCGCCGAGACCAGAGCCAGCACGCGGTCGCGAGACTCGGCCAGGGCCGGGTAGACCTCGAGGGCGTCGAACGCCGCGGTCAGGCGCTTGCCGTGCCCTTCGTTGCGCGCGGGCCCGATCGCGGTGTGGGGGCCCGGCACCTCGCGAGGGACGCGCGAGACGGTTGCGGCGAGGGGCGGGATCATGGCTGATTTATCGGTCAGTCGGCGGAGAAGCTGAGCGGCGGGCGAAATGCGCGACAGCAGGTCAGCAGTCCGACACGGACCGAGCCTGGTGAAGCTCCTCGTTCAACCTGACACGAGCGGCCAGGGTCGTCAAGCGCCGACCCGGGCCCGGGCGAGCGCCTGGTCCATCCGCCGCAGCGCCTCCTCGCGACCCACGAGCGCCACGGTTTCAAAGATGCCCGGAGAGACCGTGGTTCCGCTCAGAGCGACTCGCAGAGGCTGGTAGACCTCACGCGGCTTGTAGCCGCCCGCTTCCAGAAGCCCCGAGAGGGTCCGCTCCACCGCATCCGGCGTCCACGGTTCCTCCACCTTCTCCAAAGCTTCACGTGCGTGGGCGAGCGCCTCCCGAGCCCGCTCGGAGCCGAGGATCTTCTGGAAGGCCTTCGGGTCGTCGACCGGGCCGTCGAAGAAGAATCCCGACAAGGCCCAGAACTCGGCGAGCGTCGACATCTTCTCCTGCGATATGGCCGCCGCACCGCGGAGGCCCGAACGGCCCGTGAGCTGCTCGAGGCGCTGCGTGAGCGCTTCGGGGTCGAGCTCGCGCAGATAGCGGCCGTTGATGTGGCGCAGCTTCTGCTCGTCGAAGATCGCCGGGTTGCGGGAGACCCGCTCGAGCGAGAAGCGCTCCTTGAGCTCGTCCGTCGTGAAGAAGGTCGTCGAGTCGTCGTACCCCCAGCCGAGCAGCGCAAGGTAGTTGCGCACGGCTTCGGGCAGGTACCCCGCATCCCTGAGCTCCTGTACGGAGGCGGCTCCGTGGCGCTTGGAGAGCTTCTTGCCGTCCGGGCCGTGCAGGAGCGGCACGTGGGCGTAGATCGGCTCGAGGGCGCCAAGGGCTTGGAGGATGAGCAGCTGCTTGGGTGTGTTGGAGTAGTGGTCGGCGCCGCGCACCACGTGGGTGATTCCTGCGTCCAGGTCGTCGACCACGACTGCGAGGTGGTAGACGGGAGTTCCGTCGGCGCGCGCGATGACCAGATCGTCGAGCAGCGCGTTCTCAAAGCTCGACTCACCCCGGATGATGTCGCGCACCATGGTGGCGCCCTGGTCGGGGACGCGGAGCCGGACGGCGCCCGTCCCCTCCTCGGCGCCTCGGAAGCCGGCGGCTCCGCCGTGCTGGGCCTTGTAGGCCTTGATCTGGTCGGGACCGGCCGTCGAGCGATAGGCGTGGCCCGAAGCCAGGAGCTGCTCCACGACCTCTGCATGGCGCGCGGCGCGCTCGGATTGCATGATCGGCCCGTCGTCCCACTCGATGCCGAGCCACTCGAGCGCCTCTAGGATCTGGTCCACGTTCTCGGGCGTCGAGCGCTCACGGTCGGTGTCCTCGATGCGCAGCACGAGGCTTCCCTCCCGCGGTCCCCGGGCGAGGAGCCAGTTGTACAGTGCCGTCCTCGCGCCCCCGATGTGGAGCGCGCCCGTCGGTGAAGGAGCGAAGCGGAGCCGCATGGAGACCAGCATGGCAAACACCTCGACTCCGGGCTCGCGATGCTGATCGGGGCCCACGTGTCGCCGGCGGGCGGCCCGGCCAGAGCGGTGCAGCGTGGGGTGGAGCGTTCGTGCCGGTCGATTCAGATCTTCAACCAGAACCCGCGCGCCTGGAAGCCCCGCGAGTACTCAGCCGAGGAGGTCGCGGACTTCCGGCTCGCCATGAGGGAGTCAGACGTCGACGCTCTGCTCATCCACGCGGTCTATCTGCTCAACTGCGCCTCCGAGGACGCCGAGATCCGCACGAAGTCGCTGACCTCGCTGACCTCCTCCCTCCGCGCCGGGGCCGCGCTGGGCGCGCACGGCGTGGTGCTGCATCCTGGCTCGGCGCTCAAAGACGGCGGCGCGGTCGACGCCGCCCTCGACCGTGCGGCTGAGGCCATCGCCGAAGCCCTCTCCGAATCGGAAGTGTGTTCCCTGCACCTGGAGGACACCGCGGGCGCCGGCGGCACGCTCGGGCGCTCCTTCGAGGAGCTTGCCCAGCTGATCGAGGGCGCCGGGGGCGGCGAGCGCCTCGGCATCTGCCTGGACTCCTGCCACCTGCTCGCGTCGGGCTATGACGTGCGTACCGCGGAAGGGCTGGCCGGCGTGCTCGAGACGTTCGACGCCCAAGTGGGCCTCGACCGGCTCGGGTCGCTGCATCTCAACGACTCCCAGACTCCGCTCGGGTCCAATCGCGACCGGCACGCCGTCATCGGCGGAGGCGAGCTCGGGCGCGAGGGTTGCGCCGCCTGGCTCTCAGAGCCGCGGTTCGAGGGTCTGCCGTGCGTGATGGAAACCGGCGGCCTGACGGGCGACGGCCTGGGCACGGCCGAAATCGAGCTTGCGAGAGAGCTGCGCGCGGAGGGGTTGGCCGCACGGAGCTGAGCCAGACGACGCAACCGCTCAGACCTCACTCGATGCCGAGTAACTGCGCGCCGTCGCGTATATCCATCAGGATCCGCACGCCACCCTGCCTGCCGTCGTCTCGGAACCGCCAGATATGGAGGACGGGCAGAGTCATCACCCGCTCGTCCTTGGCGACCTCCACCCGTCCCAGCATGAGCACGGTATGGCCATGCTCGACGAATTCGTCGGGCGTGAGCTCGAATCTGTCCCAGGCCCCCAGCGCCTGCTGCAGGGCCTCGATCGCGGCCTGCCGGCCCTCGTGACGCCCGGACCCAGGAATAGCGGGAGCGTCCGCGTCCGCGGACTCCCCGTTCCAGAGGTCGAGGGTGCCCTCCCAGACGAAATCGTCCGTCCAGAGGTCGAGCGCTCCCTCGAGGTCACCTTGGCTGAACCGCTTGTAACGCTCCTTGAGCGCCTCCGCATAGCCGGCCATGCTCTGCCCCTTTCGTCACTCCCCCCGAAGGAAGTGTGAACACTCGGTGAACCACCGTACCTGGCCGTGATACGAACGTCAATGCGCCAACTGCTGGTATGCCGTGTCCCGTGCCTCTTGCTACGCAGGGGGCAGCCGCGGTCCGCGACTGCGCGGCTGGCTCACCGCGCGGCCGCGACGGGCTCGGCGAGCGCGGCTTCGACCCCTTCTGCCGGATCTGGTGACTCCAGTCCAACGACGGCGAGTGGGGGCAGCGCGCCGCCGAGCAGCCGCGTGAGCTCAGCCTTCAGCCCTGCGTTGCGGGCCGCAACGCGGTACGCGTCCCCGAGGCGGAGCTTGCGAGGGCCGCTCCGGGTCTGCATCTCGAGCACGACCTCGCAGTCGCCCGGATAATCCTCGAAGAGGCGCCGAAGATCGTCGAGCGCCGTGGCCGGCAGTCGGGCGGCGTCCAGGCGCAGGTTCAGCGACCGCGGTGGGAGCGACGCGAGCTGTGCGGCCTTGGCCCTGGCCCTCGAGACCTCGGCTTCCGTCGGCTTGAAGGGCTGGACGTCCTGGACGATCACGCAGACCTTTCCAGCCTCCTTCTGATCGACGCGCCCCTTGATCAACACGATCTCGTCAAGCGCCACTGCGGCCTCGTTCCCGGCCAGTGACTTCTCGAAGATCACCACTTCGACCGCGCCGTCGAGGTCATCGATCGTGGCGAACATCATCTGCGATCCGGCGCGGGTGCGGATCTTCTTGCACTCGGTGATCATCCCGCCGATCTTCACCCACTCGCCGTCGCGGCGGCCGATGACTTCCCCGCAGCCCGTGTCCACCTTGGCGAGCAGTGCCTCTCGGACCTCCTTGAGGGGATGCTCGGTGATGAACAGGCCGATGGACTCCTTCTCCACCGCCAGGAGTTCGGAGCGCTCGAACTCCTCCGAGGGTATGGCCGGATGCGAAGGGCGAGCGAAAGGGGTCCCGCCCGTTTCGCCCTCGTCATCGCCGCCAAAGCCGCCGAGGTCGAAGATGGATCCCTGCCCGATCTGGGCGTCGAGCTGGGTCTTCTGACCGGCCGCCTGGGCGGATTCCAGCACGGCGAGCATGCCCTTTCGCGAAGCGCCCGTCGAGCCGAAGGCGCCGCACTTGATGAGCGAGTCGATCGCCTTGCGGTTGACCGTCCGGCAGTCCACGCGCTCGCAGAACTCCCACAGGCTGAGGAACGGCCCTCCCTCTTCGCGGGCGCGCTTCATGGCCTCTACGGCGGCGAACCCGACGCCCTTGACCGCGTCCAGGCCGAACCGGATGTTGCCGTCCACGACGACGAACTCGTGATCTGACTCGTTGACGTCAGGGGGGAGTATCTCGATCCCCATCGCCTCGGTCTGGCTGACGAAGAACGGCACCTTGTCCTTCGTGTCCATCACGGAGGAGATCAGCGCCGCCATGTATTCGGCGGGATGGTTCGCCTTCAACCACGCCGTGCGATAGGAGATGAGCGCGTAGCAAGCCGCGTGCGACCGGTTGAACGAATAGTCGGCCGACTTGACGTTGGTCTGCCAGAGGGACTCGATGACCTCAGGGCTCGTGCCGGATGCGCGGGCGCCCTTGACGAATTCGGGCTCGAGCTCGGCCATCGCGGCTCGGTTCTTCTTGCCGATCGCCTTGCGCAAGTCGTCCGCGCGTGGGCCGGAGAACCCCGCGAGCGCCTTGGCGATCTGCATTGACTGCTCTTGATAGAGGATCACGCCCTTGGTCGCCTCGGTGATCGGGCGCAGGCGGTCATCGATGTAGCCGACGGACTCCGGGTTGCGCTTGCCGCGCGCGTAGCTCGGGATCTGGTCCATGGCACCCGGCCGATAGAGCGCGACAAGGGCGACGAGGTCCTCGAACTCGGTCGGTCCGACCTTGCGCAGCGCGTCGCGCATGCCCTCGGACTCGAACTGGAACACCCCGACGGACTCGCCCCGGGCCATCATCGCGTAGGTCTTCTCATCGTCCAGCGGCAACGTCGTCATATCGATCCGCGAGCCGCTCGATCGCTCGATGATGTCCAGCGCGTCTTCGATGACGTCGAGGTTGCGCAGGCCGAGAAAGTCCATCTTGAGCAGCCCGAGCTCCTCGATGGGCTTCATGGAGAACTGCGTGACGGTCCGGAAGACCTTCTGGCCGTCCTCCCCCACACCGGCGTCCGCGAGCTGGAGCGGGACGATGTCGATCAGCGGCCGGTCGGCGATGACCACCGCGGCGGCATGGATGGAAGCGTTTCGCACGACACCCTCGAGCCCTCTCGCTACGTCGACGATCTGCTTCGCGATCGGGTCGCGGTCCACTTCAGCGGCAAGGTCGGCTCCCGGCTTCAAGCAGTCCTCGAAGCTCGGCGAGCGACCCATGATCGGGTCGGGAATCAGCTTGGCGAGCTTGTCTCCGATCGCGTAATCGTGGCCGAGGACCCTGGCTGCATCCCGGGTGGCGGCCCGGGGGAACATCCTGCCGAAGGTGATGATCTGCGCCACCGAGTCCGACCCGTACTTCTCGGTGACGTACCGGATGACCCGCTCGCGGCCGCGCACGGAGAAGTCGATGTCGATGTCGGGCATGGACACCCGCTCCGCGTTGAGGAAGCGCTCGAACAGCAGGTCGTAGCGCAGCGGGTCGACATCGGTGATCGACAGGCAGTACGCGACGATCGACCCGGCGGCCGAGCCGCGGCCCGGACCGACCGCGATCCCGTTGTCCTTGGCGTAGGCGATGAAGTCCCACACGATCAGGAAGTACGCGTTGAAGCCCATCGCGCCGATGACGCCGAGCTCCATGGCGGCCCGCTCCGTTGCTTCGGCCGGAACCGGATCGCCGTAGCGCAGCCGCAGGCCTTGCTCGACGAGCTCGCGCAGATAGGTGGTCTCGTCCACCCCACCCGGGCAGGCGTAGCTCGGGATGAGCTGGCCGCCGAGCTCTATCTCCGTCTGGCAGCGTTCGGCGACCTCGAGCGTGGTGGCTACGGCTTCCGGCCACTCGGGGAAGGCATCGACCATCTCCTGCGTGGACTTCAGGTAGAACTCGTTCGCGTCGAAGGACATCCTCGGCTGGGCGAGCGTCGACTTGGTCTGCACGCACAGGAGAGCGGCGTGATGGTGGTAGTCCTCGCGTCGCAGGTAGTGGACGTCGGCGGTGGCGACCAGCGGGCGCCCCATCTCAGAGGCGAAGCGGGCGATCTGCTCGTTGACCTGCTCCTGCTCTGCGATGCCGTTGCGCTGGATCTCGAAGTAGACGTCCTCCGGGCCGAAGACCTCGACGAGGTCGTCGAGATGCGCGCGAGCCTGCTCCGCGCGGCCTTCGACGATCCGGCGCGAGGAACGGCTGGCGAGGCAGCCCGTGAGGCAGATGACGCCCTCGGCATGCTGGGCGAGGAGGTCGAGGTCCACCCCGGGTTTCCCGTGGTGCAGACCTTCCAGGAAGCCCTTGGACGAGAGTTTGACGAGGTTGCGCAGGCCCTCGTCGCTCTGGGCAAGGAGCGTGAGATGGTTGCGCTCGACCTTGCCCTCGCGGATCGTCCGGTCGTCGACGAAGTACACTTCGCAACCCAGCAGGGGCTTGATCCCGTGCTTCGCACAGGCCTTCTGGAGCTCCACTGCGCCGTTCATCACGCCATGATCGGTGAGCCCCAGGGCCGGCTGGCCGAGCTCCGCCGCGCGGGCGGCGAGGGAGTCGATCCGGCAGGCGCCGTCGAGCAGCGAGTACTCGGAATGGACGTGCAGGTGGGCGCAGGAGGACGTGCTCACGGAGGCGAAAGACTAGGCGCCGGCTCGGACGCCGAGGCCGGGCGACTGGGTTCTGAGCGAGGCGGGTGTCGCAATCTGCGGACTCTTGACGACCACGGCCGCCCCGGAGGTCACTCCGCCGGCTGCGTCGTCGGTAGCAGGCGCTAGCGTTCAGCGTCGTGATTGAGCGTAACTGGGCGGGTAACCACGAGTATCGCCCTGCGCATCTGCACCGACCCTCGACGCTTGAGCAGGTCCGTGAGATCGTCGCCGGCGCATCCCGTGTCCGTGTGCTCGGTTCGCGGCACTCCTTCACCGACATCGCCGACTCGTCCGAGCTGCTGACCCTCGAGGGTCTTCCGCCTGACGTGGTCGTCGACCGCACGGCGCGCACGGTCTCGTTCTCGGCGGGCCTGCGGTACGGCGAGCTCGCCGAGACGCTGCAAGCCGAGGGGCTGGCACTGGGCAACCTGGCATCGCTGCCCCACATCTCCGTCGCTGGAGCCATCGCGACGGCGACCCATGGCTCGGGCGACGCCAACGGCAACCTCGCCACCGCGGTGGTGGGACTCGAGATGGTGACATCGTCCGGCGAGATGCTCACCGTCTCCCGAGGCGACGCCGACTTCAACGGCCTGGTGGTTGGACTCGGCGCGCTCGGCGCCGTCACCCGCATCACCCTCGATGTGGAGCCTGGCTATGAAGTCCGTCAGCGGGTCTTCGAGGGCTTGAGCTGGGATGCCCTGTTCGAGAACTTCGACCAGATCACCGCGGCCGGCTACAGCGTCAGCGTGTTCACGCGCTGGAGTGAAGCGACGGATCAGGTGTGGGTTAAGAGCCGGGTGACCGATGAGCTCGAGCCTGCTGTCGACGACTTCTTCGGCGCAAAGCCCGCCACCTTGGATCGACATCCGATCCTCGGCGACGATCCCGTCAATTGCTCACGTCAGCTGGGTGTGCCCGGCTCATGGTCTGACCGCCTGCCGCACTTCCGGATGGGTTTCACGCCCTCCGACGGCGAGGAGCTCCAATCGGAGTTCCTGCTGCCTCGTCGCCACGCCGCGGCCGCGATCGGAGCGATACGGGCGCTCGCCGCCACCCTGCGACCGCTGCTTCTGGTGTCCGAGATCCGCACGATAGCCGGCGACGACCTGTGGATGAGCCCGCAGCACGGCCGGGAAACGGTCGCCCTCCACTTCACCTGGAAACGCGACCAGGACGCCGTTGACCGCGTGCTCGTCGAGGTCGAGGCCGTACTGGCCCGGTTCGACGCTCGGCCGCACTGGGGCAAGGTGTTCGTGGCCGATGCCGAGGTCATCGGCCCGCTCTATGAGCGCCTGCCCGACTTCATCGGCCTGATCGCCCGGCTGGACCCGCGCGGCGCCTTCCGCAACGCCTGGCTCGACCGCAACGTGCTCGGCGCCCACTCGCTTGTGAGCTGATCAGCGGCCCGCCCGATCAGAGCGACGGCAGCGCCCCCTCGTCGGGCGCAACCCCCCGGGCCCGGTCCATCCATGCCTTGAGGCACCCGACCGCGGCGCGGTCTCCCCGGACCCTCGGCCGCTCTCTGGCGCCGGCGGGCTCGTCGCGAAGAAGCGCGTCGAAGGTCGAGCGATTGAGGGTGACCGTTGCCGACGCGGTCTCCTGCGACGCGAGGCTGGTGCGCGTCGTCACACGAGCCCCATCGGCCACGACTACGAACCAGGTGCCGCCGCCCGGGCCTGTAACCTCGACTGCCACCGAGAAGATCTGATCGCGCGTCCACGACGGGTCGATGGCGGACGCGAGCGCTCGCAGGACGTCACCAGGCTCAAAGCGCGCGCCGGCTCGCGCAGCCCCCGCGAGTGACGCAGTGGACGCCTGAACGCTCTGCAGCAGGCGGCGGGCGCGCTTTCCGCGCCGGCCCATGAGTAGGACCGAGCCCCGGAACCTGCGAAGCGGCGGCCCCGATCCCGCCAGAAGCCGGGCGAGTGGCATCGCGGAGGTGACGATCCGGAAATCGACCCGCAGACGGGAACGGGGCGCGGCGAGCCGCCGGACGCGCGTGACGGGCCCGGTCGCCGTCACGGCGATGGTCCCGAGCTCCGCGACGGTGAGGTCGTAGTCCAGCCGACCGCCGAGGAGGGCGCCCTGGGCGGGCAGGAGCGCGGCGATGAGACGGGCGGCGGTGGCCGGATCACTGGACGCCAGCTCGATGAGGACCTCCCGGAGTGGGCGCCCGGGAGGATGAGCGGTAGGCGCGGGCTCCACGACCTCACCCAACTCCGGCGTGCGGGCGCGAAGGGCGGCCGCCGCCGCGTCGAGATGGAGCCGAAGCCGTGCCGGATCAGCTTGTCCAACGTCGACCTTGCCGCGGGCCGGCCCGAGCGCGATGGCTCGTCGGGCAAGCGCGGCCGCGTCGACCGACGGAGTCGCGAGCGCAACCGGTGGGTGGATCTGGCGAGCCGCTTCGAGCGCTGTGAGCCGGCGCCTGGCCGCGGCGAGGTCTGCCGCCAGCGCGTCGCGCGCACTCTCGGCGGACTGCGCCCGTTCGCGCGCGGCGTCGGCGGAGGCCTTGAGGTCACTCGCTGCGGCTGCCCCCTGATCTCGCTGTGATTCCGCCGCCCCACGACGCCTTCGCTCTTCGGCGAGCTGGGCGGCGAGTGTCGCCCTGGCGACCCGCTCCACCCGCAGCTCGGCCTGCGCCGTCGCGGCGACGGTCCGACTCTCCTGCAGGAGGCGGCGTTGAAGCGCAGTCGCCTCCCGCTCCGCTTCTAGCGCGGCGCCACGGACCTGAGCAAGCTCCCGTTCCTCAGATCGTTCCCGGCCGGCGGCGTCGAGCTGCATCTTCGTCGCCTGCAGCTCGGACTCGAGCGCAGCCGCCTCCTCGCCGGCCGCGAGCAGAGCTTCGCGAGCTTGGGCAGCCGCCCCATAGGCCTCTTCGATCGTGATCGCCGCCAGGCCTGCCTGGTCTCGCAGGCTCTCGAGCTCCTGCCCGCGCTCGGCGAGCGTCGCCCTGGCCGCGAGCAGATCGGATTCTCGTGAGTCGCGGCGTGCCTCGAGCACCGCGAGCCGGACGGCGTCACTCGTGCGGGCGAGCTCCGCGCTGCGGAAGCGCGCGGCCCAGCCGCTCACCGCCTCTCGCATCGCCGCCGCGGAATCGAGTGCGCTGACCAGGGCGACGCGCTGGCGCTCCGCGCGGGCCGAGATCGCGGCTTCACGAGCGGCGGCGGCCTGCTCGATCCGGTTCTGCGCCGCCTCGACCTCCGCCCTCCCCGTGTCGCGCGCCGAAGCGAGCTCCTGCGTCAACCGAACCGCCTCGGCCCGAGCTGCGGCCACCTTGGAGCGCAGCTCCTCACCGGCAGCGTCGTCCGTCAGCTCCTCGATGCGCCGCTCGAGCTCGATTCCGCGCAGCTCGAGCACTTCCAGGGCCTTGAGCGCCTCGGCCGCGACCCGTGCCTGCGCCTGCTCCGCCTCCTCCGCCCGGCGGACACGCCGTTCGGCCAGAACGGCGCGGTCGATCACCTCCCCACCGGGCTCGCCGGCTTCGGCGCTGGGTGTGACCGTCCGCGGCGCGCTCACGGGCGCCACGGCGGGCGAGGGGATCGGGAAGCGGCGGCCCCCCTCTAGCTCGAGCGCCAGGCTTTCGCCTGTCTCGATGAGCTCGGCGCGCAGGATGTACGCGCCGCGCCAGGCGCCGCCGTCCGCGCTCTGACGTGGCTCGGGAAGCGAGACGTGCTTTGCCGCCTCCTCCCCCGTGCCCACTACGAGCACGGGCAACGAGGTACGCCGACCTTCGGGACCACTCCAGCTCCCGCGGATGCGCAGCAGCCCGGTGGCGCCGCCCGCGGGCAGCCACTCCACCGTCTCGACCGTCAGGCCGGGAATCTCCGAGGGCAGCATCTCCATCGCTCCGCCATCGTGTCAGAGCCGGCGGCGGCCCAGGTTACGCCGAGGAGTCGTCGCGGCGGCCGAGCAGAACCAGAAGGCCGATCATCAGGGCGACGAGTCCGCCGGCGACCACGGGCTTGGGCAGGTAGGTCGGACCGTACTTCCGACGCAGGAACATCTTGGCGATCCACCAGACGAGCTTTCCGAGCAGCGTGTAGAGCATTTCCTATCCTTCGGTCGACTCGCGCAGACGGTACGCCATGCGCGATTGCAGGGACCAGATCTCGATGAAGCCCGGCGATGCGTGCTGGGAGAACAGACCGCCCGACTGCGCGAAGGAGGCCAGCGAGGCGTCGTAGACGGCATTCGGGCTCTCGCGCGTGACGACCCGGACGGACCCCTTGTACAGCTTGAGGCCGATCGAGCCCGTGACACGCTCGTTCACGTGGGAGATGTAGGCCTCGAGATCGGTGCGCAGCGGTTCCCACCACAGCCCGGCGTAGACCAGGTAGGCCCACTGCTGGTCGAGTCGCGGCTTGAACTGGTTCTGGTGGATGGTGCCGCAGAGCCGCTCGAGCTCGGAATGAGCCCTGAGAATGAGCGCAGCGGCGGGGACCTCGTAGATGTCGCGGACCTTGAGCCCGACGATGCGGTCCTCGATGTGGTCGACGATCCCGACGCCGTGCCGGCAACCGATCTGCGCCGCCCGGTCGAGCAGAGCCACCAGATCGAGCCGCTCGCCGTCGATCGCGACCGGCAGGCCGCGTTCGAATTCGAGCGTGACGAACTGCGGCTCGTCGGGCGCGAGTTCCGGCCGGGTCACGAGCTGGAAGACGTCATCGTCCGGGGCGTGCGAGAGATCCTCGATCCATCTGCCCTCCGAAGACCGGCCCCAGAGATTGTCGTCGATCGAATAGGGCGCCGACTCCGTGCCGCCCTTGACCGGGATGCCGTGCTCGCGGGCATATGCGATCTCCTCGTCGCGGCCCATCTGCCAGGAGCGCACGGGCGCGATGACCTTGAGCTCGGGCGCCAGCGTCGCGATGGTGGCCTCGATGCGCACCTGGTCGTTGCCCTTGCCCGTGCAGCCGTGCGCGACCGTGTCGCAACCGGTCCTGCGCGCGTACTCGACGGCCAGCTTGGCGATCAACGGGCGGCCGAGGGCGGTGAAGAGGGGATAGCCGTCGCCGTAGTTGGCGTTCGCACGGATCGCGGGTGCGACGTACTCGCGAGCGAACTCCGCGCGCGCATCCACCACGTGGCAGTCGAGCGCACCGAGCCGCAGGGCCTTGCCCTTGACCACCTCGTAGTCCTCGCCGGGCTGGCCCAGGTTCACCGTGAGGGCCACTACCTCGGCCTCGTACTCGTCCTGGATCCACTTGAGCATCACGCTCGTGTCCAGCCCGCCCGAGTACAGCAGGAGAACTCGCGAGACCTCCTCGGGCTGCGCCAGATAGCCCGCGACGCGCGTCGACGAGGGATCGGCGACCCGGCGGACCTCGGTATGGACGTTGGGATCGTGAGACGGCTCGTCGGTCATCGGCGGGGTAGCCTACGCGTCTCGTCCTCGCCGGGCTCGCGAAGCACCTGCGTCGCTTCTCGCGCGGGGTCCCGCGGGCGGGCCGGAAGTGGGATCACCGGGTCGTAGGTATCGCGACGCGCGGGCTCGCGACGTGGCTGTGGCTGTGGCCGCGGTCGCAGCGGGCGGTGCGCTCCGCGAGCGGCCACCTCCAGCCCGACGGTGACTATCAGACCGAGCACGCCGACGAGGAAGAGGATCGCCCCGAGCGTCGAGACCTCGAAGCCGGGGACCTCGAAGTCCACCGCATAGGCGAGGATCAGGCCGATCGCGACCAGGAAGAGCGAGGTGCCGATCTTCATGGCCGTCGGCCCCCATCCGATTCGTGGAGGACCGGCTCCGTCAGAGGCGGGACTCGGGCCATGCCCCGAGGGTACATCGTGGACTTCAGCGGTTCGGGGCGCCCGTCCTGGATCGACTGGGTGCTGGGGCGCGGAGTCGGCAGAAGGCCTCGCGCGTCGACGCCAGCCAGTCGAAGTCCGCGCGTCGCACGTCGATGTCAGAGCGCGTCGCGGCGGCCGGGCGATTCAGCCGATGACGCGGCCAAGCCGGCGGAGCGCCTCGCAGATCTCGGGCTCAGAGACCACCAGCGGCGGCAGGAAGCGGATCGTCCCCGGTCCCGTGGCGTTGAGGACCAGCTTCTGCTCGAGAAGGGCGCGCCGCACGAGCGACGGAGCGTCTCCCGAGACGTCGACGGCCACCATCAACCCGCGGCCGCGGACCGCCAGCACCCCGGGCAGCTCTCGCAGGCCCTCCGCCAGGAGCTCCCCGCTCGACCGCACTCGCTCGAGGAACCCCGGCTCCAGCACCAGGTCGAGCACCGCGTGCGCCGCGGCAGCCGCCACCGGGCCGCCGGCGAAGGTCGAGCCATGGTCCCCCGGAGCGAACGTCTCGGCGTAGTCGGGCGAGGCGATCAGCGCGCCGATCGGCAGGCCGCCGCCAAGCGCCTTGGCCACGGTCATGACGTCTGGCCGTACCCCCGTCTGCTCGTACGCCCAGAGTGTGCCCGTCCGCCCCATGCCGGTCTGAACCTCGTCGAAGATCAGCAGCGCGCCGTGCTCGTCACAGGCGGCGCGTACGTCCGTGAGGACCTCGGCCGGCAGCGGATGGACTCCCGACTCACCCTGGATCGGCTCGATGAAGACCGCGGCGGTCTGAGAGTCCACCGCCGCCGCCAGCCCCTCCAAGGCCGTCGGGCGGAAGCCCGGGACGAGCGGCGCGAAGGGCGCCTGCTTGGATTCCTGCGGCGTAGCCGACAGTGCGCCGTAGGTGCGTCCATGGAAGCCCCCGTGCGCGACCACGAACGAACCGCGCGGCCGCGCCTTGCGGGCAAGCTTGAGCGCCGCTTCGTTGGCTTCGGCGCCAGAGTTGGCGAAGTAGACCGTGCCGCCCAGAGAGCTGGCGGCGAGCCGCTGCGCGAGCCGGGTCATCGGCTCCGTCCAGAACAGGTTCGAGACGTGGATGAGCCGGCTGGCCTGCTCGGCGATGGCGGAGACGACCGCCGGATGGCAGTGCCCGACGTTGCAAACCGAGATCCCGCTCAGGAAGTCGAGGTACTCTGCGCCCTCGGAGTCCCACAGTCGCGTCCCCTCGCCGCGGACGAACTCGATGTCCTGGCGCGCGTAGTTGCCCATCACCGCGTCTCTCATCGGGCGGGCCTCACCTTTGTGCCGATCCCGGCGTCGGTGAAGAGCTCGAGCAGCAACGAGTGCGGCACGCGCCCGTCCACTATGTGCGCGAAGGTCACGCCGCCGTAGATGGCTTCGAGACACGCCTGCAGCTTGGGTCGCATCCCCCCGTCCACCGCGTCGAGTGCCGCCTCGACCTCGTCGGCCGTGGTCTCCGAGATCACCGATCCAGCGTCGGCCGGATCGCGCAGCCAGCCCTCGACGTCGGTCAGGAACATCACCTTGTAGGCCCCGAGGGCACGGGCGACGGCGCCGGCCGCCTCGTCGGCGTTGACGTTGTGCGAGAGGCCGTCGCGATCCGCGCCCACGGAGGCGATGACCGGGATGTAGTCCGCAGCGATGTGCTCGAGGATCCCGGTGTCGACCTTCTCGATGGATCCCACGAGCCCGATGTCCACCCCGCCCGGCGCCGTGGTTCGCGCCACTCGGAAGAGCGAGCCGTCGTCCCCGCATAGACCCACCGCGGGCTGGCCGTGGCGGTTCAACCGCATCACGATGTCCTTGTTGACCTTCCCGACGAGGACCATCTTGGCGATCTCGACGGTGTCGGAGTCCGACACGCGCAGCCCGCTGACGAACTCGACGGGCATCTGCAGGCGCTCCATGTAGCGCGTGATGTCGGGGCCTCCTCCGTGCACGACGATCGGGTTGAGTCCGACGTACTTGAGGAGCACGACGTCGCGCGCGAACTCCTCGCGCAGAGCCGGGTCGCTCATCGCCGCTCCGCCGTACTTGATCACCACCGTGCGGCCGTGGAACTCACGGATGTACGGAAGCGCCTCGAGGAGGGTGTGGATGCGCGGCTCGAGCGCGGCGTCGTTCACGTCGTGTACTCCGCGTTGATGCGCACGTACTCGTGGGAGAGGTCCGAGAAGAAGACCTCGGCTTCGGCGCCGGTGCCCGGCAAGCCGATCGCGTACTCGACCTCCGGCTTGGTGACCGCTTCGGCCAGCGCGCCGGCGTCGAACGGCAATCCCATCCCTCTACCGCAGACCTGCACGTCCTCGATCCAGACGTCGAGCGCCAGCGGTGCGGTGCCGGGCAACGCCGCCCCGGCCGCCTGGGCGATACGGCCCCAGTTGGGGTCACCGCCGTTCAGCGCGGCCTTGACCAGCGGCGAGTTGGCCACTCCCCGTGCCACCCGCTCCACGCCGTCCGGGTCCCCGCCCGTGACGAGCACGCGACCGACCCGCGCGGAACCCTCGCCGTCCGCGAGGATGAGCAGGGCGAGCCGGCGCAGGAGGGCGTCGAGCGCCTCCCCCAGACGCAGCTCGTCCTCGGACTCGGGCGTCACGGCCACACCGCTCGCCCCCGACGCCAGCAGGAAGACCGAGTCATTCGTGGAGAGCTGCCCGTCGACCGAGATGCGGTCGAAGGAGCGCTTCACGCAGACGCCGAGCAGGAGATCGGCCGTCTCCGGCTCGAGGGCGGCGTCCGTCTCGACGAAGCACAGCAACGTCGCGAAGTGCGGGGAGATCATGCCGGCCCCCTTGGCCTGGGCGGCCAGCTTGACCGTGCCCGACGGCAGCTCCACCTCCAGCGAGGCCCGCTTGGGAAACGCATCCGTGGTGCGGATGGCCTCCGCGAAGGCC
>JAABUN010004345.1_pt1 | contig 19544 bp, 20 predicted proteins | sample 5559311 | NCBI WGS metagenome assembly JAABUN01 (sample SAMN10711877, study PRJNA513370) | rock metagenome | isolation source: Antarctica rocks | place: Antarctica: Victoria Land, Siegfried Peak sud | reverse complement strand
CTACGCAGACATCACCGATCCGGTCACCGCACCAGTGTCCCGCCACTGACCAGCACGAACACCCAACCCAACAGGTGATCGTATACCCCCATAACGGTGCGGGGGTATAAGGGTGGCGACCGGGACAGGCCCGGCGCCGGTCGGAAGGGGATCGGCGTGGTCAGCCCGTCAGCCAGCCAGAACGCTGCGACCTCGGGACGGGGCACGTTGACGCATGGGCGGGAGGTGGCTGGTGAGTGACGTGACCGGCGCAGCCGCGCGAAGGGACGACGCGCGACTGCGCGCTGCGCTGGAGGAGGCCGCCGGCTGGTACCGGGTGCGGCTGGTCGCGCTGCGGCCGGTGGCGGTCGTGGGGCTGCTGCGGGAGCGGGGGTTGGTGGATCTGGCGGTGGCGACCCCGGCCGGGTTGCGGTGGCGGGTCGGGCACGCCCCGGGCGGGGTGAGTCGGACCGGGTTGGTGGAGCACCTGCGCCGGTGCGGGTTCGGGGCTGAGGAGATGGTGGCCGCCGGCCTGGCCGTCCCGGCCCGTCCGCACGGCGGCGCGGGCGGCGGGCGGTGGGGGAGTGGGGTGGTGGACGTGCTGCGTAACCGGCTGGTGGTGCCGCTGGTGGACGCCGGGGGGGTGGTCGGGTTCACCGCGCGGCGGTTGTCGGAGGCGAACCCGGCGGTCCCGAAGTGGGTGAACACCGCGACCACCGTGCTGTACCGGAAGGGTGAGCACCTGCTGGGGTTGGCCCAGCAGGCAGAGCGGCTCGCGGTGGGCCGCGGGCTTGTGGTGCTGGTGGAGGGGGCGGTGGACGCGATCGCGGTGGACCTGGCCGGGCACATCGGCGTGGCCGCCGGCGGCACCCAGCTCACCGCAGCCCACGCAGGGCAGCTGCGGGCCGCGGCGGCCGCCACCGGCGGGCCGCTGTTGGTGGCCTATGACGGGGACCGGGCGGGCCGGGAGGCCGCGCTGCGTGCGGCGGACGTGCTCGGGGGCCTGGATGCCCGGGCGGTGCGGCTACCCGAGGGCCAGGACCCGGCTGATGTCCTGGTCGCTGCCGGTGCCCGGGGGTTGCGCCGCGTGCTCGGAGTCACGGTCCCGTTGGTGGACGCCGCGGTCAGCGCGCGGCTGGATCGGTGGGCGGCGCACGCCGGGAACCCGGTCGCGCTGGTGGACGCGGTCCGTGACGTCGCCGGGCTCGTGGCGGCTGCCCCGGCGGATGGCCGGGCGCGGCTGGTCGGCCTGGTCGCCGGCCGGTTGCAGCTGCCGGCGGACCTGGTGACCGCGACCCTGCTCGACGCGGCCGCGCCCAGTTGAGTCCACGGCGGCCGGTCGCAGCACCGGGAACAGTCAGTGCCGGCGGGTAGAAGGAGAAGGTCACACGACGACGGACAGGGACAGGGGGCGGGCGGGATGAGCACGGACCACGGGGGGCAGGCGCCGGCCGGGGAGCGGGTGGTGGTGCTGCCCGATCTGGACAAGGAGTTCACCGCCGCCCTCGCGGACGTCGAGGAGCTTCTGATGACGTTGCGGTGGCAGGAGACCGGGGATCCCGATGACCTGGTCGTGCACCCGGCGGCGCTGGGTGGGGGAGTGGCGTTGCAGGCGCTGCGCCGGGTCGCGGACACGGTCCGGCCCACCCAGACCGACCCCGACACCTGGACCGGTGGGCGCCTGTTGGGCCCGGACGGCCGGTATGAGCACGTGCCGCTGCGGTTCATCCGGGTCCGCGCGACGGACGTCGACGCGCTGTCGGCCGCGGCGGCCGCGCTGGGGGAGCCGGTCCGCACCGAGGCCGTCACCGACGCGCTGCGTCTGCACGCCGGGCACCGGGCGCAGGACCGGAAGTTCCCCGACCCCGACGTCGCCCTGGTGGCGTTGGTCGCGCGGGTAGCCGGGGTGCTGGACCTGGAATCGACCCGGGACACCGAGCTGCTCCGCGCCCGCCTCGACCAACCGGTCGCCGCCGCCGGCGACGTGGTGCTCACCGCGGCCGAGGAGACCGCCTACCAGCGGGTCATCACCCGGTTCAACCGGATGTGGACCCTGGGCGACCCGGTCGAGCGCTTCACGTACTGACGTGCCGCGGGAGACCCTCGCTGTGTCCCCGGCCGCGTGTTGGACTGAACGGATGTTGGACCCGTCAACAGACCCGGACACGGGGATGACTCATCCCAGCGACAGCGCGGTGCAACTTCGGGTCGAGCGGCGAATCGTGGAACTCGCCGGGCAGCTCCTCGGGGTCCAGTTGACGCACCGGCCGCGCGCCGAAGCGAACACGACCCTGCCCGGCGGCGCACGCGTCGACGTCGACGGCTACTGCCCCGACCCGCTGATCTACGCCGAGGTTTTCGCCCGGCAGGGCACGTTGAAACCCGGCCAGGTCCACAAGGTCGCCCAGGACGTCCTGAAGCTGGTGACCATCCGGCGATGCCTGGCCCCGACCGCCCGGCTCTACGTGGTCTTCGCCGATGAGGCCGCCGCCGCGACCCTCCGCGGACCGGGCTGGCTGGCCGAGGCGGCGCGGGTCTGGGAGGTCCAGACGGTCGTCGTCGACCTCGACCCACCCCTGAGGCTCGAGCTCCACCGGGCGCAACAGCGACAGCGCATGACCAACCCCGCGTAGGGGGCTCGTCGAGGGCCCGCCCGGAAGGACGGGCGGGCGTCTCGGGCATCCCCGCGGGGTGAAGACGTGCCAGCGCGGGCCAGACCGCATGTCCGGGTGTCGACGTCGGTTCCGGTGCCGGTGAGCCGACCTGCGGTCGGTGCTGCCGCGCGCGGGTGGGGGTGGGGCGGCTGGGTGCTCCGAGCCTGGCAGGGCGGGGACCCCGACCCGTCAAGGCCGCTGCGCGCCGCTGCGCGGTCGGCTGCGCCGAGCCCTGACCGGCCACCGTCGCCCTGCCCGACCCGGGACTGCACCCGCCGCACTCCGCGGCGGCAGACCCCGGGAGCCCGCGATGGATCTGCCCTCGTTCACCGACCTCGACGACGACCTGTTCCCGTTCTGCACGGCCGGGACGGTCGGGGCGCTGCACACCGACGAGTACCAGGTCCTCTGGGTGTGTGACCTGGTCGACGGGCTCGGGATCGTCTGGGTCTCCCTCGGACCGGAAACCGGCCCGCCGCCGGGACCCCGGTGACCCCGGTGGGTGCTGGCCGGCCGCCAGCACCGGCCGGCCGGTACACCGGGTGTACTCCGAGCACCCTGGTCCGGATTGGGGCTGGGGATGGCGGTCACCGCACATCGGCCCCGTCGGCCGGGTGTGGACAGGAACGGCCAGCAGGTGCCCAGGCCGACCTACCGTCCGGCCGTGGACACTGTGTAACCTTCAGCGAAGTCTGAGAACGGCTGTAGGCCGGATGGGGGCGATGTGATCCAGATAAAACTCGGTCGACGGCGACCGTCTGAACCGACTGCAGACAACCTCTACCGGTCGGCAGTAGGCGCGACACCCGACATGTCCGCCGACGAGGCCTGGGAGGCCGGGCGCGGCGTCTGGAAGCTACGGGTGGATCGCGCGCTTCAGGAAGACCAGGTCAAGGTGGTCGACACCGCCGGCACCGTCCTGACGGTGGCGACCCTCACGGGGATCAGCAAGGCCGGGTCCCGGTTCGCCTTGGAGGGCACGGTCCTGCGGGACGACGCCAGGATCGGTAGACCCACCGACACCCCCCACCCCAGCCGTAACCCGATCGCCTACGTGCCCGGTTAGTCCACAGGCTAGTTGACAAGCTTATCGAGGCGGGTTCATACTTTCCGAACAGCTTCCCTTCGACAAGGAGTCCTCCATGAGCCCCGCCCGCCGCCCCGTCCACGCCCGTCGTCACGCCTCCCGTGTTGGCGTTTACCACGCCGAACCGACCGGGCGGACACACATCCAGCTGCTCGGCGTTCGCCCGTCCGGTACGACGGCGGCAGATCACCGCGCCGACCGCTGCGACTGCCGTCCGCTCAAGACCCTCACCGGCGCGACCTGGAACGCCTCCTGCCCGCCGCCGGTCCTCCCCGGGGCGAAGCGGGCGTTCGGGGTCGTCGCCGGGCCGTGACCACGTGGCGAGGTGTCCGACGCCCCGACGAGAACGAAAGTCCGGGAGCCGGGTCGCCACGCGGCCCGGCTCCGTGCATCGACGGAGGCAGACGGTTGTTGTCCTACAAGGAAACGATGGCCAGGGGTGCCGCCGAGTACGCCGACGTCCTAGACGCACTGCGGGCCGCGGGACTCCCGGCCCGGTTCACCCAGACCGGTGGGATGAACGCCGCGATCGAATCGGTCCTGGACGACGGGGGGCGACTGCTGGTCACCGACGCCGACGACTCCCTCGCGTGGTCGCGCGCGGACCATGCCGGTTGGGCGGTGGGGGTCTACCCGGCGGGGGAGGGGGTTGACCCGCTGGGCTTCGGGGAGACCCCGGACGGCACCGTCCGCGGCCTGTCGGCCTTGATCGCCCGGATCTTCCGGCAGGTCCTGACGGGGTGACGGGCGCTTCCGGGATCGCCGTGGACCGGTGCCCCCGGATCCGTCACCGCGCCGTTCCCGGCGGTGGGCTTGTGTGATCCGCCGGGAGTGCGTGAAAGGGCAGCGGACAAGCCGGGGCGGTGCCCCGCCTGAACTCCTCGACCTGGTACAAGTGGTGCTGTGAAGACCACGGTGGTGAAGTACCGCCGGAGCGCCGCCCTTGAGTTGGAGCCGGACCCGCGGGCGCCGACATGGGACACCTGGGCCGGCTGGGCGGTCGGGCAGGACCGGCCGCTGGCGGTCGACCTCTTCGCGGGGGGTGGTGGTCTGAGCCTCGGCCTGGAGGACGCGGGTTACCGGGTCGCGTTGGCTGTGGACCACGACGAGTGGTCGGTGCGGACCCATGCCGCGAACTTCCAGGGGCTGAGCGCCCAGTTGGACCTGTTCGACCCCGCCGCCGAGGCCCGTGTGGTCGCGTTGCTCGCGCAGGCACCGATCGCGTTGGTCGCCGGTGGCCCCCCGTGCCAGCCGTTCAGCCGCGCCGGGCGCAGCGCCATCCGCCATCTGGTCCGGGCCGGCCGCCGTCCGGCCGTCGACGAACGCCGCGAGTTGTGGCAGGTGTGGCTGCGGATCGTGCTGGCGGTCCGCCCACAGGCGGTCATGTTGGAGAACGTCCCGGACATGGCCCTCGGCGACGACGCGGTGGTCCTACGCCGGATCGTCGAGGCCCTCCAGGACGGCGGGTACGAGACGCACTTCGACATCGTCGAGGCACCCTGGTACGGGGTGCCCCAGCACCGTCAGCGGTTGATCCTGGTCGCCCTGCGCGGTCAGGTCCGAGAGTTCACCTGGCCCGCGACCGGCGACCGCGTCACCACCATCTGGGATGCGATCGGTGACCTGCCCCCCCTCGGGGAGGGCACCGGGGAACCGGTCCTGCCCTACCGGAAACGGTCCCGGACCCCGTTCCAGCAGCGGGCCCGCGCCGGGGTCGAGGACGCGGACCGCGGACTGGTGTTCGACCACGTCACCCGCACCGTCCGTGACGATGACCGCCTCGCGTTCCGGTTAATGACCTCCACCACCCGGTACGGGGACCTCCCCGAGGAGCTGCGCCGCTACCGCGCAGACACGTTCAACGACAAGTACAAGCGCCACGGCAAGGAGGAGCTGGCCCGGTCGATCACCGCCCACATCGCCAAGGACGGGTACTGGTACATCCATCCGACCGAGGAACGGACCCTCAGCGTCCGCGAGGCCGCCCGCCTCCAGACCTTTCCCGACCGGTACCGGTTCGCCGGGAACCGGACCCACGCCTTCCGGCAGATCGGCAACGCCGTCCCGCCCCTGCTGGCCGAACGGATCGGACAGCAGATCCTCACCGCCTTCGACCCCGCCGAGGCAGGTGAACCGCCGACCCAACCCACATCCCGACCCGTACCGCGGCACTTCCGCGCGGCGGCCCTGGAGGCGGCGCGGGCCCGGCTCGACGGGTGGGCCGTGCGGGACTCGACAGGCGCCCCGTGGCGGCATCCCACCGACCCGTGGACGGCCCTGGTGTCGACCGTGCTGATCAGCGGCCACGCCGACGACGGTACGATCGCGCTGACTCTGTGGCGCATCCCCACCCCCGCCGCCTATTCGGCGGCCGCGGTCGACGCCCTCGGTGTCGGTGCCGGCGCTGTACGCGCACTGCGCCGACTGGAACCGGCTGCCCGCGCGTGGCGGGACGCGGGCCCCGCGGCCGACCCGGCCGCGGGCGCCCACGGCCGCGGCACGGACACGGGGTCGCCGGACACCACGGAATCCGCGCACAACGGGGAGGCCGGGACCGGGGACGGACAGTGGTGGGAGACGGTTCCCCTCCGACCGGCGGAGACGGATCGTTTCGGTGTTCTCGCGCTCGGCGAACCCACCCTGTTGACCACGAACGACCCCGTACGGCTGGCTGCGAGGGTCACCGGTCGTCCGGTCGACCGCGTCGATCGTCTGACGGACGGCCGGTTGGCACTGGCCGAGATCGTCGGGGCCGGACAACGCGCCCCGGCCCGGATGGCGGCGCTGGCCGCGTTGGGCCGGGAGGTCTGCCGTGCCGAGGCCCCGGACTGCCTCCACTGTCCGTTGTCACTGCTGTGCCGCGCGTCATGGTGACCGCTACCGTGACGGTCCTATGGGCAGCGAGAACGCGGGGGCCGCTCACACCCGGCCGATCCGTGCCGCCCACACCGCGGTGATCCGGGCGGCCGCGGCGGACGGGTCCTCGCATTCCCAGACCCAGTCGACGACCCACCCGCCCGTTTCCAGCTCCGTGCGTTGGCGCAAGTCGCGGGCGGTGTTCGCGTCGAGCTTGTCCGCCCACCACTGGGCGTTCGCCTTCGGCCGGGTCCGGTGGATCGGGCACGAGTGCCAGAAGTCGCCCATCACGAACACCGCGACCCGGGCGCGGCTCAGGACCACATCAGGACGGGTCGACCCGACCCGGACCCCCGTCCGGAACCTCAACCCACGGGCGTGCAGGTGGCGGCGCAACGCGAGCTCTGGCGCGGTACCGGCGCTGCGCTGCCGGCTCATCTGGCGGCGGACCAGCTCGCTGCTGGCCGCGGGACGGTCCTCCACCACAACAGTGTCCCAACCTGTCGGCGGCCGGGCGTGACCGAGTCCCGCGGCAGGCGGGAGGAGCTGATCCCCAGCGCGGCAAGGCTGTTGAACACCATGCGGGACCTGGGGTACGAGTTCACCAACGCCGTCGCGGACATCATCGACAACAGCATCAGCGCGGGTGCGAGCCTGGTCGAGGTCACCATCGAGGCCGCCGGTGCCGACTCCTACATCCGGATCGTCGACAACGGCGGCGGTATGTCGGCCGCCGTGATCAGCGAGTCGATGCGGTTGGGGTCCGGGGGGCGGGACTACCGCGCCGATGAACTGGGGAAGTTCGGGCTGGGCCTGAAGACGGCCAGCCTCTCGCAGGCCCGGTCGATCACCGTCGCGAGCCGCACCAACCCCGACCGGAAGATGTTCGACGTCCGTGTCCTGGACCTCGACGATGTCCTGCGGACCGACCGGTGGGAGATCGTGCACCCCGCACCGGGGGAGCGGCCCGCAGCTGCGATCGAGCCACTCCAGCGTGGACCGGGCACCGTCGTGCTGTGGAACCGGCTGGACCGGATCCTCAACCTCACGGACCCGTACGGCACGCGGGCCGAGAGCGTCCTGGGCAAGTACGCGGAACGGCTGGACCAGCACCTCGGGATGGTGTTCGAGCGGTTCCTGTCCGGGACCGCCGAACGAAGCCGGTCGATCCCGCTGGTCCTTACCATCAACGGCCGGAAGGTCGAGGCCTGGGACCCGTTCTGTCTGAAGGAGAGGACCGAGTACCTGCCCGAGCACACCCTGAAGGTCGCCGGCGGCCACGTCCGGTACCGGCCCTACGTCGTCCCGCCCCAACGCGAGTTCAGCAGCGACGAGGCCTGGAAACGGGCCGGTGGACCCAATCAGTGGAACCGCCAGCAGGGGCTCTACGTCTACCGCGCCGACCGGCTCATCCAGTCCGGCGGGTGGTCCTGGCTGCGCGGCACGGAGGAGCACATCAAGCTCGCCCGGGCGGCCCTCGAGTTCTGGCCCGCGTTGGATGAGAAGTTCGAGATCAACATCTCGAAGATGCGCGTCAAGATCCCGGAGGACCTCCGCGACCAGCTCCGGGGCCTGATCTCGCTGCTCGCGAGACAGGCACAGGAGCGCTACCGCCTGGCCAGCCGCAACCCCAAACCACCCAGTCCACCGCCGCCCGTACCCAAGCCCCCCACAAGGCCGACCGCCCAACCCCGACCCGTCCCGGATCCCCCCCGGGAGCGAGGGCCCGTCCGGGACCCCGGCAGCGACGGGTCGGCCGACCCCGCTACCGGGCTCCACGACCCCGGGCCGGAGGACGGGCCGGGGCCGCTGCGGGAACAGGGGACCGGCGAAATGCGCGCGGAGCCCGCCCGGCGCGCCGCGGCCCTCCGGCGCGCTGCGGCCGACGCGGGGGTCGGGGCTGCCCTGGACGCCATCCGGCAGCAGCTCCTCACCGCCGACCCGGAGGCAGCGCATGACCTCGGCTGGTGACCTGCTCGACGCCGATGGTCTCGCGCGATGGATGCGGACCTTCCGCAGCGCCGTGATCGGGATCGACCCCTCAGTTAACCCGCAGGGGTTCGCAGAGGTCGCCGACGAGGTGTTGATGGCCCTGACCGACGCGAAACGCCGGCAGGTCCTCGGACGATGGCACGCCGACCACCAGGAACTGGAGCCGGCAGCCCGCATCCAGGGTCGCGGCGGGCCCCGTGAGTGGTTCACCGGGTACGACACGGCGGACGGATACCACTGGCGGCGGCTGCGCGAGTACCTGATTACCACCCGCAGCCGGACCGAGACCGTGGTCGACAGCCTGGACCGGGAGACCAACAGAATCCTGGAGATGCTGGAGGACCCCCGCCTGGGCGGACCCGGTTCCTTCCGGATCAGGGGGCTGGTCATCGGCTACGTCCAGTCCGGGAAGACCGCCAACTTCAGCGCACTGGCCGCGAAGGCGTTCGACGCGGGCTACAAGGTCGTCATCGTGCTGTCCGGGCTGCACAACAGCCTGCGCCGACAGACCCAGCTGCGACTGGAGGACGAGCTGGGTCTGATCGACACGACCGCCGACCGGCCCACCGTCGGCAGGGCCGCGGACGACCAGCAGATCGATGCACTCACCAGCGCGGACCCGGCCGGGGACTTCAACCAGGGCAGCCGCTCCCCGGCACTGTTCGGGAGCCGCCGGACCCTGCTGGTCATGAAGAAGAACGCCAGCATCCTGCGACGGATGAGGGACTGGCTGGGGACCCGGCCACCGCTGGACGCGCCCGTCCTGATTATCGACGACGAGGCCGACCAGGCCAGCATCAACACCGGCGGCAACCGGCCCGGGGACGACGACAACGACCAGGACACGGCCACCGACACCGGTCCGGACCTGTCACCGGCAGATGTGGACACCCGTGACGGGGACGGTGGCGGCAGGCTGACCCGGCGGACACTGGAGGCCGAGACCAATCCGAGCATCATCAACGGGTTGATCCGGGAACTGATGGAGAGCTTCAACCGGGTCGCCTACGTCGGGTACACGGCCACACCGTTCGCCAACGTCCTGATCGGTCACGACTCCCAGGACCGGGAGGTCGGACAGGACCTCTACCCCGCTGACTTCATCGTCAGCCTCCCCAAACCGCCCGGCTACGTCGGCGCCGAACGGCTGTTCGGCCGCGGGGCGCTGCCGGCCGCCGTCGGCACCGACCCCGCCGCCGTCGCCCCGGCCGACGTGCTCCGACGCGTCAAGGACGCCGAGGCCGCGATGCTGCTCCCACGACGCGCCGACCCGGCGCCCACGGCGCTGCCCCCGAGCCTGGACGAGGCGATCCTCGACTTCGTCCTCGCGGCAGCCGCCCGGGATGTCCGCACCGGCCGTCGCAACGCCGCGGCCATGCTCGTGCACGCCAGCCAGCTCACCGCCCAGCAGCAGAACCTCGCGGACCTGGTCGAGGCCCGGGTGGCCGGTCTGCGCCAGGGATGGATCTACAGGATGTCCGGGGACAGGGCCAGGTCGCAGCTGCGGGACCGCTGGAACCGGGAGTTCCGCCCCGTGACCCTGGCGATGAACCCGTCGGCGGTTCTGCCGTTCACGGCCATCGAGCACGCCGTCGACGACCTCCTGCGCGACCTGCCGGTGCTGCAGCTGCACAACCGCAGCGGCGATGAACTGGACTACGAACGCGAACCGGCCCTGCGGGCGGTGGTCATCGGAGGTAACAAGCTGTCCCGCGGGCTGACGCTGGAGGGTCTGCTGGTCAGCTACTACGTCCGGCGCGCCAACGCCTACGACACCCTGCTGCAGATGGGCCGGTGGTTCGGCTACCGGGAGGACTACCTGGACCTGACCAGGCTCTACACCACCGCGGAACTCGCCGACGACTTCCGGGACCTCGCGACCTACGAGGAGGAGCTCCGGCAGGAGATCCAGCTCTACGACCGGCTGCGCAAGACCCCGGCCGACTTCGGTGTCCGCATCCACACCCACCCGTCGATGCTCATCACCGCCCCCAACCGCATGGGTTCGGCCCGCACCGTCAGCTACAACTACTCCGCCACCGTCCAACAGACCTCAGCCTTCACCCTCACCGACCGTGGCTGGCTGGACCACAACGTCCGTGCGACCCGCCGGTTCCTCGCCGGGCTGGGTGTCGACGGCATGGACACCGACAACGGGAGCGACGGCCGCCGGAGCTGGTCCGGGATCACCTGGCAGGAGGTCTACGACTTCCTCGGCGACTACCGCACCTTCAGCGGCAGCACCCGGTTCGTCGGCGAACTGGTCCGCGACTACATCCAGAGCCAGGCAGCCCACAACGAACTGCTCGAGTGGACCGTCGCGGTCCGCGGGCTGATCAAGGCGGACGACGCTCTGGGCACCGAGGACCTCGGCATCGGCGAAGGCCAACGGGTCGCGTGCATCCGACGCAGCCGTGAGGCCAACAGCGACACCAGCATCGGGACCCTGGTCAATCCGAGCAGCAGCGGCGGCCGCGGCGATGAGGACCTCGACCTCGACCGAGGACAGGTGGAGGCCGCGCGCGCCGCGGCCGCGACCGGTGACCTCAGCTACCCGGTCGCACTGCGCCGCCAACGCAGCCCCGCCCGGGGGCTGCTGGTCATCTACCCGATCAGCCGCGCCAGCGGTCCCCGGACCGGGAACCCAGACGACACGGGTAAACAACCCCTGTTCCGGGACCCCGCCCGTGACGGCGCCACCGTCATCGGGGTCATGGCCTCGTTCCCGTACAGCGCTACTGCCGACGAGCGCAGCTACGTCGTCAACAGCGCTGGTTCCCCGCCGTTGTGACCACCGGGCCCAGTGACCTCGACCCCCGGTGGCACGACCTGCGACCCACCACGGGCGACCGGCTGAGCACCGAACGCGTCAGGGACTGGGCCGGCGGACCGGTCCTCGTCGCCGTCGGCGCGGACGGCACGCGCCACCTGCTCGTCCGCGTCCCAGACGGGACCCGCACCCGACTGCCCCGGCCCGGCCGGGGCCTGCGGATCACCACCCGCCGGCTCCGACCCGGTGCCGGCCCCGAGGCGACCTGGATCGACGTCAGCTGCACCGACCCCGTCGACGGCCGCCTGTTCACCGGACTGTGCACCGACCTTGTCGACGAACTCCCCAATACCGGGGACCCCGACACCTCCGCGCTCGGCGCCGTGCTGAACCGCTGGCGTCGGTTCTGGTCGACCGACCGGGACGGACTGGGACAGGAGGAACAACTCGGCCTCGCCGGCGAACTGTGGACGCTGCTCGAGTGGCTGCCCACGTTCGGGGTCGCCGCCCTCAACGCGTGGAAAGGGCCCGGCGGCGGGCGGCACGACTTCGTCGGACCCACCGCGTCCGTCGAAGTCAAGACCACCGGTACCACCACAGGACCGGTCGTCCACCGGATCAGCCGCCTGGACCAGCTCGATGAGCCCAATGACGGTGCCCTCTACCTGCTGTCCCTGCGCGCCGGCCGAGACCCCTCCGGCACCGACAGCCTCGACTCCCTCATCAACCGCGCTCGCGCGGCCGCCGGGAACACGGGTGCCTCGTGTGTCGGCCTGCTGGACGACCGGCTCGCCGCCGTCGGTATCCCACCGGGTGAAACGGGCCGATACACGGACCCGTTCACCATCACCCGGCAAGAGCTCTACCGGGTGGACCGCGACTTCCCGCGCCTGACCAGCGGCACCTTCGATGATGGTCTCCCCAGTGGTGTTGTCGACGTCACCTACAGCCTCGACACCGCCGCGTGCGGTCCCTGGCTCATCACCGACCGGCCGCGTGACCCGACTGCCACCCAGGTGTTCACCGGCCTGACGAGTGGCCCAGTCGACGAGTTGCCTTGAGCACCGACAGTGCCGCCCCTCCACCCGCCCTAGCCCACGCCTTCACCGAGTGGGTAACACGGGCCGTCTGGTGGGCTTCTGATGCACCGAGCCGCCTGCCCTGGCAGGGAGGCGAATAACTCCACCCGGCCCACCGCCAGCTAGCGGCCGACCTGGTCACCGCGACCCTGCTCGACGCGGCCGCGCCCAGCTGACCTGCCCAAACCGGTCGTACCACCGGGGACAGTCAGTGCACTCGGGTAGGACGGGAAAGCTCACACGGTGACGAATAGGGACAGGAGGCCGATGAGGTGACCACGAACCGCGGGGAGCAAGCCGTGTCTGGTGAACGGGTGGTGGTGGTGCCTGACCTGGACAAGGAGTTCACCGCCGTCCTGGGGAGGTGGAGGAGCTGCTGCTGGCGTTGCGGTGGCAGGAGACCGGGGACCCCGACGACCTGGTCGTGCACCCGGCGGCACTCGGTGGGGGAGCGGCGCTGCAGGCGCTGCGCCGGGTCGCCGACACGGTCCGGCCCACCCAGACCGACCCCGAGACAGCGACCGGTCCACGGCTGCTGGGCCCGGATGGCCGGTATGAGCATCTGCCGCTCCGGTTTGTCTGGTTCCGCACGGCGGACATCGACGCGCTATCCGCTGCGGCGGCCGCGCTGAGGGAGCCGGTCCTCGCCGAGGGCGGTCAGCGACGCGCTGCGGCTGCATGCCGGGCACCGGCCGCAGGACCGGGACTTTCCCGACCCCGGTCGCCGCCCTGGTGGTGCTGGTCGCGCGGGTGGCCGGGGTGCTGGACCTGGAGTGGACCCGCGACGCCGAGATACTCCGGGCCCGGCTGGACCAGCCGGTCGACGCGGCCGGCGACGTCGTGCTCACCGCGGACGAGGAAACCGCCTACCAGCGGGTCGTCACTCGGTTCAACCGCATGTGGACCCTCGCCGACCCGGGTGGAGCGGTTCACCTACTGACCGCTACGGGAAGGTCGGTGACCCGTGCGTTGAGGGCTTCGCTGATCCCCAGCCCGGTGAGGACGAGCAGGCGCGTCAGGGCCGCGGTGCGTGTGCACCCACCTGGCGCCCAGCGGCACCGACGACACGCCCAGCCCCTCGAGGGTCGAGCAACCGCGCGAGTTGTGCCAGTCTCAGCGAGTTGTCTCCGACGTGAGAGCAGGTGAACGGACGTGGCCGCACCTCGGGTGCTCAGCCTGACCTTCGAGTTCCACATCCCCGAGGGCCTGCGCGCCGACGTGCGCTTGGCCCGCATCGAGAAGGCCGTGGCGCGCATCAGTGGAGCGGTGCAGGCCATGGCCGGCGACGTTTTCCCGTGGGCCGACCGGCTCGTCATTACCAACAGTTGGTCCTATCGCTGGTGGAGCGAGATCGAGACCGTGACTCTGCAGGCGACGGAGGCCAACACCATCACCACGCCCACCACTCCGCAGGAAGAGGCAGCAATGGTGCTGGGCAGCTAATGACGTCCCGCCTGTCAGCAGGTAGTTGGACCGCCGACGCACGCAGGCCGACACCGCTCAACACCAAACGGAGCAGCAGATGACCATGTTATTTGAGGAAGGCGACATTGCCCCCTCGCTCCTGCACATCGACCTGCTCAACCCGCGCCTGCCCGACCGGCGCTCCGCGGACGAGGCCGACGCCGTGAGAGACCTCTACGACACGGCCGCTGTCGACGAGCTCGTGCAGTCTATTGCCGCCTCCGGGTGGTTCAGCTTCGAGCCGATGATCGTGCTGCGCCGCGACAATAAGCTCAACATCGAGAACGTCGTGATCGAGGGCAATCGCCGACTCGCTGCCCTGCGGCTGCTCAACGACGGGGGACGTCTGGCCGCCCAGCTCAAGATCAGTGTCCCGCAGGCGCGCCACAACGGTTCCGACCCCGAGACCGTGCGCGTCTGGTACGTCGACGCACGCTCTGCAGCCCGAGACTTCATCGGCTTTAAGCACATCAACGGACCATTCAAATGGGACTCCCTCGCTAAGGCGAAGTACGCAGCTGAATGGCTCGACGAGATTGATGACCTCACCGCCGTGAGCACCCGCCTCGGTGACAGCAACAACACCATCGCGCGCCTGGTCAACGGCTGGCGCGTTCTACAGCAGTCCGAGGCGAAGGGGTTCGACCGCAGCACGATCAAGGGCAGGTTCGCCTTCTCCCACCTCTACACGGGTCTCGCGCGACCGGCGCTGCGCAACTACCTGGGCCTGCCCGTTCAGTCGGGCCTGCTGCCCAAGGACCCGGTCGACGTGAGCCACGGCCCTCGTCTGCTGCAATCCATGGTGTGGCTGTACGGCGATGACGAGCAACCGGCCCTCATCAAAAGCCAAAACCCCGACCTCAAGCGGCTTTTGGAGGTTCTGGAAAACCAGGAGGCCACCACGGCGCTGGAGAACCATGCTGATCTCGGTTTTGCCCACGAGCTCGTCGAGGATAAGGGCGCCAAGTTCGCCGACGACCTGTTCGAGTTGTACCGGCAGGCTCGTGTCGTCTCCGGGGAGATTGCGCTCTACGACGGCGACCCGGCATTGGTCGAGATCGCCGGAGCGCTAGGGCGCACCATCCGCAGCATTACCGGGTCCATCGAACGCGAGAACGCGCAGGCGTCTCCGGAGAGCGGCACATGACGGTCCTTGCGCTCGACGAGCAGGCGACGCGCAGCGACCAGGCGGACTGGCTCGAGCTCACTCTGCTCTGCCGCACGACACGCGCCATCTCCTCCGGTGACGTGCTTCGGGTTCTCGGTCTCACCGAGGATCAGCCCGAGCACGGCGTCACCTACGACCCCGACACTGGGGAAGTGCTCGAGGACGAAATCCTCGAGCCCAAAGCTGAGTTGCTCCTGCAACAGCTGTGGGCAGAGCTGAGCTACCGGGCGCAGACCCTGGGCACTGCTTACCCTTTTGAGGTCAACCCCCAGCGCGAGGGCTTCATAGTGAGGGTCCGGTCGCACGCCGGCGGTCTAACCGACGTCGCTGACGAGTCTGCCTGGCGGTCGTACCTGGCCTGCCTGCTGATCACCGGCTTGCGGCGAGCCCTGATCCAACGCACCAGTACACAGCAGTCTGCCTTGGTGGCAACGACCCAACAGGGGCCGCGTATTCTGCAGATCCTGTCGGTTACCGCCGCGGCGCATCACATCGACGGCGACGCCTACTGGTTCGGCTCGCCGCGCATCGACGGCACCACCCGCTATCGCGAGGCTCTCGATCGCCTTGTCACACTACTCGGGCACGGCCAGCTCAAGCTCCAGCCTCCCGCATGGTCGACCGATGCCGAGAAGGACGGCACCGTCGACCTCGTCGCCTGGAAGTCGTTTCCAGACCGCACCTACGGCTCGTTGGTCGTCTACGGCCAGGTCGCGTCCGGGAAGAACTGGCGCGGCAAGGCCATCCAGACCTTCATTGACGCCTTCTTTCACGACTGGTTCGAGGACAATCCGGCCAAGTACTGGCTGCCCGCGATGTTCATCCCCTTCACACTGCACGCCGAGGCGACGGCGACCGGACGGCATACCTTTGAGGAGGTGGTGCTGAGCAAGGCGCGGCAGGACGAGATGTCCTACGGGGCGGTCTTCGATCGCCTGCGCATTACAGCTGCCAACCACGTCGACGAGGCGGTGACCTGCACGCATATGCCCGTGCACCGGGAGAGACACGGCGCGCTTATGTCCGAGGTCGACAGCTGGATCGCGCAGGCCACCACACACGCTTGCGCGGACTGAGAGGCCACCCATGACATCGCTGCTGCAAGTTCCGGCCACTAAGCGCAGACCACTTACTCCTTTGCGTTACCCCGGCGGAAAGCACAAGCTCACCGAATTGCTTTTCCGGTCCATTGTCGCTATGAACAAACCCGACGTGACCTACGTCGAGCCCTTCGCCGGCGGTGCGGGAGCGGCGCTGGCCCTCCTCGACGCTGACGACGTCGCAAATATCGTCGTCAACGACCTAGACCCCGCCGTGTACGCCTTTTGGTACAGCGCCGTCCACGCAAGCGAAAAGATGTGCGCGCTCGTTGACTCCGTCGATGTCACGCAGGCGACTTGGCTGGAACAGCGCGAGATCTACAGAAGCAAGACCGAGGACCGTCTCGCCCTCGGCTTTGCCACGCTTTTTCTAAACCGCACCAGCCGATCAGGGGTGCTGGGGGCAGGCATTATCGGTGGTAAGGCGCAGGAAGGCCGCTACAAGGTCGAGGCGCGGTTCTACCGCTCGACGCTGCTGCAACGACTAGCCCGTATCGGCGAGCTCGCCTCCCGCATCGATGTCCGCAACACCGACGGGCTGACCCTCATCACCGAGCTTGGCACCTCGCCCACGCACTTTCTGTACGTCGACCCTCCTTATTATCACAAAGGTGCAAGCCTCTACCTGAATTCACTCGAGCATGCGGACCACCTGCACCTCGCCACCGCCCTTAACGCGGTGGCATCCGGCATATGGCTGTTGACCTACGACGTCTCCGACGCCGTGTCAGAGGCCTACATTAATAGACGCCAGGCGCTCATCGCACTGCAGTATTCCGCACACAGCCCGCGTGTCGCAAGAGAGTTGCTCGTCATGAGTGATGCGGTCGTGGTGCCGGGCCTCACCCAGTCCCACTAATGAGAATGAGCCGTGTGGACGCGAAGGCGGCTCTGCAAGAGCTCCGTGATCTGCCCCGCGTTTCTCGGACAGTGTGTTTTGCGCTTTCACGCGGCCGCCCGATAGCTTGTGTGGATCTCGCTGGGCGTCCGTCGTCGCACCGATGAGTTCCTCCAGGCGTTGCCCGCGTTGCTGGCCGGCCGCGCGATCAACGTTGGCGACGGCGACGGCGACGGCGACGGCGCCGTTGCCGTCCGGGTTCTGCCACCGGCGCCGATGCCGACGGTGTGGACCGGTGGATCGTCCCCGGTGGCCCTGGAACGCACGGTCCGTTTCGGGGACGGCTGGCTGGGAGCGTTCCTGACCCCCGCAGAGTTCGCCGAGACCAGCGCGCGCCTGCGCGAGCTGGCTGCGGCAGCCGGACGACCGATGCCGCGGCTGGGACTGGTCACGCACGCCACGATCGGCCGCGTCGACGACCGGTCGCTGCACGAGTCTGGCGTCGCGTTGCTGCGGTCCGCCTACGGACTGCCGACGGAGCGGGCGGAGCAGCTGGTGCTAGCAGGCTCACCGACCCGGGTGGCCGACCGGCTCGCCGAGTACGTGGCGATCGGCGCCGAGCAGCTCGTGGTGATCAACGACCGAGGTCCCTGGGAACAGGCGTGCGACCTGCTCGCGGACACGAGGAGCCACCTCACCGACCTGTGACCAGACCGGGCCGAGACGGGCCACAGCTGCCACGCCTGGATTTCCGTTGCAAGCCGATCGGATCAGAACGGTCGGAGCGGTGCTCTCGTACAAGTGCCGACAGCGGTCGGGCGGGGCAAGTCCAGCGAGGCCGTGACATCGGCCACGAACCCAGCCGAAGACGGGGAGGCCTCGTTGGGACGGCCGACATCTCCAGTGCGGCGTCCGTTGCAGACCATGCTCGGTACTGCGCGGCCGGCTCATGCGACGCGTCCCCAGCCCAGCCGCCGGGGCCGATCGCACCAGGCGGGGTCGGTGTCGAGGCCTTGTCATACTTGCGGAGTCCGCGGTAGGCCGAGGGTCTCCTGGACCGCCGTGGCGAGCTGGTCGACGTTGACCGCCCCCAGGTCGGTGGTGTCGACGTGGAGGGTGAGGGCTGCGGGTAGGACGGGTTGGTAGGGGCTCGCGTACTTCTCAGGGCGGACGCTGAACCGGGCTTTGATCTCGTGGACGCCGGGCGTTGCGGCTCGGCGCCGGGCGCGGTCGAGCAGGACGTCGGGGTCGGCGGTCAGTGCCACCTCGATCATGGGGACAGGGAGTGCCGCTGCGGTGTCGGTGAACATCTCGCGGTTCCAGGTGTGGTTGAACGGGGTGTCGGCGACGACGGTGTGGTGCGGGGCGACAGCACGGAGCATCCACAGGAAGATGTTCCAGGCGACGCCACCTTCGAAGTACACGTTCCCGCTGACTTCCGGGTCGTAGCGCTCGGAGGTCAGGGCCGGGTGCTGCGGTTGCCATCCGGAGTAGATCATCGAGTGGATCGCGTCGCGGCTGATCCAGACGGCGTCGAGCCGTTGGGCGAGCTGTTCGGCCACGGTGGTCTTGCCGGCCGCGGCGTGACCGGTCACCAGCACCAGGAAGGGCGTTGCGTGGCCGTGGCCCGTCGCGACGTGAGGTTCCGGGTCGGACGCGTGTTCGGTGACCGCCTCGAGTTCCTCATCGAGGTAGAGCCCCATCCCGCCGAACTCGAAGTCCACCCGCAGGCCGCCGGGAAGGACCGGTCCGACCTCGCCGACACCGAGGTCACCGTCGTGTCCCAGGTTCCGGTCGACAGGACCGATGTACCGGACCAGTTGATCTTCGCGGAACTCGCTCATGGGGGGACCTCCGCTGGCGGGAGTCGTTGCTGAGGTTGCCGACAGTAGGCAGTCCCTCCGAGCCGTGCCTATCGGATCGTTATCGGGACAGTGGGCTCGGTACGGCCACTGGATGTCCTGTAAGTCGTACCGGACTGCAGGTACAGCAGCCGCCAGCGGCCGCCGGCGGTCTCGACGAGCTGCTTGTACCGATCCCGGCTCGCATGTCGCCAGAAACTCAGGTCGACCACAACATCGCAACCCTGCCCGACCACGTCCACCAGGCGCCGGCGCACGACGTCCTCGGCGTCCTGCGACAGGCGCGCGTACCCGCCGGGGCTGTAGTCGACGCCGTAGCGCCCGAACCGGAGCCAGATCTCCTCGTCGACGGACAGGCGCTGTACCCCTGGGCCTCCAAGCCTTCGGCATAGGTCGTCTTGCCCGAACCAGCCACCCCCGCACATGAGCACCACCAGCGGCTTCCTGGAGCCGGGCGATGTCACGGGAAGCACCGCACCATGGGTGTTCCCCCGTCGGGACACCCCGGCGACCGTGTCACTGGCTGGCGAGGTCCAGGGAGTTCCAGACCAGCTCTCCACGGTCGTCCCACACGCTGTGCTCTCGTCGGAACCCGAGCTTTTGGAGCACGCGAAACGAGGGGGCATTCCACGTCCGCACTGTTGACCAGAGCCGAGCACGACCCGTCCGTTCAGCTGCCTGGACGACCGCCGCTG
>JAABUN010004344.1_pt1 | contig 19545 bp, 18 predicted proteins | sample 5559311 | NCBI WGS metagenome assembly JAABUN01 (sample SAMN10711877, study PRJNA513370) | rock metagenome | isolation source: Antarctica rocks | place: Antarctica: Victoria Land, Siegfried Peak sud | reverse complement strand
AAGCGGCGCATCGCCGAACCAGCCCGGCTCCTCACCGCCCAAGAACTGGAGAGCCGCGTTTGCGCCGCCTTCGCGTGTTCGCTCGACGAGCATTTGGTCATGCTCCAGGAGGTCGCCTGATTCAGCAATAAGGCGGATTAACGTAGAACCAGTCGGAGCAGCCCAACAGGTCGGGCGGCACGGGATCAAAGCAGTTGTACCGCCGAGCTATTAGGAGGTGGGCGAAGCCATGACGCTCGGCTAGTGATTGTGCTGTCTCAAGCACTCGGTCGTCAAAATCGAGCACGAGCAGACCAGCCGGAACGGGTCCGTCAGCGACGGCGAGCAGGCCAAGGAGCGACGCCGTCCCATCCATGTCACCCACGAAGGCGACCCGCCGACCGGCGAGGAGCGGCGCGATCAGTTTTGCCTGTCGTGCCAAGTCGTCGGTGCGCATGGGAATCTGATCGTAGGCGCGGTAGGGCGCCGGTCGGGCGCGTGCGACGAGTTCGGCCGCGGCCCGCTCGGTGCTGGTGATTGGCGCGCGCAGCCGCGATTTGACGGAAGAAGCGGCCCCTCGATCAGTGATCCGGTCTGATGGGTAGCGATGGAGGATGGCGTTTACGGAAGACGAAAGCTGGTCGAACACGCGAATATCCTCCAGGATGGTCAGGCAGCGACGCGACGACTCTGGTACCAGGGCCAAAGGCGCAGGGTCTTGATCCGGAACTCGACCAGCTCGACGCTGACACCGTAGTCGGCGGCGAGGGTTTTGGCCGGGACCGCGTCCCAGACGGCGCGGGCGACCACCGCGCTCGGCAACAAGGCCGCCGCTGCCGTCCAATAGGCCTCGTTCTCCGCTACTTCGTCATGGCGTCGCCCGGAGACCCCGGTTGGCTCTAACACCAAGGTTACTGGCTGGTGTCCGAAATGGGCATGCGCCACCTCCTCCATAACCGTTACGGCGGCCCGCTCGGGTGTCTGGTTGGGGTTGAGCAGAATCAGTAGCTTCCCATCCGGGAGCTCTGTGGCGCCTCCTGACCAGGTGCGCGCGTCAATACTCTTCAAGTGCTCGCGATCTTCCTCTGTGATGTTCCCCAGTGTTCCAGGTGTAGGAATGAAAATACCGAGTGATGCCTGGAGGAGGAACGGGTCCAGACGGCCTCGGGAGCCAAGCCCAGCCTGCTCCCGAAGGGCCATGGCATGCTCCTCAACGAACCGGAGAAAGCGTCGCGTGGCTCGCCCGCTCCGCCGATCTGGTTTCTGCGGCGTTCCCATCACTCGTCCTCCACATCGGACTCGCCAATTGCGGCCTTGTGCTCCGGTTGGATCGATCCATCACGAGTGGTGTCGGCAAATTCTGAATACGCGGCGCGGAATATCCGCGCAAGGAGCGCTGCGTTGGTGGGATCAAGGTTACGATCGGCGCGTAGGTGAGCCTCGACCGCGTTCGGCACGGAGGTCACAACTGGGTCCCCGCGACCGGTGGGCGACGCGACGGGAGTGAATCCGGACCCGGCGACGACGATCTCCAACCAATCGGCGATGGCGGCGAGCGTACGCATGTCCGGCGTCGGCACTTGCTGACCAGGAGCGCTAGCGGACGTGCGCCGCTCAAGGCGTGAGAGGGTGGCCGGGCTTACTCCGGTCTGTTGGGATGCCTCTTCAAGAGTCAACCGCTCGGTCCGCCGTTTCTGCCGGATCAAGGAGCCTATTTCGTCGAGTCGGACCACTGGACGCCCTTGATCACCGAACACAGACCCTGTATCCTCGATGCCGCTCGCGTTCATCCCCTAAACCCTCTCGCGTGCTGCGTCGGACCACCCGTCCGGACAGTTTTGCATACACGAAATTTATCACAGATGAAATACTGGTGACAAGCAAGGTATCAGGTCAGAAGAGCGGGAGACGAGCGGTGTTGCGGCATGACGCGGCCAGAAGGGTGAAGAACGGCGCCAGCGTGGAGACAGCACCGCCCATCCCGTCGCCTACGCCGCGACCTGGGCCTCCACCCGCTCCGGCATCTCCCGCAGCGACCGGACTGGCGACCACCAGACCAGCGCCAGCGCCGCCGGTGGGCCGAGCGCCGCCAGCGCGACGACCGGCCGCAAACCGATCGCCTCGGCCAGCACGCCCCCGAGCAGCGCACCCAGCGGGACGGTGCCCCGGATCATCACCCGCAGGCTGGCGTTGACGCGACCGCGCACCCGCTCCGGCGTCACCGCCTGACGCAGGCCGAACTGATTCACGTCGTAGGTCGGCCCGGTTATCCCTTCGACGAACATGCCCGCCGCCACCAGCACGCCCGCGACCACCGGCGGACCGGTCGCCGCCGCGATCAGGAGCCCGCCGGGGAAGACGCCGGCGATGCCACCGGTGATCGCGCGGCCCAGTCCGAATCGCCGCGCCATCCGGGCCGGCAGCAGCGTGCCGATCAAGAACCCGCTGCTCCCAGCGGCGAAGACCGCGCCAATCGCCCCCGGCCCCAGACCAAGATCGCGCGTCATGAACAGGACGAGCAAGGCCCAACGGGCGTTCTCGAACAGGTTCCAGACCCCGGTGCTGGCGGCCAGGGTCCGCAGAACCGGCTGACTCACCACGATTCGCAGCCCCTCGCCAATCTCCCGCCAGATGCTTCGCCCCGGCACCGGCGGCTCAGGCGATGTCTCCACCGCCGCGATCCCTCGCAGCAGCAACGCCGAGACGAGGAAGGAGACGGCATCGACCACGATCGCCACTGGCGCCGTCGCCACTTGCACCAGCGCTCCGGCCAGACCTGGACCGGCGACGTCGGCGGCCGCGTAGCTCGTCTGGAGCTTGCTGGCGCCATCGACGAGCTGTGTCCGGTCGAGGATCGTCGCCACGAACGACTGCGACGCCACGTCGAAGAAGACCGTCAGCACCCCGGTCAGCAGCGCGACCGCATAGAGGAGCTCGATCCGCAGCAGCCCGGCCCAGGCGGCGAGCGGGATCAGCAGCAGCAGCGCGGCGCGGCCGAAATCGGCGGCGATCATCACCGGCCGTCGCGGCCGCCGGTCGACCCAGACTCCGGCCAAGAGCCCGATCGCCAGCAGCGGCATCGTTCCCGCCGCCGCCAGCATCCCCACCTGGAAGGGGGTCGCCCGGAGCGTCACGACGGCGATCAGGGGTAGCGCCAGCGTCGTGACGCTCGTCCCGAGTTGCGAGACCGAGTGCGCGGCCCACAACCGCCGGAAGGCGGGGTGACGCCAGAGCCCGCCAGCCGGGAGACGGGGCGTCCACCACGTCATCGCCGGCCAAACCGTGCCGGATCGAATGGCCGTGCTACCTCCGGCAGACACCCATCCGTCATCAATTCGGCCACGACCTCGCCCGTGGCGGGGCCGAGCGTTACCCCGAGCATCGCGTGACCGCTGGCGATCGCCAGATTCGCGAATCCCGGCGCCAGTCCGATCACCGGCAGCCCGTCCGGCGTCAGTGGCCGCGCTCCGGTCCAGAGGGCCGCGCGGCCCAGATCGGCCGGCCAGCCCGTGAGATAGCCCGCGCCGGCGCGGGCGATCGCCGCCACCCGGCCGGGCGCGATTCGGTCGTTCAAACCGGACAGCTCCATCGTCCCCGCCAGCCGGACCATCCCGTCGAGCGGCGTCACTGCGACCCGCGCTTCGTGCAGATAGAGCGACCGCCGCAGCGGGCGCGGCAGCACCGGCGGCGGCGCGTAGTCGAGGCTGTATCCCTTGCCAGCCTCAATCGGCACCCGCACGCCGACCAGCCGCATCACCGCCGGCGTCCACGCGCCCGCGCAGACCACGACCGCGCCGGCCGCGACCCGGCCACCGGTCGTCTCGACCCCGGACACCCGGCCGGCGCGATGGTCGATACCCGTCACCGCCGTCCCCGTCGCGATCTCGACCCCGTTCGCCCGCAGCCACTCTTCCAGTCCCGCGACCAGGGAATCTGGCCGGACATGGCGCTCCTGAGCGAAGCAGTAGCCGCCGACCACCGCCTCGCTCAGGGCCGGCTCCAACTCCCGGAGCGCGTCGCCCCAGAGCAGCGGCGGAGTCTGGTAGCCAGCGCGGCCCAACGGTTCCAACCCGGCGTAGTCGCGCTCCAGCTCCGCCCGCGACCGGTAGGCGAAGACCAATCCTTCCCGGTGCTCCTCGAAGGCAACCCCGTCCGCCCGCAAGGCGTCGAAGAGCGCTATCGTCCGGGCGTTGAGGGCGGCAGTCGCTTCGAGACCCGCCAGGTAGTCCCGCGCGTTGCAGTGCCGCCAGAAGGCCACCAACCAGCGAAGAAACCCAGGGTCCGCCCGCGGCTGGACGTAGAGCGGGCTATCCGGCCGGAGCATCCACCGCAGCGACATCCCGATCAATCCCGGCGCCGGGACCGGCCCCGACAGCGACGGCACGATCCAACCCGCGTTGCCGAACGACGCCGCTCGCCGCGCCGGCCCGGCGTCGACGACCGTCACCCGCCAACCACGCCGGCGGAGCGCCCGCGCCGCGCAGAGACCGATCACCCCCCCACCGATAACGACGATTCGGTCCATAAGATGCCTCTGGTTGCATGGCTGGCGCGCGGCGCGTGATGTTCCAGCTCTCCGACTCTGCGTTCGGGAGGTCGCCGAAGCTCGTCACCCAACGATACCCACCGTGTGCGAATGGCCGTCCTCTATCATGGTCGGCCCATGGTTCCAACATTGGCGACCCGTGACATTTCTCCCTAATCGGCCGTGTCTTTGTCGAGGACCATGCCGATCAGGCGCGCCAAATCCGGTGCATTCCGTGTCGCCGCCTCCCAGACGAAGTCCTCGAAGGACAAGCCGGCGACACAGTCGTGAATCGCGTTAGCCGCTTCCACGATGTCGCTCAGATAGAGGCGCTCACTCCGCGGCATAGATGATCTCGGCAGAGGCGAGGACGTCATCCCGGATGAGAGGCTTGAGTCCTCGCTTGGGAACCAAGTCCACCGGTCGGCCCAGGATGGTCGAAAGTTCCCGCTGCAACCCTGCGAACCCGATAAAGCCGATCGCCGCCTCCGGTTGGAAGAGCACGAGAAGATCGAGGTCGCTCTTCGGGCCGAAGTCATCGCGCACGGCCGAGCCGAACAGCGACAGCTCCAACACCTGATAGCTCCGGCAGAGCGCGGCGATCTCTTCCGTTCGGTCAGAGAGCGGATATCTGGACGCGATCATTTCAGGTCCTCAGTCTCGTCATTGGATGGCGTTATCCCAGGATAATCGCGAGACAGGATGTCACCTACCTGCCGGCGCAACAGCGGTACGGATTCGGTGGCTGTATTCCAGACAATGTCCCAATCCATCGCGAAGTACGAATGAACGGCCCGGTTGCGGAAGCCGGTAACGGCACGCCACGGGATATCCGGGTAGCGCTGACGCACGCTGGCCGGCAGGTGGGAGACCGCCTCGCCGATGATGATCAGCCGGTACAGTATGGAATCCCGGACATCGTCGTCCGCGACGAAGTCGTCGAATGAGCGGCCGTGTACCGACCGCGCGATGGCATCGGCGGCATCGACGATATCGGCCAGGTAAAGGTCCTCACGCCGCATAGAGAACCCGGGCGGACGCCAGCACGGACTCCCGGATCAGGGGCTTCAATCCGCCCTTCGGCACGATGTCGACCTTCCGGCCGAGGAGCGATTCAAGCGCCTCTTCTAACCGGCCGAAGGTGATGAATGTCACGCGCGTGCCGGGCTCGAACGCTACCAGCAGATCCAGGTCGCTCTCCGCCCCGAAGTCGTCCGTGAGCGCCGAGCCGAACAGCGACAGCTCCAACACCTGATAGCGTCGGCAGAGCGCGGCGATCTCCGCCAGTGGCAGGTCGATTCGCGTCTCGACGTCGCTCATGCTCGCGGGTCCTTCCGGTATCGAGGGCCAGGGTCGCTCTCAGTCGAGGTTGAAGAGCTCGCCCAGCAAGCCGCGCCGGCTCGTCGCCCGCGCCGCGAACTCCTCCCGATCCGCTGGCATGTAGGCGCCGCGCTCCCCGTCCGCGGCGTCGTAGACGGGATGACGATCGCCGGCGCTTCCCGCATCGCCACGACCAGACGCATCCGCGCTCCGGGCGATGATCTTGTCGAGCTCGCCACGGTCAAGCCAGACTCCCCGGCACGCCGGGCAATGGTCGATCTCGATCCCCTCGCGCTCAGCCCGCTTCAATTCGGTCTGGTCAACGGGGCACTTCATCGGGGCACAACTCCCTTCCGTCATCGCCAGGCGCGGGCAGCGTCTCCGCGTCTCCGGTCACCCGTCCGTCGCCCTCCCGACCGCCAATGGTACACATAAACCGTTATGCCTCGTCCGTCTCCTCCGGTTCCGGCATCGTCATCAGCAGGAACGTCGTCTCCGTCCCCCGCACCATGCTTGGACAGCGTGGTCCCGGCACGAACCCCGCGCGGGCGTAGGCCCGAATCGCCCGCTCGTTCCAGACGGCGACGCTGAGCCGGAACCGTCGCGGCGGGGGCACCAGGCAACCGCGTGCGTCGGCCAGCCCCGTGACCACAAAGCGCGTCCCTAATCCCTGGCCCACCAGGTCGGGCCGCAGTCCCAAGCCAACGTCGAGGGCGTCCGGCGGGTACAAGCCGGCATCCCGGCCCCCCGGCACCTGCGCGCCCGCGCCGAAGACGAAGAAACCAGCCAGCTCCCCCGCCTCGTCGGTCGCCGCCCGGTAGCTCGTCAGCTCCTCGAGAATCTCGGCGAAATCCTCGGGCGCCAGATCGTAGAAGGCGGCTCGACCCTCGTACCGCCAGTCGATCATGATCCGGGCGTCCTCCTCCGTCAGCGGCCGAAAGGCGAAGGTCGTCCCCGTCACTTCCTCTCCCCCGGCCCCTCGCCCACGTCGTCGCCATCGTCCACACCGGCCCGACCCGATGCTCGCCACGCGGGGGAGGGCGAGAAGGGAACGGTCGGGCCATCTCTCAGGGATGGAAACGCGGTTCACCCATGCGCGAGGCGCCAGGGTCGGCGGGAACCTCACCACCGGTCACGGTGGCTGGCCCTCCCCCGCCAGATTACGGACCCGTGGCAGGCGGCGCGGAGCTGGGACCGAGGAACCAGTTTCAAAACTCGTGTAGGATGACAATAGGCGGCATTCTCCCTTTTCCAAGGAGTCCGCTCATGCCCCAGACCCCTTCGAGTGATGTCCTCACTTCGCGCCAACTGGCCTTCATCGCCGAGCGCCTCCCGGAACCACCATACGCCCCAACTGGTGGGCCGCACAACTCGAATTGCGAGCTCTTGCCGGGATCCTGCGGGTGCCGCGCTCGGGCTGCCGCTGGCGCGATCTCGATCGCCCCGGTTCCCCATCCGGGGTAACGCATTGGTGACGACTGCGGTTCTGGCACCGGCGTAGCGGGTACCGTCGAGTCTGGCGCTCACTCCTGAACCTACTCGTCCAAAGCAAGCGCTTAGACCGCTCGCTCATCAGCCTCGATGGGACTCTGATCCCGAGTCAGGAGTTCACGGAGCAGACCGGCTATTCAGGCAAGCATCGCGCAGTCGGGACGAAGGTGGCCGTGCTGGTGGATCGCGTCGGGATCCCCATTGCCATCAGCGTGGCACCCGGCAACTATCACGATGGTGCCCTGGGGTTTCTGACACTGGCCAACATCTTCAAACCGCTGCCGATCCTGCGCGGCATTCTGCCCGACGCGGCCGAGGTTGCCGAGCCGACCGTACTAGCCGACAAGGGCTACGACAGTCTTCGTTTTCGCCGCTTTGTGCAGGAGCGCGGGTACCGGCCACTGATTCCCGCCCGGTCCTGCATCCCAAGCAGTCAGGCCGCTGGCGAACTGGTTGCCAAAGGCGTCGGGCTCCAGCGAAAGCGCTAGGTGGTTGAGCGGACACTGGGCTGGCTCAAGGGCTTCCGGCGGCTGCGCTACCGGGTGGACCGGACGGCGGCCTCGTTTCAGGCGTTCGTGTACCTCGCGGTCCTGATCATCTGTGTGCGGCGCCTCATGAGTCCGTCCCGAGGTGGTAGTCCTTAGCCGGGCTCTATCCTGTTGCCGCATGTAGCAATCCCCAGCACCATCACCGGAGACCCACTCCAGGAGATCGGCGATGCCGGAGGTGCCGCCGGGACCTGCCCCTACCGCTCCCACCCAAGGCCGGATTTCCGGCACGGACCGGGGGCCGGCAGGATGACGTTCATTTCCGATCTGCAGCTCCACTCGCGCGAAGCTGCTTGAGAAGCGCGTGAGCCACGGCGCCTGGATCTTCTCGGTGGGGGAAGTGCCCCGCCCCAGGGACGATTACCCGCTCATAGCCGTTGCTGAAGCATCTCTCCTGGCCATCCGCTCCTTCGGGCAGATCGCACCCATCGGCGCTGCCCTGGATGAAGAGGGTCGGAACACCGATCTTCGGCGGCGGCTTCACATCGAGCGTTGCCTCCAACTCGGCGTAGGCACGCCGGCCCAAGGCCCCGCCCCAGCGCATGCGGTAGTAATCGAGGACGATATCCACGAACTGTGGGGTATCCCACGCTTCCGCGGCCGCGGCAAACTCCTCCTCCGAAAATCGCCACTGCGGGGACCACGTCCTCCAGAGCTCCCGACAGAAGTCCCGCCGATGCTCACTCAACATCGCCTTGGCGGCGTCCAACTGGAAAAAGAACTGATACCACCACCCATGCACCTGAGCTGGCGGCTCCAGGCCCCCGTTCCAAGCGAGGTAAGGCGATGCCAGTGTCGTCAGCGTGAGGATGCGCTGCGGCGCCAGCACGGTTGCCGCGTAGGATGATTTGGCACCCCAGTCATGCCCAACCAAATGAAAGCACTCGAGCTCAAGGGCGCCTGTGAACGCCAGGAGATCGTGACCGAGCGCAGCGGCTTGCGCCCCAACGTACTCGGGCTGCAAAACGACGGTCTCCCCGCATCCGCGGAGATATGGCAGCACGATTCTGAACTCCGAGGGCTCGAGTTCCGCAACCACCCCTTGCCAAGCGACCGGTGAGTCAGGAAACCCGTGCACCAGGACCAACGCCGCCCCGTCGGGATTCCCGCACTCGAAGTACTGAAACTGAACCTTGCCCACCGAGATGACCCGAGCGTCGGACATTCTGCCTCCCGCCGCGAATGACGGGCGAGCGCGAAAGGCCTTCCGATCTGGGCCGTTTTCCGGTGGCGCTGGTTGCACGTCGCTGCTCACCAGTCGTCTGAACGGTGCGCCGTCGGTTCCAGTGCCCCGCAATGAGTCTCGCAGATCAAACGAGGATCCGGTTTCGTCGATGAAGCCTCGCCCTTGATGAACATTGATGCGTCCCACGATGTTCCCCCGACGCTGCAAAAGCGGTTCACATGACCACTCGTTGGCCCGCTTCCCTCGACCCCCAGGCCCAGCACTCAGCGCACTGATGGATTGGCTCGGGCAGCCTCTTGGAAACATAACCATACCGCAAACGTCTCCTGCAATCTGTTCCAGCGATACCGGAGGCGTTCGTTGTCCGGAGTGCTCCACCATCGCCGCCGCGCAGAAGAGAAAATGGGCGGCGCTCAAGCCGCTCGCCGTAGCTACGAGAGAGTTATGAAACGGGACCGAGGTACAGCACCGGCTCGTGGCTCCCGTCCGGATCGCCGGTAAAGCCGTAGGTCGGGTCGGTCTGCGGTCGCGAAGCCTGGGTCAGGAGCCAGGTCTTGACTTCCTCGGCGCTCGCCCCCGGATGCGTTTCCTTATAGAGAGCCGCCGCGCCGGCGACGTGTGGCGCCGCCATGCTCGTCCCGCTGATCACCTGGTAGCCACCATTGAGCCACGTCGAGCGGATGCAGGTGCCCGGCGCACTGATGTCGACGTCGGCGCCGAAGTTGCTGTAGTTGGCGAAGGTATCGTCGCCGTCGTTCCGGCAGGTCGACACTCCGACGCCGCCCGGCTTGCCGTCGAAGTCGGTGATGGCCGAGACGGTGATGACCTCGTCGTACGTCGCCGGCACCGTGTTCGCCGCGTCCCGGCTCTCGTTGCCGGCGGCGACGATGACGGTAACGCCCTGCGCGAAGACGTTGCAGATCGCGTCGTGGAAGGCGTCGGTGTTGGTCCCGCAGACGCTGTCCGATCCTCCGCCGCCAAGGCTCATGTTGATGACGTCAATCGTGGCGCTGTGGTTGGCGACGTAGTCCAATCCACATATGATCGATCCGTACGTGCCGCTCCCTTGATCGTCGAGAACCTTGACCGCCCACAGCCGGACGCCCGGCGCGACCCCGACCACACCGGAGGAGTTGTCCCGCGCGCCGATTGTGCCGGAGACGTGTGTGCCATGACCGTTCCCGTCGGTATAGCCCTTGTTTCCAACGCAGGCCGTGCCGCCAACGATGTTCAGCTCCGGGTGGTTGGCGATCCCGGTGTCGAGTACCGCCACGTCGGTGTCGACCGTCCCGCCATCGCGATTGATCGCCGACAGCGTGCTCTGGTCAGCATCGATCCGGTTGATACCGGTCGGCAACTTCTGATTCTGCTTCCGGTGGCGACCGAACGCCTCGACCGGCCGGTCGGGGGTGATGCCAAGCACGCCGCGGGTCTTTTGCAGCGCATCGAGGGCGCTGGCCGGCAACTCCGCGGCGAAGCCGTTGATGACGTGCTCATAGACGAAGGTTGGCGTCACGCCGAGCTTCCGGGCGACGTCCTTGGGATCGGTGCCGCGGGCGAGCTCGACAATCACGCTCCGCTTCGCCTGCGCCTCCTGCGCACCCGCGACCGCGTGACCCGTCAGGGCCGCCGGAGCCACGCCGGCCAGTAATGCCAGCAAAAGCACGAGCGTCGCCAGCGGCTGACGACGCGTGCCGGACGATCGACGAAGCACCATGAATGAATCCTCCTCACGACGAGACACGAATCAGCCATCAACAAGAAGCGTCCGTCAGGTTCGTCGCGCGCAACGGGGTTCACCCCGTCGCGTGGCGATCAGCGCCACGACGGTCGCGGCCGGCGTCGCTTGGGCAGTCATGGCCCAAACGATCCGATGCTCGTTCCTTACAGTCGACATCGGGTGGGTTGTTCGAGAGATTCTCGAACTCCAACGTTGAATCTTATCATATATCGTTACACAATAACTACAGATATATTTAGTTGTGTTTTCTGAGGCATAGTCCTATTTATAATCGACGAATGTCCTGGGCCGAAAGTCCCCTATTGAAGGGTGTCGTCGGGGTTCGATGCCGGAACGGCTAGGTACTTTAGGCCTCCCCGTTCGGGTGCTGGCGACCGACGGCACAGGGGGTGGAACGCTGCTCGCGGCCGCGAGCGATCACCGCCCAGCTCGCCTGGGCCGACCGCCAGCCGCCGCCGGACAAACGGGAGGCCGGCCCGATCGGACCGGCCTCCCCGCTGATTCACGACTGAGCAACCCTCGTTACGCCACCCAGCGGATCCGCCTGCGCCGTGCCCCGAGGGCCGCCAGCCCAGCCAGCGGCCAAGCGATACCGAGGAGCAGCCCAGGGCCGGCCCCCACGCCGCTTGGCGGTCCCGCGCCGGGCCCGGCGCCGGTGTTCGGCGGGTTTTTCGTCCCGAGGCAGTTGAAGATGAAGACGCTGGCCCGCGCCCCCGTCCGGACGATCACGTCGCCGCGCGCGTTGACGCTGTCCGATTCGGCGTGGCACCACTCGCCGCCGATCTCCTTCAGATGGTAGGTGCCTGGCTCCAAGCGGCTGAATCGCAGCAACCCGTCCCCGTCCGTCGCGCCGGTGCTCTCCGGCACGAACGTCGAGCCTTGCTGGACCGTCAGCGCGAACTGCACGCCCGCGCCCTGGGGATCGCACTCGTCGTACCAGGCGAACCCGGCCGGTGGCGTGCTAACGGGACAGCCATACTTCGTCACCACGATCGCCCCGGTTGTCGTCGTCAGGTCGTCCGGCACATTGAACCAGGCACACGTCAGCCTCTGCCCCGCCTCCAGGTGGAGGGCGATGTCGGTGCCGACCCGTCGCAGATCGGGCGCCTTCGGGTCCAACCCGCAGAAGGCGTAGCTCGTCTGCGCCTGCTCCGGCGGCTCCTCCCGCAGGACGTAGTCGCCGGAAGCCAGCCCCTCGAAACTGGTTCGCCCCTGCCGCCCACCGTCGCCGGTTATCCGCCGCGCCGTCGCCGCCCCCGCCAGGCGGAAGGTGACGTTGTTCGTCAGATCCCCGTCGTTGCCGCAGACGCCGGCGAAGTCAGCGTAGACCGTTCCCGCGAAACCGGGAGCGCAGGTGTACTTCGTGACGTCGATCGCCACCGGCGCCGGTTCCGGCGGCGCCACGAAGTTGAGCACCACAACCGTCGTCAATTGGTTGACGTAGACCGTCACCGGCTCCGAGGCGTCGCCCGGCAGATCCGGCGTCAGCTCGTTCAAGGTGTAATCGCCAGCCAGCAGCGTCGTCTGATAGCGGCCGTCGTCACCGGTCGCGAAGTCGCCCGGTCCGCCTTCGCCCGAGGCCGCGATCAAGCGGAATCCGGCGTCGCCCGGCGTGCAGCCGGCCGTCTGCGCCAGCCGTCCACCCCCCGGATCGGACGAATCCACGAACGCGGTCCCCTCGCCGCCGTCGCCGGCCGGGCAATAGAACTTGACGACCTGGATCGAGCCGGTGTCGGGCGGCGGCGGCGCCAGCTCGTCGACGACGTCGACCGTCGTTGTCGCCCCCGGATTGACGACGATGGTCGGCACCGGCGGCGCCGCGAGGAAGCCCGCCGGCGCCTGCGTCTCCGTCAAGCGATAGGTTGCTGGCGGCAGCCCCTTGAAGGTCGCCAGCCCGGCGGCGTCGGTGCAGATCGCTCCCACTCCATCCTTCTGCAAGTCGAAGCAGGCGTTTTGCAGCGGGTTGCCGCCCGTGTCCGTCTTCCGGACGGTCACCCGGCCCGGCCGCAACCGGTTGGTGACGGTCAGTTGGGTTGTCTCGTTCAATCGGATCGTGACCGCGCTATCGGCGATCGGCTCGTAGCCAGCCGCCGGTCGCACGGTCTCCCGGAGCTGGTAGTCGCCAACTCCAATCCCCTCGAACCCGATCGTGCCGTCGTTGGCCCCGTCCGTCGCGTCGCAGATCGGTCCGGCGATCGTCGCCTCTCCCTGGAGCAGCGCGAAGCACGCCCCCGCCAGCGGTTGCTGCCCCTCGTCCACCTTGGCGATCGTCAGGTTGCCGCGCTCCGGCGGCGGCGGCAGGGCGGTGTTCTGGAACGTCACGTCGCTTCGCCGGTTCGCCGTCACCGTCACCGCCTGATCGGCGGCCGAGCCGTAGCCCGGCGGTGTTCGCGTCTCGACCGCGGTGTAGTCACCGGCGGCCACCCCTCGCAGGAGAACTGTTCCCGGTTGCGGTACGCCGTCGTTCGCGTCGTCGTCGCAGAGGGTGTAGCCGTCGCCGCCACCGGCCGGCTGCAGCGCAAAGCAGGCCCCACCGAGCGCCGCCCCGGCCTCGTCGACCTCGAGGATCCGGACGCTGCCTGGCCGCGCCACGTCCACGACGTCGATCTCTTGATCCTGCCCGGCTTTGATCAGCAGCGCCCGGTCGGCGACCGGCGCGTAGTCCGCGGAAGGCGCCCGCGTTTGCCGCAGAATATAGGCGCCACCTTCGAGATCGGCGAAGACCGTCCGGCCATCGTTGCCGTCGGCGTCATCGCAGACCGGCCCAATCGTCGTCGCCCCTTTGAGAAGTGCGTAGCAGGCGCCGGCGAGCGCGTTGCCCGCCTGATCCGCCGTCACCACCGTCAGTGTGCTCGTTGCCGGCAGCGGCGCATCGGCCACCGTCACCCGCGTCACCCGGCCGCCGTCGATCGTCACGGTTTGGTTCGCCGCCGTGTCGTAGCCCGGCGGCGCTTGCGTCTCCGTCAGGGTGTAGGCTCCGTTCGCCACGGCGTTGAACCGGATTTGGCCGCGCGTGCCGTCGCCGTCACCGCCGCGGTCGTCGCAGATCTCCGTGCCCTGGGCGCCGTCCGCCCCGGTCAGGGCAAAGCAGGCGCCGGCCAGCACCCGGTTCCGCTCATCGTGCTTGCTCACGACCAGATCGCCCGTCGTCCCCGCCTGTTTGACGATGCGCAACACGATCACGATCGGCCGCTGGTTCCTCTTGACCGTGAACGTCCTCCGCTCTACCCCACCGACGGCTTGGGCGGCGGTCGCCACCTCGGTTCCTGGGGCGGCGCCAGCCGCCGGCGCCGCGGTCGCCTCGTAGACACCCTCCGGCAACCCATCGACCACGACCACGCCGGTCGTGGCGTCCGTATCCCGGTCCCCGTTGTCGCAGATTGGAGCCAGGTCCTGGCCGTTGCCCGTCAATTGGAAGCACTGGTCGGCGACCGGGTTGCCGTCGGCGTCCTGGGCCTCCAGCCTGATGCTACCGGTGCCCGCCGCGACCAGCTGGCTGACGAAAACCTCGCTCGCCTCGTTGTCGGCCGTGACCTCGATCTGGCGCGGCTCGGCGGCGGAAAACCCGTCCGGCGCGGTCGTCTCGGTGACGGTGTAGGTCCCCGCCGGCAATCCGACGAAGCCGATCTCGCCCGGAGCCGCGGCCGCGTCTCCCGACCCGCCGTCGCAGACGTCGACCGTCGCCGGACCGCTCAGCGTGAAGCACCCTCCTCCAACCGGCTCATCGCCCGGCCCGCGGTTGACAACCACCAGCGATCCCGTCGCCACCGTCGCCGTCTCGGTTGGCGCCGCGGGAACGTCCGTCGGCGCCGCGCTCGCGGTCGGCTCGACGGTCGCCGCGACCTCGGTCGGGGTCGCCGCCTTGGTCCGCCGGTTGACGATCTCCAGTTCTTTCGTGTCGCCGGCGGGGACAGTCACGGTCTGCTGCTTGGCCAGGTCGTGGTCGGCCGCGGTCTGCAGTTGACGGACCACGTAGTCGCCAGCCGGCAGATCGGGGATGTTCAGGCGGCCATCGTTCCCCTGGTCGCAAACGTTGTCGAAATTGGCCGGCCCGCTTAGGGCGAAACAGGTCTCGCCGACCGGCTGACCGTCCTCATTGGCAACCAAGAGCACTAGTCGCCCAGGCTGGGCGGCGGCGGCCGGCAGTGTCACCTCCGCCTCGGCCCGCGTCCCCGCCTTGACCGTCACCTTCGTGGCCGCCGGCGCCGTGAAATCGGCCGGTGTGTCGCTGACTGTCAGCGTGTAGTCGCCGGCCGGAACATGCTCGATCAGAATCCGTCCCGCCGCCGGATCGGCGTCGGTCACCCCGTCCGTCTGACGCTGGATGCTCGCCGTCAACCGCCAACCGGCGGTGCCGGCCAGCGCCGTGCCCTCGTCGCAGACCGGGCCGATCGTCCGCGACCCCGCCGTCAACGTGACGCAGGCGCCGGCCACCGGCCGCCCTTCCCCTTCCAGCGTCACCAGCACCGACCCCTCTTCGGCGCCGTGGGTGAAGGTCAGCGTCGTTTCGCCACCGTCCTTGAGCGTCGCCGTCTGCTTGCCGTCATCGACTGGACCGGCCCCCTCCGGAGCCGTCGTTTGAGCGACGGTCTGCTCGCCCGGCGTGACACCCGTCACGACCACGTCGCCGTTCCGGTTGTCATCGCAGAAGGGGCCAAACGTCTGCCCGCTGTTGGCGATCGTGTAGCAGGCCCCCGGGAGCGGTTGGCCCTGGCTGTCCTCCGTCAGGATGGTCAGCGTCCCCGGCGCGGCCGCGGCCTCCGGCGTCGCCTCCCTGGAGAGCGTCAGGTCGAGGCGGGTCGTCTCCCCAGCCCGCACCCGCACCTGCTCGTCCGGCACAGCCGCGTAGCCGTCCGGCGCCGTCACCTGGAGCATGGCGTCGCCTAGTTGGAGATCGGCCAGGAGGATACGGTCGCGGTCGCCGTTCTCGTCGCCGCGCTTGTCGTCGCAAACGGGCTCCGCCCCGCCCAGCGAGACGCAGACGCCACCGACGTCTCCGCCGTCCGCCGCGCCAATCTGGATCAGCAGTCGCCCGGTGTCCGTCGCCTGGATCGCCTGGATCGCCTGGTCCGGGGTCGTCTCCGCGGTCGGCTCGACCGTCGCTTCCTCAGTTGGCGCCGGGGTGGTCTCCTCCGCCGGCTCCACCGTCGGCTCCGCCGTTGCCGTCTCGGTCGCGCTCGCCGCGGCGCTGAACCGGACGCGGGCCGTCTCCCCGGCGGCAACGGTGATCGTGCCCGGTTCCGTCGCCGGTTCGGCCCCCGCCGGCGGCTGGACCTCGGTCACGTCGTAGTCGCCCGCCGCCACGTCCTCGATTCGCACCTGACCGCTGTCCGGGTCGGCGTCGCCCGGTCCGTTGTCGCAGACCGGCGCCTGATTCCCCCCGGAGAGCGCGTAGCAGCCACCCGCCGCCGGATTCCCAGCCGCGTCCTCGGCCGCAATCGCGACCGCCCCCGTCTCGGCGGGCGTTTCGGTGGGCGCCTCAGTTGGTGTCGCCGCCGCCGCGGCGTTGGTGACCGTCAGCTCCTTGGTGTCCCCGGCCGCGACCGTGACCTGCTGGTCCTCGGCAACTTCGTGGTCGGGCGCCGTCTGCAGTTGGTGCACCGTGTAGTCGCCCGCCGGCAGGTCGGGGATGTTCAAGCGGCCATCGTTTCCCTGATCGCAGATGTTGTCGAAACTCGCCGCGTCGCTCTGGAGCGCGAAGCACGTTTCCCCGACTGGCTTGTTGTTGTCATCGACGACGAGGATCACCAACCGTCCCGGCTGACCCTCCGCCGCCCGATACGTCACCGTCGCGGTCGCCGCCTCGCCACTTCCGATCTCGACGTTCTGCCCGTCGGCCGGCTGATAGCCGTCTGGCGTCCGCGTCTCATCGAGCCGGTAGCGACCAGCCGGCACGCGATCGAACGCGAGTTGGCCATCGTCGTTCCCATCGTCCTTGTCGCACGCTTTCAGCGTGTCGCTCGCCGCGTCATCGCGCGAGGTCAAGACGAAGCAGGCGCCCGTCACCGCGTCGCCATTGGCGTCGGCGACGGAGACCGCCAGCGATCCGCGCTCCGTCCCCTGCGCCGCCGCCTCTGTCGCCACCGGCGACGAGGACTCCGGCGTCACCGGCGTGATCCCGCCATTCCCCGCCTCGTCGGGCTGGAGGGGAACCCGGAGGCGAACCCCGTCCGCGCCGACGTCGATCTGGGTATCGGCCGTCCCCTGATACCCCTTCGGCGCCGTCGTCTGCGTCAGGGTGTAGGTCCCAGGCGGGACGTTGTCGAAGACGACATCGCCGTCACCGTCGTCGTCACACTCCTCGATCCCGAGCTCGACCAGTTGGAAACAGGAGCCGGCCAGGGACTCCCCCGCGTCGTCGGTCGAACGCAGCAGGACGCGTCCGGCTTGCTGCCCGGTCGCTGGGGTTTCCGCCTCCGGGGTCTCGATTCCCGGCTCGGTCGTCGCCGTCTCGGTCGCCGGCTCGGTCGTTGGCTCCGCGCCGCCCCCCGTCGTCGCCTCGGCCGTGAACGCGCCGGGACCGAGGTCGATGCGCTGCCGCTCGGAAGCGTCCTGCCCATCGGGCGTCGCGACTTCCTGCAACCCGTAGCTGTCGGTGGCGAGACCGGACGGGAAGCGGAGGCGGGTCTGACCGTCCGCCGCCCCATCATCGCCGTCGCAGCCCTGCCCAGCCAACTGGTCGTCCCGGGTCAGCACGGCGAAACAGGCGCCGGCCAGTGGCGCGCCGCTGGCGTCGCTCTTGGTCACGGTTAGGACTGTGTCCTGAACGGTGTCTTTGCCGGTCACCGCCCCCTGGTCGTCAACCGTCACGATGACCCGGCTCGGCGCATCGAGGCTGATCGTGTCCTGAGCCACCGGCTGATCGTCGAAGAGAATCTGAAACCCGTAGTTCCCCGGCTGGGCGTCGAACGACGTCTCGTAGCCGCCTCGTCGCGCCGGGGCCATGTCGTGCCGGTCGCCCTGGTCGGTCACCAGCGTCGCCCGGTGCGTGACCGGCTCGGCAGTGATCTCGCCGGTCAAGGTGTCGTAGGCGAAGTAGACGGCGACCGTGCCATCCGGCACCCGCAGCCCGATGTCCGCGCCGTTCGGATCGCCCCCCTCGCCGAGCGACCGGTCGACGTCGCTGCTGGCGACTACTCGAAAGCTGTACGCTCCCGCCGGGATCGCGAAAACCCCGGTCCAGATACCGTCGCCACCGTTCGTCAGTTGCGTCGTCTGGCAGGAGGCATCGTTGTCCTGCGGGCAGCCGAGGGTGGTCTGGAACGACCCGGCGAGCGCGACCCGGTTTGGCGCCGGCAGCGGCGGCGGATTGCCCCCCTGCTGGGCCGCGACCGTCGCCGCCGGCAGCACCGGCGAGAGGACCCCCAACAGCAGAAAGAGCGTCGACAGCGCGTGGAACCCGATAGAAGTCCGGGACCGTGACCGACGAACAGGCACGCGCATGGGGCTTCTCCACGGAGACGACGATCGACGGCGGCGGATCGGCGACAACGCACCGGCGAGACGTCTAACGGTCGAGGGTCTCCTCACCTGTCGGTCCCCCACCCTATCACGCTCGACCCGAGCGTCAACCACCCAACGCGCTGACGGCGCGAACGATGGCCGCCGCATCCCTCTATACGCACGAGCCAGCGGAGGCGTTCCGCCCTGATTTCTCCCATCTCGGCGTGAAGCTCATTCCTCTGGTTGTCATTGACCCTTCTGTAGTTATGAGAAGCCGGCGAGAGTTTCTCTGCTTCTATCTAATACCTCTGCGCCGCGAAGCCCCTTGAAGGGCGCTGAATACCAGTGTTCTCAAGAACTGAAGACTGCGTACAGCGATCAGTCCCCGCTGGCTGATGCGGTTGGACGCCGACCTCATGCTCCCCACAATTAGCAGCATTCTTGAGACGACGGGTTAGCAGCAAGAATGTCTGGTCCGGCGCTTCTACCACGCCTTCAACTACTTCACCTGGAAGATGGAAACGAGATGCAGTGAAGGTTCCTCTGGCCAACCGACATGGCTGCGAGATATCTCTACTTGCTACCTACGACCTGTTCGAACATCGAATGAAGTTGAAGGTGCACCTACATGGAGGATCATGAACTTCTAATCTCCTGTCCCAACCGTCACGCACCGGTGCCCGTCGCTAAGGTCGATCCGAGTTGGTTCGTTGAACAGACAAAGGTGGCCAAACCGGACGGGATCAGCAAAGCTGTTGCAGCAAGAAGAAGCATCTGTCAGCGTGGTGGCGATCGCTCTTCATTTGAGGACCGATCCCTATGTATACCAATGCTAGAGTGTTGTAGGATCGATCACCTATCGCATTCAGTTCTTCTCTTTCTTACGCGTGTCGACGATTAAGCGGGGACCATCATGGCCAAACTCTCCGTGTTCCGGTTCCAGCAGCACGACACCATCGGCAATCCCAGTGCAGAGTCGGACAAGTCATTTCTCTTGAATTGCTTCGTCGACACGGGAGCACTCCGAATCATCGGCGACACGGGGGACCCCCACAGTATTGCCCTCGGCCGGACTGGTACGGGCAAGACCGCACTGCTTCAGGTGTTTGCGAATCAGGAGGAGCGAGCCCGCCAAATCGATCCCCATGACATTGCCCTCAGTTACATTTCGAACTCCACCGTTCTTAGAGCCTGTCTGAGAAGGGATCATGCGGCCAACCGGCGAGCCATGAGGTGACTCATCGCCAGATTGATCCGGGCCTCGCCGGTGGCCGGGAGCAGTTCGTAGTCTTTGCTGAGGCGCCGGTTCCGC
>JAABUN010004343.1_pt1 | contig 19548 bp, 27 predicted proteins | sample 5559311 | NCBI WGS metagenome assembly JAABUN01 (sample SAMN10711877, study PRJNA513370) | rock metagenome | isolation source: Antarctica rocks | place: Antarctica: Victoria Land, Siegfried Peak sud | reverse complement strand
CGGACTTCCGAGCCGTGCCCTTGCGGATGACGCGGGCGAGCGCATCCGTGTCCTTCACCCTCCAGGCGAGGAGCTGGTCGTCGGCCGCGGGGCCGAGGAGGGCGAACGCGACCGGGTTGCCGAGCAGAGGCTTGATGTCCCCGTCGAACGAGAGCCCGTTCTTCTCAACCGACTGCCGGGCCTGCCCGAGGATCCCGTCCCCGCCCGGGAAGCGCCGCACGAGGTCGAGCGCCGCCTTGATCTGCCCCGCCTCCGGATCGGTCTGGACGACGACCGCCATCACCGCGTCCTTGGGCAGGTAGGAGAGCGCCACCTTCTCGGCATCGCCGCCGCCCGACCCGCCCGAGCTCCCGCCACAGCCCATGAGGACGAGCACCAGCAGCGCGAGGAAGAGGCCGACCGAGTGTCGCATGGGGACGGGCAAGGCTACGGGATGGGCTCCTATCATCGACCCGCTGCGGCGAGATAGCTCAGTTGGTAGAGCACACGACTGAAAATCGTGGTGTCCCCGGTTCGAGTCCGGGTCTCGCCATCGGTAAAGATCCCTGCATCGCCTAGGCTTATAGCCATTCCGCCGAAGCGATCCCCAGGTAGGGCTGACGGTAATCGGGCGGGCAGCACCGCCGCTAAGCGATGCCGTCCCCGGAGCTAGCTCGATCAGCTTTCACGGGTGCCACGGTCATAGCGCGGGCGCTGCTCCGCGTACGGTGGCAGGTGATCGAGGCGCGCTGGCATGGTCGTCGCCGGGAGCATGCGCCGTCTGGCTCCTCGAGATCACTCGCGGGCGACCGCCGCTCCACCAACCTGAGTCTTCTCGCTTTGGCGTGCGGGACTGATCCTCACAATGCCCCAGGCCCACCCGGCCCGCTCCAGAGCGCGGATCACGAGCGCGGAGAGATCAAGCTCGCGCCGACCGAGCCCGTGGGTGGCGGAGGTCGGGAACGCGTGGTGGTTGTTATGCCAGGCCTCGCCGAGCGAGAACGGCGCCAGCCAAGCGAGGTTGCGCGACTCGTCCCCCGTCGCGAAGGGCTTACGCCCGAAGACGTGGCAGAGGGAGTTGATCGAGTACGTGACGTGATGCAGCAGGAAGATTCGAACGGCTCCGCCCCAGAGCAGCCCGGTAAGTCCGCCCGTGACCGTTCCCGTGAGCGCGACTCCGAGTCCGAAGGGCACCGCGAGACCAGCCACGACCCAAATCATGGTCGTGCGGGTGATGAAGCGCGCCACGGGGTCGGAGAGCAGGTCGGGTGCGTAGCGCTCCACGATGGGGCGCTGGGTGGGGAGGAAGAGCCAGCCGAGGTGCGCGTGGGCCAGCCCGCGCACGGATGCGAGCCCGCCACCGTCGTGGTCGACGTGAGGGCTGTGCGGGTCGCCGACCTGGTCGGCGAAGGCGTGGTGCTTGCGATGGACCGCCACCCAGTGGGTGAGTGGACCCTCGACCGCTGCGCTGCCGAGCGCCCCAAGGGCGCCGCGCAGGAGCGGGCTCGTTTGGAAGCTGCGGTGGGTGAACAGCCGATGCCAGCCGACGGTGACGCCGAGCCCGACCGGCAGGTAGGTGATCGCGAGGACGACGAGGTCCTGCCAGTGCAACGAGCGCTCCCAGGCCAGCCATCCGGCGTAAACGACCAGGGCGAACGGCACGACGGCGAGCACCGTCGCGAGGATCGACTGCAGCCGCTCACTCTCCACGGGCGCGACGTCGCCGACGTTGGCGGCGTCACCTGCTCGGGTTGGCAGGCGCGCGGATTGCGTGGGGGGCGAAAGCGCACTCTCTCGAACGATTCCCACTCCCCTGTGTCGTCGTGTCAGGAGCACGTTCGGCGCTTCAGGAGACCGATGGCCGTCCCGAGGACCGCCCCGGACAGGACCATCGCGAGCGTCAGCTCGACCGGAACGGGGACTTGATGGGCGAAGAACGCAAGCCCCGCGACAACACCGGTGGACCCGCCGGCCGCGACCCCGAGGAAGCCGGTGCGGATAACTGAGTCCCACGAGGACGACCGAGTCGCGCCCTGCGATACCGGTCTTTGCCTCATTCGAAGAGGCGGTCGGCTTCTCGGTGGGTGTCCTGGTACCAGCCCAGGAAGCGGCGGACGCCTGTGGCGAAGGGCGTCGACGCGGTCCAGCCGAGTTCGTTGGCGGCTCGGTGGTTGGAGACCTCGACGCCGGTGAAGTCGGCGGTCCGCGCCTCGGTGTGGAGGATGTCGACGTCCCCGATGAGGTCGCCCACGACTTCGGCGATTTCGAGGACGGTGGTGTCTTCGTCACCGACGAGGTTGTACACGCGTCCGGCCGCACGGGGGGCGAGGGCGGCGACGCAGCCGTCGGCGAGGTCCTCGACATAGACGAAGCGTCGGGACTGGTCGCCGCTGCCGGCGATCGTCAGGGGCTCTCCTGCGAGGGCGCGGCGCACGAACGCGGGGACGACGGCGGCAGGACGTGCCCGGGGTCCGTACGGGATCCCGAAGCGAAGGATGGTGCACTTCAGGCCGTAGAGCTCGGCGTAGGAGGTGCAGTACATCTCGCCGGCGAGCTTGGTGGCGGTGTAGAGGTGTCCCGGGAGCGCGAGCGTCGTCTCCTCGTCAACTTCGGCGAGGCCCAGACCGTTGTAGACCCAAATTGTTGATGCGTACATCACGCGCGGTACCCCGGTGACGCGGGCGGCTTCCAGCACGTTGAGCGTCCCCCGGGCGTTGACCTCCTCGGCCCATGCCGGATCCAGCACCACCTCGTTGACGTCGGCGACCGCAGCTAGGTGGAGTACGGCATCGATCCCTTCGAGCGCGTCCTGAAGGGCAGCGGAATCGCTGAGATCGCCGATGTAGGTGTCGATGCCCTGTTCGGTGTGGAAGGGCGAGGGGACCATGTCGAAGATGCGGACGACGTGGCTGGCGTCGATGAGCTTGTCGACGACGTGAGAGCCGATGAACCCGGAGCCTCCGGTAACGAGAATGCGCACGACATCGAGTCTCCCAGCCGACGATGACGCCGAAGTGATAGGCGCGGTGTTGGCGCGGGTCGCCGGATACGGTCGCGCCTGATGCGCGTCCTGGTCGTTGAAGACGATCGTCGGCTCTCGGAGCTCCTCTCGCGCGGGTTACAGGCCGAGGGACTGATCGTTGATCTCGCTCCGAACGGTGACATGGCCCTGCGCGCGGTTGAGGAGACCGGCTACGACGTGATCGTCCTCGACGTCGGCCTCCCGGACCGCGACGGGTTTGCGGTGTGCGAGCTGCTCCGGGCGCGAGATGTGTGGACGCCCGTCGTGATGCTCACGTCGCGCGCGGGTGTCGAGGATCGGGTCATCGGTCTTGACGTCGGCGCCGACGATTATCTGGCGAAGCCGTTTGCGTTCGAGGAGTTGCTCGCCCGGCTGCGGGCCCTGACTCGTCGCGGACCAGTTGTCCGTCCCACTGTGCTCCGGGCGGGCTCACTCACCCTGAACCCGGCGACGCGAGAGGTGGGGCGTGGCGATGCGGCGATCGACCTCTCGCTGCGGGAGTTCGCGCTGCTCGAGGTGCTGATGCGTCATCCCGGGCAGGTCCTGTCTCGCGACACGCTCCTCGATCACGCGTGGCCCGCCGGCTCGCGCCAGCGCTCGAACGTCGTCGAGAGCTACGTGCGTTACCTGCGCGAGAAGATCGACCGTCCCTTCGGTCTTGCCTCGATCGAGAACGTTCGCGGCGCGGGCTACCGGCTTCGCCGCGACGGCGGCGGATGACGCGCTGGCCCGTCCGGCTTCGCCTGACCGGCGTCTTCGTCGTGGTCATGAGCTGCGTGCTGCTGGTGATTGGCCTGTTTCTCTACTACCGCACCAGACAGAACCTCGATGACGCGATCGACCAGGCTCTCCGCGCCCGCGAGGGCAACCTCGTGAGCGTTGCCGGGAGCGCAAGTCCGCGTCGGCCTCTCTCCATCCCGCAGGGGGAACGCTTCGCCCAGGTCCTCGCCCCCGGCGGCGAGGTCCGCGTGGGTCGACCGGGGGGAACGCCATCGCTGCTGACGGCGTCTGAGGTGCGCCGGGCGTCGGGTCGAGTGATGCTCTTCGAGCGTCATGAGCACACCCGTCTGCTCGCGGGCCCGACGACGCTGCAGGGCCAGCCGGCGGTTGCCGTCGTGGCGAGCTCTCTCGCCGATCGGGAGAGGGCCCTCGAGGGTCTGGGCGGCGCCCTGCTCATCGGCGGGCCCTTGGCGCTCCTGCTCGCGGCCGGCATCGCCTATGGCGTTGCTGCCGGGGCGCTTGCCCCGGTCGAGGCAATGCGACGACGGGCGGAGGGAATCAGCCGCGCCGATCCTGACGCCGACCTCCCGGTACCCGTGGCACGAGACGAGATCGGCCGTCTGGGAGAGACGCTCAACGCGATGCTCAGACGCCTGGCCGACACCTCCGCTGCTGAACGTAGCTTCATCGCCAAGGCCAGCCACGAGCTTCGCACACCGGTCGCCGCGCTGCGGGCGGAGCTCGAGCTCGCCGTGCGGCACGAGTCGACCCCCGGCGGGTTCCGGGCGGCGCTGCAGGCGGCCATCGATGACGCCGATCGGCTCACGGCGGTCACGGACGAGCTCCTCACCCTGGCCCGCTCCGAGGACGGAAAGCTCGAGTTCAAGGAGGACGTCGACATCGACGATCTGCTCAGCGACGTTGCCGAGATGATGCGACCGGCCGCGCGCGAACAGGATCGAGACATCGAGGCCCGGCCGAGCGGACTGCGCCTTCGCGGCGACCGCGTCGAGCTGGGGCGCGCGGTGCGCAACCTCACAGAGAACGCGCTGATCCACGGCAGCGGAGCGATCCTTCTCGGCGCAGACCCCGCGGACGACGCCACCCGCGTCCAGATCTGGGTCCTTGACGAAGGCCGGCTCGCCGAGGGGGCGGCGCCGGAGCGGATGTTTGACCGCTTCATGCGTGGGCCCGGGACGGCGGAGCGGCCAGGTGCCGGTCTCGGCCTTTCGATCGTCTCCGCCGTGGCGCTGGCGCACGGCGGGACGGCCGTGCTCGCGCCCGAGCCCAGAGGAGGCGTGAGAGCCTCGATCACGATCCCCGCAGGCGCGGTCTAGGTGCCGGACACGCGAGATCCGCTTGCGGGCGGCTCGGTCTGGAACCACGCGAAGGCGAAGCACCCGGCCGCGACGGCTGCGGCGGCGATGCCATGCTTTATGTGGTGGTGCGCCGAACCGGCTTCGTGCCCGGGAAGCACGCTCGGGAGACTCCCAGCAGGCTCCACGAAGTAGACGACCGCCACGATGGCGAGCAGCACGCCCAGTACGAGGGCGGGGACGATCAGGTTGCGCTTCTTGGTCATCTGGTTCTCCTTCGAGTGGCGCGGAATCAGCTCACCGCGAAAACGACGGAGAGGACGAGTCCCACCGCGGCGCAGTAGACGGCGAACGGCGTCAGCCCATTGGTCTGAAAGAAGCGAACAAGGAAGCGCACCGCGAGATACGCCGTTCCGGCCGCGCAGACGGCACCCAGAAGGGCGGGTCCGCGTACGCCGTCGCCCTTGTGGCCGAAGAGATCGGGCAGCTTGAGCAGCGCCGCCGCACCGATGATCGGCGTGGCGAGGAGAAAGGAGAAGCGTGCGGCGTGTTCGTTGGAAAGCCCGGCGAGGAGCCCCCCGCCCATCGAAGCCCCCGAGCGCGAGAAGCCCGGGATGAGCGCGAGCGCCTGGGCCGCACCGATGCCGAGCGCCGCCCGCCAGCCCACCCGTCGCGCGATCACGGCATCGACGTCGCCTCCACCGTCGCCCGGGGCCGGAGCGCGCCTCCGCAGTCGCTCGGCGCCATAGAGCAACGCCCCGTTGAGCAGGAGAAACAATGCGGCGGACCGCGCGGAGGCGAACGCGCTGCGCAACGCGTGCTCGAGCGCGAGCCCGAGGAGCCCCGCCGGGATGGTTCCCACAACCAGGAGCCACCCCAACCTGCCGTCGGGATTGTCGGGCGCGATCTCTCGCGCGCGCAGCGATCGCCGCATCCCGGCCAGGACGCGCTTCCAGTCCTCGAAGAAGAACGCGAAGAGGACCACGGCGGTCGCGCAGTGCGTCGCCACCAGGAACGTGACGAAGTAGTCGTCGTTCTGGTGGATGTTCCACCCCAGAAGCCTCGGCAACACCACGCTGTGCCCGAGGCTCGAAATCGGAAATAGCTCCGAGAACCCCTGGAGCAGACCGAGCACGGCGGCCTGGAAATACGAGATCGGGTCCACCGACCCAGCTTCCCACCGGCGGATGAGACCAAGGTGACGCGGGCGGCCACGCACTCATCCCTGGTTCATCGTGCGCGCCTAGCGTCAGCGCAGTGCTCACAACCCCCGACTCTCCAGCCGTGGTCTTGTGTTCGCGCTGATCAAGCTGCCGGCCCATCTGGGCTACTTCATCCTCTTCGGCTTGGTCGGAGCGGAATCCACGGGCGTACCGCTGCCCGGCGAAAGCGCCCTGATCACCGCCGGCATCCTCGCCAACCACGGGCAGTTCCACATCTGGTTGGTCATCGTGGTCGCGGCGATCGCCGCGATCGTGGGTGACAACATCGGCTATCTGATCGGCCGCACGGGTGGCCGCAGGCTGCTCGAGCGGCCCGGCTTCCTCGAGAAGCATCGTCGCCAGATCCTCGAGAAGGGGGAGCCCTTCTTCGCAAAGCACGGACCGAAGGCGGTCTTCCTCGGCCGGTGGGTCGCTGGGCTCCGGATCGCCGCGGCCTGGCTTGCCGGGATCAACCGCATGCCATGGCCGACCTTCGTCTTCTGGAACGCCCTCGGTGGCGCCGCGTGGGCAACCTCGGTCGGACTCCTGGCCTACTACCTCGGGCCTACCGCCGAGCGCGTGTTCAAGTACGTCGGAGTCGTTGGCATCGCAATCGCGTTGCTGGTCATCGTCAGCTTTCTCGCGTGGCGACACTTCCACAAGAGCCCCGGCGAACCCGTCACCTGAGGAGCCGAAGCTCACGTCCGCGACCGGCACCGCTGGGCGACTCACGCTGACGTGGCTCGGGCTTCTGGCCGTCGGCTACGTCTCGGGCCGGCTCGTGACCGATGCCCACCCGGCCTGGGATGCGGCACTGCTGGCCGATCTCCGCGGTCCTGATCGCGGCGGACTTTCCGACGTGATGCGCTTTATTACGGATCTGGGAGGGACCCAGATCCTCGACATCGTTTTCGCCGTCGCGATGGGCGCACTGCTCGCCCTGCGGCGTCGCCGGGACGCGCTCTTCCTGCTTCTTGCCAGCCCTGGAACCGTCCTGCTTGTACAGATCCTCAAGCGCACCGTGGAGCGCCCCCGGCCCGCAGGACAGCATCTGGCCGCCGCGAGCGGCGCCAGCTGGCCGTCTGGTCACGCGAGTAGCTCCATGGCCCTTTACGGGGCACTCCTTCTCATCGCGTCAGGAACCTGGGAACACGGCGAGAACGACGGGCGGCTCGCTCGCCGCGCCGTCTGGGGAGCAGTAATCGCCCTCGTCGCGCTCATCGGGTTCTCCCGCCTCTACCTTGGGGTCCACTACGCGACCGACGTGGTCGCTGCCTGGGCACTGGTTGCGACGTGGCTGGCCGCGCTACGGCGCGGCCTTAGCCTGAGTCCACCGGAGCGGTAGGCGCGTTCCGTCTGGTCTGAGAAGACGAATGACCTCCTGTGCAGGGAGAAAGCGGCCGTATCGGGCGGCCGTGCCCTGCGTCAGGAGGTCACCTTCGTGGTGCAGGATGACAAGCCGGTCGGACTGGACGGTGTGCGGGTCGCATTCGACGATGAGAAGGTCGTTTCCGACGCGGGGGTGATGCTCGTCGCGACGCTCGTGCGGCGGCTGGGTGCGAAGCGTTCCCGCAGACCGGCCGCGCTGTCAGGGAAGTCGCTCCAACACTTCGTGCCGGCCAGAGCACGGCGCCACCGCCCGGGACTCCTGACGAAGATGCCTCTCTGTGCTCGCGTGCAGTGCCTACAACCAGCTCGTCGTGCCGTTAATCGTCACCGGTGTCGGCATCTCTCTTGCGATCCTCTCCGCGCAGAACTCCGTCGTCGGGTGGGTCGCCGCCGAAGCCATCGGTATTCGTCAACGGCTTCACCCCCGCTATCGCGACCACCTCCGCCTTCGCCGCCCTCGGGGCCCTCATCGCCACCCAGCTTCCCCGCCACACTGGCGCAGCCGGAGAGCCGAGGCCGATCGCCGTAGCTGCCGCCCTCGCAGATTCTCGCTGATGCAGCGACGCCGGCGGGACTGATCCACGCGCCCGCACCCGCGGCCCGTAGACTCCCCGCTCAGAAATGGGTACCACGACGCCGCGCAACGGGAGTGGTGGCGGGCTGCGCCGCCTCGTCCACGAGGTGCGCGAGCTCGCGCTCGGCGAGCAGACGAGCTACGCCTCCGGCCGCCTCACGGTCTCGCCTGAGGCCGCCCGAGCGCTGGTCGAGGACCCCGCGCTCGCCGCGGTCCGCCTCGCCTGCGCCGCGCCGGGCGAGTCGGTCCGGATCGTGGGCGTGCTGGACGCCGTCCAGCCGTGCTCGAAGAGCCCGGGTGGCGGCGGGGTCTTCCCCGGCTTCGTCGGGCCCGCGCTGCCCCCCGGCCGCGGCGAGACCCACGTGCTCCGGGGTGCCGCCGTCCTCGCCGCCGGGTACCTGCCGCGCGCCCAGGAGGCCGTGATCGACATGTCCGGGCAGGCCGCGCCGCTGTCGCCGCTCGCCGCCACCCACAACCTCGTGATCGAGTTCGAGCGGGCCGACGGAGCGGCGTGGGAGGACGTCGAGGCGGCGGTGCGCCGCGGGCTGCTGCGCGTCGCGGTCCACCTCGCCGATGCGGCGCTCGAGGCCGAGCCCGACGCCGTGGAGGAGCTTCCCCTACCGGGCGCGGATGCGGCGGGGCGCCCGCGCGTGGCGGTCGTCACCAACCTGCAGACACAAGGGAAGTTCAAGGACGTGTTCGTCTACGGGCGCAGCCTGTCCGGCGGCCTACCGACCGTGATCTCGCCGAACGAGCTCGACGACGGGGCGGTGGTCAGCGGGCAGTACGGTCACCCCGCGCTCAAGAACCCGACCTACCTGCACCAGACGCACCCGGTGGTCGCCGCCCTGCGCGCGCGCGACGACCTCTGCCTGGCCGCGCTCGTGCTGTGCCCGGAGCCCGTCGAGCAGGGCGCCAAGGAGCTCGTCTCAGCGCACGCGGCGCGACTGTGCGCCGGACTCGGGATCGACGCCGCGATCCTGACCAAGGAGGGCGGCGGCAACGCCGACGCCGACGTCGCGCTGAAGATGGACCGGCTCGAGGAGGAGGGGATCGCGGCGGTCGGGATCTTGGCGGAGATGGCCGGGCGCGACGGCACCGGGCCGCCGCTGGTGGTCGCGCCCACGCGCGCCACGGCGATGGTCAGCGTGGGCAACTACGACGAGCGCCTGTCCCTCCCGGCGTGCGAGCGGGCGCTCGGCCGCGACCGGGTCGCGCTCGTCGACCGCCCCGCCACCGACCCGCTCGAGCTGCCTGCCGCGGCGATCTACTCGGCGCTGAACCCGCTCGGCTGGGGCCGGCTCACCTGTCACGCGGCCGCCTGATGCGCGTCGTCCACTACCTCAACCAATTCTTCGCGGGCGTCGGCGGCGAGGACGCCGCGGGCACGGGACCCGAGCTGCGCGACGGTCCCGTGGGCCCCGGCCGCAAGCTGGCGGCGCTGCTGGGCGACGAGCACGAGATCGTCGCGACCGCCACCTGCGGCGACGACCACGCCGCCACGCACGCCGACTTCGCCGCGGCGCTCGTCGAGCAGGCGCGCGCGCAGGGCGCCGAGCTGCTGATTGCCGGGCCCGCCTTCACGAGCGGGCGCTACGGCCTGGCGTGCGCACGCATCGCCACCGCCGCCGCCGAGGCCGGGCTCCCCGCGCTCGCCGCGATGCACCCCGACAACCCGGGGCTCGCGGAGGCCGCCGGCACGTCGGTCGTCGAGAGCGGCAAGACCGCCAGGGAGATGGGCCCGTCGCTCGAGCGCCTGGCCGCCGCGGCGCGCAAGGTCGCCGCCGGCGAGTCCCTCTCCCAAGAGGACGGCCGCGTCGGGCCCGTCCCGCGCACGAACCGCATGGCGGAGCGCAGCGCCGCCGTGCGCGCCGTCGACCTCGTGGTCGCGCGGCTTGGCGGCGATCGCGAGGCCACCGAGATCCCGCTGACCGCGTTCGACCGGGTCACGCCCGCGGCACCGATCGGCGACCCCGCCGACGCGCTGCTCGCGCTGCTGACCGAGGGCGGGTTCGTGCCGACCGGCAACCCCGACCGCCTCGAGTCGGCGCGGGCGACGAAGTGGATCCGTCACTCCCTCGACGGCCACGACTCGGCTGAGGCCGGGACGTTCGAGTCCGTGCACGGCGGCTTCTCCACGCAATGGGCCAACGCCGAGCCCAACCGCATCCTGCCGCTCGACGCCGCGCGCGAGCTCGAGCGCGAGGGGGCGATCGGCGGCCTGCACACGGAGTACTTCGCCACCACCGGGAACGGCACCACCGTGGCCGACGCGCGGCGCTTCGGCGTCGAGTGGGCCGCCGAGCTTCACCAGGTGGGCATCCAGGCGGCGATCCTCACCGCCACCTGAGGTACGGGCACGCGTTGCGGGTCAACGCTGAGCAAGGAGCTGGAGCGGGCCGGGATCCCCACCGCACTGCTGTGCAACCTCGTGTCGATCGCACTGCGCGTCGGCGCGCCGCGCATCGTGCCCACGCGCGGCATCCCCTACCCCACCGGGGATCCCGACCTCGGTCCCGAGCAGGAGCGCGCCTGGCGCCGGCAGCTGCTCCAGCGCGCGCTGCACGCCGTCGCCACCCCGGTCAGCGAGCCGACAGTCTTCAGCGACGACGCGATTGAATAGCGACGCATGACCGGCCCCGTCATCTCGGCCGCCAGCGCGGTCCTCGCGCACGTCCCCGGCCTCGCGCGCCACGGCTCCAAGCCGTCACGCGAGCTGGCCCGAGACCCCGAGCTCGAGCCGCGCTTCCTCGGCGCCCTGCGCACCTTCGAGCAGGCGGTGGCCTACGCGCCCCATCAGGCGTTCCTCGGCGCCGTGCACCCGCGCGAGCTGCCCGAGCGCCCGTGGGTGGCGGCGCCGCCCAACGGGGAAGGGCGCTTCGCCGGCGTGGGCGAGCTGATGCCCGAGGGGGAGTTCCTCGCGCTGATGGCGGCAGTCGACGACTTCGACCTCGTCAAGCTCACCCCCGCCGACGCCGACCCGGACCGGCTCGCGAGCCATCCGCTCGCCGAGCGCATCGACCTCGAGCGGCTGGCCGCCGCCGCCGGGGACGCCGAGGCGGTCGCGGCCGAGCCCGGCGCGCTGGCACTGCACGCGGGTGGCGACCGCCTGGCCGGGGCGATCCGCCGAGCCGACGAGTTCGACGCGGCGCTGAGCGCGCCGGTGCTGCTCGAGAACCTGGCCGGCAAGGCGAGCGCCACGCTCGCGCTCCTGCGCCTGCTGGCCGACAACAACATCGACCCGGGCTCGATCGACTACGTCCTCGGCGCCGGCGAGGAGGCGATCGGCGACCGCTACCAGCGGGGCGGGGGCAACCTCGCCAAGGCCGTCGCGGCCGCCGCCGGCTGCAGCGCGGCCTCCGGGGCGGACATCAAGAACTTCTGCGCGGCCCCGGTTCCCGCGATCGTGATCGCGAGCAGTCTCGTGGCCTCCGGCGTCTTTGACCGGGTCGTCGTGGTGGCGGGCGGCTCGCTGCCCAAGCTGGGGATGAAGTTCCAGGGCCACCTCAAGCACGACATGCCGGTGCTCGAAGACGTGCTCGGTGCCTCGGCGCTCTTGATCGAGGCCGACGACGGCACCTCCCCGCAGGTGCGGCTCGACAGCGTCGGGCGCCACCCGGTCTCCGCCGGCTCCTCGAACCCCAAGGTCATGGAGGCACTCGCGATCGAGCCGCTCGAACGCCTCGGGATGGGAATGCTCGATGTCGACGACTACGCCACCGAGCTCCACAACCCCGAGATCACCGAGCCGCAGGGATCGGGCAACGTCCCCGCGCGCAACTACAAGACGCTCGCCGCCCTTGCGGTGCGCCGAGGCGATCTTCCCCGCGAGGAGATCGGCGACTTCGTCGCGACGCGCGGCATGCCCGGCTTCGCCCCCACGCAGGGCCACATCGCCTCGGCGCTGTGCTACCTCCCGCATGCCCGGGCACGGCTCGTCGGCGGCGAGGCGCAGCGCGTGCAGCTGATCGCCAAGGGAAGCCTGTTCCTCGGGCGCATGTCCGAGCAGTCCGACGGCATGAGCGTGCTACTCGAACGCAACGACAATGTGAAAGGATGACCGGGTGGGCGCACTGACCGAGGCGACGAGAGAGAACTTCGACGAGCTGGTCGCCAGCGGGACGACGCTCGTCGACGTCTGGGGCCCCGACTGCAAGCCGTGCCTGGCGCTGATGCCCCACGTGGAGAAGCTCGCGGAGGCACGCCCCGACCTCAACGTGGTCAAGCTGGAGGCGTCGAAGGCGCGGCGCGTGTGCATCAAGCTCGGAGTGCACGGGCTGCCCACCTTCCTCCTGCTGCACGACGGCGAGGAGAAGGCGCGGCTATCCGCGCCGACGATCACGCCCCCGCAGCTCAAAGACTGGCTCGACGAGAGCCTCGATCAGATGAGGGAGGAGGTGAGCTAGTTCAGATGTTCGACGGAAAGCAGATCATCGTGCTCGGTGAGCGCGACGGAATCGCGGGCCCGGCGATCGCCGCCTGCGTGAAGAGCGCGGGAGGCAACGTCGTTTTTGCCTCGACCGAATGCTTCGTGTGAACGGCCTCCGGGGCCATGGACCTGAACAGTCAGGAAACGATCAGGCGTCTCGCCGACGAGCACGGGCCCGACCAGTTGCTGGTGGTCCTGGGCGCGCCGGATCCCGAGAGCGCCGAGATCGCCGCCGAGACAGTCGTGCTCGGCGATCCGACCTACGCAGGCGCCCTGGCCGAGGCCCAGTTGGGTCTCCCCGTATATCACGCGCTCGAGGACGAGTTCCGCAGCCAGATCGACGAAGCCGTCTGGGAGGACCAGATCGGTGTGATGGCGGACGTACTGGACGCCGAGGAGATCGCCACGGCAGTCCGTGGCATGCGCGAGAGCAAGCCCGACGGCACGTAGCCCAAGGCCGGCCAGGCCGCAGATCCCAGTCAAGCCTGCTCGTGATCTGCGGCTTGCACGGGACGCTGCGGCAAGCGATTCGACTGGGTTCGTGGCCGGACTCGCCTGGAGCTATGCCCAGGCCCAGCGCCCGAGCAGCTGCTGTGAACTCCTGCTCCTACCACAGGCACTTGGTCTACCAGGCGTGCTCGACGCGGCTGCGCCCGTCGGGGCCGCAGATCGTCACCGGTTCGAACCCCGCGGTGGCGGCGAGTTCGGCGAGGCTGCCCAGTCGCGCGCCCTTGAGCGCGGGGCGGCCGCGCTTGCCGATCGCCGGTGGCGCGAGCGCGAAGTCCGCGGCGTTGGCGCGCATCCTCGTCGTCACGGTCACGCGCTCGGGCAGGGCGCGCCACGCCTTGGTGGCATAGGCGCCGTCCATGACCAACTCGACGGCCCGGCCCGGGAAGCGCTCGATGACCATGCCGATCAGCGTGCGGCCGAGCTCGGGCTGGGAGGGCCGGTCGGGGTGCGCGTCGTCCTTGGGCCGAAACAGCCGGAACAAGATCGGCAGGCCGACCTGCCGGCCGCCCAGGCAGTCGAGCTGCACGACGAGCACGACGACGACCCAGCAGTTCCCCCCACCTTGTGCGGCGCCCGGAGCCTTCGGGCTGGGTGCCGTCGTGGAGGTAGTGCGCCCCGAACACGCGGCGGCGTGCGGAAGCGGTCGCAAGTTCAAGAAGTGCTGCGGGGCGTAGGTCGAAGCGGGCATTGGTGGATGCGTCGCCGTCGGCCCACGCGATCAGCCGGACGGTGGTGGCGCGGTGGTTGGTCGGCGCGTCGGCGGATCTCGCTGCGGGACGGGTCCCGACCCGACCGCATACGATCCGTTGCAACGATATGCTCGCAGTATGCGAACACGGGTTACGGTCACTGTCGATGAAGCTGCGGTCCACGCGGCCGAGGCCGAGGTCGCCGCGGGCCGCGCTCCGTCGGTCAGCGCTTGGGTCGCCTCGGCGATGACCGAACGTGCCCAACGCGAAAGACTGACGAATGTCCTCGCGGAGATCCGCGCCGAGCTCGGACCGGCGACCGACGAGGAGACCGCATGGGCACGAAGCGTCCTCGGCCAGTAGTCCTCGACGCGGGCGCCCTCATCGCAGTCGACCGAGCCGATCGGCGCGTGATCCGGCTGCTGGAACTCGCCCAGGACATTCACGTGCCCGCCGGCGCGCTCGCCCAGGCATGGCGAAACCCTGCGCGCCAGGTTCGGCTCGCACGGGTCGTGTCATCGGATGGTGTCGTGATCCACCCGCTCCACGCCGCCGGCGCCCGCGCGGCGGGACAGCTGTGCGCCGCAACTGCCGCCCCGGACGTCATCGACGCATCCGTCGTGCTCGTGGCCCGCCTCGTCAACGGAGTGACCGTCACCACCGACTCCGACGACCTGCGCCGTCTTGATCCAAGCATCGATCTAGTCCGCTGCTGACCGCGAACAGGCCGGGCCCACGGCGCCCGCAGGCGGATCGACTTGCGAGACGCACGCAGCCTCCCACGGTTGGTCGCCCGTGCGACCTCTCGTGAACGCCCCTGTACGACACCGTGTGGTTCGTCGCCGCCCTCGGCGTCGCCGCCGCGCTGGCCACCGCGCTGGGGCTAGCCGGAAGTTTTCGGGGGTGCCCGAGCAGATCGAGATCCGCGGCGGGCGCGAGAACACCCTCGTGGACGTCGACGTCGACCCGCCCAAGCGCGCGATCACGGTCGTGACCCGGGGTGTCGGGTTCGGACAAGTCCTCGCTCCTGACGGCTGGGTGCCGGCGCCGCGACGAGTCCTCGGGCGGCGAACGGCAGCGCGTCGGCTCGTGCTAGCTGCGCGCCGGCGGGAGCGCCGGCCACCATCGTCGGAGAGGCATCCACGCCCACCAGGCTCCGTCCGGCAGGTGGCGCTGCAGCTCCCCTTCCCCGCAGCCGACGTCGAGGACGGGCAACAGTCCCTCAGACACCAGCCGTGCGGCGCCGGGGGCATGAACGGGGCGCGTGCGGAGCGCGGCATAGTTACGGCATGGCTCGTAACGGCTGAGCACGACTGTCGACGCCGACCTCCTTGAGGGCGCTCGGCGTGTGCGCTCGGAAGCTACCGACGCCGCCCTCATCGACGAGGCTCTCCGGGCGTTGCTCGTTCGTCACCGCGCCGCCGAGGTGGACGCGAGCTACGCCGCCTACGACGAGCACCCGCTCGATGAGCCGGACGAGTGGGGCGACCTGGCATCGTTTCGTCAGGCCGCTGCCGCATCATGAGCGCTCTGCCTGCGCGGGGGGAGCTGTGGAGGTGCGAGCTGGCGGAGATCGGCCGACGCCCCGTCGTCGTCCTCTCCCGTAACGCAGCGATCGCGCGGCTTCGACGAGTACTCGTCGCACCGTGCACGACGACGATCCGAGCGCTCGCCAGTGAGGTCGTCCTGGAACCCGGCGACGACCCGATCACCCGGCGCTCGGCGGTCAACCTGGACTTTGGCGAGAGCGTCTCGGTCGCAGTGCTCGTCGCGCGACTCGGCCGGTTGGCCGATGCCCGCATGCGGGAGATCTGCAGCGCCCTGGACGTCGCGGTCGAATGCGGAGGCTGACGCCGGAACCCGGCACTGGTGACGTTCCCGGGTCTCCGTCTGAGCGCCGACGGATAGGGGGTTCGCAGATGTCCTTCGATCCAGGCGCCGATTGAGACCGTCTACACCTGGCTTGCTGCTCGCCCTCTCGGGAAGAAGAGGGCGAGCGCCGCGTAGATGCGAACTCGGGCACGAGCGTGAGAGAGCGCGGCAGCGGATCGGCGGGAGGCGCGGCGACCTCCCCCCAGACCGCGAAGTCGACGCAGCGTCGTCGCACCTCCACCTCGGTCGGAAGGACGTTCGATTGCGAACCCGCCGAACGCGCCCAGCACAAGCTCGAGGCCGAAGTCCTCTCCCAGCTCGAGCACCTCCCACAGGAGGTCACGGTGCCAGCGGTCGGGCTCGTCGAGCGCGCAGCGTGGCGGCGAGGATCGCCTCGCCCCCACCGGACGGCGGTCGGCCACGGCGCTTGGTCCCGTCCGTGCATGCTCTCATTGCGAGCGTGCCGGTGCCGAACGACCTCGAGGCGCTGGCCGAGCTGCTCTCGGGCGCCGGGTTCGTCGCGGCGGAAGAGGAGGCGGACGAGCTCCTCGCCTGCGCGGCCGGCGATGTCGAGCTCCGGGACTCGCTCGTCGGGCGTCGCCTCACGGGCGAGCCGCTGGCCTGGATCACCGGGAGCGTGTCGTTCTGCGGCTCGGAGATCCACGTCGATCCCGGGGTCTACGTTCCCCGCTGGCACAGCGAGCCGCTCGCGCGCCGCGCCGTCGAGCGCCTGCCCGCGAACGGTGGGGCGATCGATCTCTGCACCGGGACCGGAGCGATCGCCAGGACCCTTATCACCGCGCGCCCCGGGGCGCGCGTCGTGGCGTCCGACGTCGAGAAGCGTGCCGTCGCCTGCGCGATAGCGAACGGCGTGGAGGTCTACCGCGGCGACCTGTTCGCCCCGCTGCCGCGCACGCGCAAAGGAGGTGTCGACGTGGTCGTCGGCGTCGTGCCGTACGTGCCGACGACCGACCTGCCACTCCTGCAGCGCGACACCTTCACCTTCGAGTCGCCGCTGTCCTACGACGGCGGCCACGACGGCACCGGGATCCTCCGGCGTGTCCTGACCGACAGCCCCCGCTTCCTGCGGCGCGGCGGTGCGCTCCTGCTCGAGCTCGGCGGCGAGCAGCCCGCCGCGCTCGGCGACGACCTCGCGCGCCTCGGCTACGTCGACGTCACCGTCCTCATCGACGAAGACGGTGACGTCCGCGGCATCGAGGCGACGCTCGGAGAGCGGCGCTGACAGGTTTCCCCGACGGGCGTCCGAGCGTCGCTCGAGGCGCCCCCGCCCACTACGCCGCGGCGGCCTCCCGCTCCATCTCCGGGGAGTACTCGCCCCGGCGGGCGGCGCCGGTGCACCTCGCGCGGTGCGCGTAGGCGGCCCTCGCCGCCGCCGCGTTGGACGGCTCGCCGCGCCAGACCTCCAGCGGCGTGGCCTGGAGCGCCCGCCCGTAGGAGAAGCTCAGCTCCCACGGCTGGTCGGGAGCGCGGTTCATCGCGTCGAGGTGCGCGCTCGCCAGCTCGTCGCTCTGCCCGCCCGACAGGAAGACGATGCCCGGAACCGCCGCGGGCACGACGCGGCGGAGGCAGCGCAGCGTCCGCTGCGCCACTTCCTCCACGCTCGCCTGGTCGGCGCACTCGTACGCCGCAAGAACCATGTTCGGCTTGAGCAGCATTCCCTCCAGCGCCACCCCCGCGTGCCATAGGGCGGCGAAGACGGCGCGGAGGGTCGCCTCGGTGACCTCCTCGGAGCGGTCGATGGTGTGCTCGCCGTCCATCAGCACCTCGGGCTCGACGATCGGCGTGATTCCGGCCTCCTGGCACAGCGCGGCATAGCGCGCCAGCGCGTAGGCGTTGGCGTCGATGCAGTAGGGGGTCGGCAGGCCGTCGCCGATGGTGATCACCGCGCGCCACTTCGCGAAGCGGGCGCCCAGCTCGTGGTACTCGGCGAGTCGCTCGCGCAGACCGTCGAGGCCCTCGGTCACCTTCTCGCCGGGAAATCCGGCCAGGGGCTTGGCCCCCGTGTCGACCTTGATGCCGGCAATGATGCCCTGCTCGGCGAGGGCGTCGGGGAAGGGAACGCCGGCCTCGGTGGACTGCCGGATCGTCTCGTCGTACAGGATCGCGCCGCTGATGTGGGCCGAAGCCTCCTCGGCCGTGAGCACCACCTCGCGGAACGCGCGCCGCGCCTCCTCGGTCGATGGCCCGTCGAGGACCTTCTCGAGCCGCTTGTCCATCGTCCCGCTGCTCTCGTCGGCGGCCAGGATGCCCTTGCCGTCGGCCACCAGCGCTCGCGCGGTGTCCTCGATCTCATGCCCGTTCATGTTCATCGCTCCAGCTTTCCACTTTCGACGATCTTTCGCACATGCCCGGGCGTGATCACCAGCGACTCGGTGAACGCTTCACCGCCGGACCACCACGGAGCGCGGAGCAGCGCGCCGCCGCTCACGCCGGTGGCCGCGAACAGCGCTTCGCCCGCCACGAGGTCGTCCAGCTCGAGCACCCGGTGTGTGTCGATCCCCGCCGCGGCCAGCGCCTCGGCCTCCGATTCCTCCTGGGGCGCGAGCCGACCCTGCATGCCGCCCCCGAGCGCGCGCACGGCGCACGCGGTCATCACGCCCTCGGGCGTCCCGCCGATCCCCATCAGGACGTCGGCCGGACCATCTCCGAGCAGCGCCGCCAGCGCTCCCGCCACGTCACCGGCCGAGGGCGTCGAGACGGCGGGGCCGGCCTCGCGCACCCGCACGATGAGGTCACCATGGCGCGACTTGTCCAGGATCACCACCGTCAGCCTCTCGATCGGCTTGCCGAGGGCCGCGGCCACGCGGCGGAGGTTGACCTCGGGGTCCTCGCGGATGTCGATCGCGTCGCGCGCGGCGGCTCCCACCACGAGCTTGTCCATGTACAGGGCCGCGCCCGGCGCCCACAGCGAGCCCGACTCCGCCACCGCGATCGTCGTCAGCGCACCGGGCAGTCCGTCCGCGCAGTTGTCCGTGCACTCCAGCGGGTCGACGGCGATGTCGAACGCGGGGCCCACCCCGTCGCCGAGCTCCTCGCCGTTGTGGAGCATCGGGGCCGCGTCCTTCTCGCCCTCGCCGATCACCACGGTCCCGCGCCCCGGGGCGCGGGCCAGGGCCGCGCGCATCGCCTCGGTCGCCGCCGCGTCGGCCGCCTTGCCGTCACCGCGGCCGAGCTGGCGCTGGCAGGCCAGCGCGGCGGCGCGCGTGGCCTCGGTCACCGCGGGCTCGAGCGCGCCGATGTCCATCCGCGCCCGAGCGCGTTCCTCCGGCGTGCGCGAGGCGGGTGCGTCCACCCCGTCAGGGTGACCGTTGCCCGGGGGGTGCGCCACCGACAGGGCCGGATCGCTGCTGGGTGTCGGATGGCCGCCGGTCAGAGACGAAATCGTACCCGCGCGGGGATGAGATACAACAGGACCTCCGGCGATACGGACAACGACGCCCGGTCACGCGGGCTGAGGGCCGCGTGACGGGGCTATGAGCGAGCGACGTCGCACGAGGCCCCGTCGCCGGTCCAGCAGCGGACGATGTCGCGCATGGAGAGGATCCCGACCGGCTCCGTTGCGTCGACGACGACGACGTGGCGGAAGGCTCCCCGCACCATCTCCTCCGCGGCCCGTTCCAGGGACCAGTCGGGCACCGCGTGGGTGAGCCGGGAGGTCAGGTGGTCGCCGACCAGTTCGGCATCGGGATCCTCCTCCTGGCCGAGCGAGCGCAGGATGTCGCGCTCGGTGAGGATGCCCGGGCCGGACTGCTCGGGGTCCATCACCACGGCCGCTCCGACGTTGTGCTGGGTCATGCGCCGGGCGGCCTCTCGCAGCGTATGCGC
>JAABUN010004342.1_pt1 | contig 19550 bp, 11 predicted proteins | sample 5559311 | NCBI WGS metagenome assembly JAABUN01 (sample SAMN10711877, study PRJNA513370) | rock metagenome | isolation source: Antarctica rocks | place: Antarctica: Victoria Land, Siegfried Peak sud | reverse complement strand
CCCGCCACCGCCTACCGCTCGTTTCAGCCCGCTTTCAGCCATCCGTGCTACGCTCCTCTCCGGTGCGGTTTCGCAAACAGAGAAACGGACACGCATGCCTCCACCCCGCGCATCCTCCCGACTCCGCTGGCGTTCGCGCCGCCCGTTGCCGCTGCTCCTGCTGATCGCGCTGTTCCTCGCCGGGTGCGGGGGTGACGCCGCCTCGACGCCGCTCGCCCGCTCCCCCGCGCCCGCAGTCCCGCTCTCCGGTGCGCCCCCCACCATCGCTGCGACTGGCACGGGCGGCAGCACCATCGCCTTCCCGCCCGTTGACCCCGCCGCCCGCCCCACCGCGCAAGTGACGCCCTCCCGCGACGGCGTGAGCGAGGGCGTGCGGGTAACGGGGGCCGACCGCTGGCACGCGGCGGGCCTGACCGGGCGCGGCGTGCGCGTGGGCGTGATCGAGTGGACCTTCAACGAGACCGAGAAGTACCTCAAGGGCGCGAAGTTCACCGCCCGCTCCTTCCGCGACGACGGCAAGACGGTCATCACGAATGAGGCCGAGTTGCCCTACGGTCAGTTGCACGGCACGGCCACCGCCACTATCGTCCACGAGATGGCCCCGGACGCCGAACTCGTGCTCGCGGTCATCACGCAAGACGCCGAGAGCTTCACGCGGGCAGTGGACTGGCTCACCTTCACGGCGCGGGTCAATGTGATCTCGTTTTCCGGCGGCTGGTACAGCGGCTACGCGAAGGACGGCACCAGCCCGATGGCGCAGGCCGTGGACCGGGCGAAGGCGGCGGGCGTCTTCATGGCCCTCAGTGCCGGGAACAAGGCGAGCGGCACCCCCGGCACCGATTCCGTGGAGGGCCACTACCGCGCCGACTACCGCGACAGCGACAACGACGGCTACCACGATTTCGCCCCCGCAGGCGGCGGGCGCGGGCAGGGCGCGATGACGATCCGCGTCGCAAACGGCATCCTCAAGCTGCAACTCGATTGGGAGGGCCACCGCAATCCCGACGCCGCCTACAGCTTCTTCCTGAACGACTCCGGCGGCAAGCGCGTCGCGTGGAGCGACCCTGCCCGCACGTCCGACACCGACACGCCATACGCGAAGCTGGAAGCGCAACTGCCGCGTGGCAACTACGCCCTGTACATCAGGAAAGAGGGGCCGGATACCCCGGACCTGCCGGTGGAGATGTTCTTCGTGGGGGCGCAGTTCCCGCAGATCACGCCGGAGGGGAGCCTCAATATGCCGGCGGATGCGCGGGGTTCGATGACCGTGGGGGCGAGCAACTGGCGCACCGACCGCGTGGAGGTGTACGCCTCACGCGGGCCGACCCGCGACGGGCGCGTGAAGCCCGATCTCTACGGCCCCGACTGCACCACGAGTTCCGCCTACAGTAGTTTCGGCGGCGAGTTCTGCGGCAGCAGTGCCGGGACGCCCCACGTCGCGGGGGCGGCGGCCCTCGTCAAGGGAGCCTACCCGCAGGCGTCGCCGGACGATACCCTCGCGTGGTTCCGGCAATACGGCAAGACGCTCTCCGGCAATGGCCTGCGTGTGGACCTCGGCCCCCTGCCCCCGCGTGGGTAGGGCTTGCGCATTCTCGTAAAATGTACCTGACCTGCCTTCCTCCTCCCTTATGGGTAAGGGGGAAGGGGGCATACGGGCAAGGCCGGGAGGTGCAACGATGGCGGAGACGGCGGGCGCAATCGTGGTCGGGGGCGGGGTGATCGGGGCGTCGGTGGCCCTGCATCTGGCGCGGGCGGGGGTGCGCAACGTGCTGCTCGTGGAGCGGCATCACCTCTGCGCGGGGACGACCGGGCAGAGCGGTGCCATCATCCGGCAGCACTACTCGAACGCCTTCCTCGCCGCCCTTGCGCGGGAGAGCCTGTACGCTTTTCGCCATTGGGACGAGGCCATCGGCGCGGGCGACCCCGGTTTCGTGCCTTCGGGCGTGCTCGTGACAGTCGCGGAAGCGGACGCGCCGGGGCTGCGGGCGAATGTCGCCATGCAGCGGGGCTTGGGTATCGAGACCGCTGTCCTCACGCCCGACGACGTACGCGCCCTCGATCCGCGCATCGCGGCGGACGACATCGCCCTCGCCTGCTACGAGCCGACTGCCGGGTACGCCGACCCCGTGGCGACCGTGGGTGCCTTCGCCCAAGCCGCCCGCGCCGCCGGGGTGAGTATTCGTGAAGGCGTGGAAGTGACCGACGTGCGCACGTCGGGCGGGCGCGTGGTCGGCGTGACGACCGCAACGGGCGCGGCGGGCGCGGCAATAGACGCCCCGGTCGTGGTCGTCGCGGCGGGGGTGTGGGGCCTGCCACTGCTGGCGCGGGCGGGTCTCGACCTGCCGATCACGCCGAGTCGTCACCCGATGGCGGCGTTGCGTCGCCCACCGGGATTCGGCCCCGCGCACACGGTGATCCTCGACATGGCCCGCGCCATCTACCTGCGCCCCCACGCGGGCGAGGTCACGCTCGTCGGCTCGCTCGCGGGCGAGGACGACCGCCTGCCCGCCGACCCCGACGCCTACGAACCGGGCGTCAGCCGCGCCGAGATCGCCCGCTTCGCACAGGAAGGGGCGCGGCGCGTCCCGGCCCTCGCGGGGGCGGTGGTGCAGGGCGGCTGGGCGGGCTTGTACGACGGCAGTGCCGATGCGCACCCGATCCTCGATGCCGTGCCGGGGGTGGCGGGGTACTACTGCGCCATGGGCTTCAGCGGACACGGCTTCAAGCTCGCCCCCGCGTTCGGTCGCCTGCTCGCCGCCCGCATCGTCGGCGGGCCGGACGCCGCCCCGGAGTTGCGCCCCCTCCGCGCCACGCGCTTCGCCGAAGGTGCCGCCCTCGGCACACAGTACACCGCCAGCGTCCTCGCATAGAGCGGTCTTCGCTGAAGTTACAGCAGGGGGGATGCTCCCTGTGGCGTCGGCTGGTAGACCTTAACAACTGGATCGGCTACGGGTGGGATGGGCTTCAGCCCGTCATCCCCGGACGACGGGCTGAAGCCCATCCCACCCCGAAAATGCGCACTACCCGATCTGGTTGTTACGCTTCATCAGCCCGTGATTCCTGCCCGCGAGACGAATCACGGGCTGAAGCCCGCGCCACAAAAAAGGCCGCAATATTTCTGCTTTCCGCTCTGACCTTTGCGGAATGGCCTCCCCGCCTCCCCGTGCCGTAGCGAACCGAACAATAACCCCCTCTCCCTTTAGTAGAGGGGTTACGTGTTGTGCGTAATTGCAGCCGACAACCCCTGTTGTAGCGGCGGCGGATGTGGTACTGTGTTTGTGTAGCAGTATAAACTTGTTTCTTAGTTTGTGTCGCACAATCGTTCAACGAGACGAATGTTCGACGGGTCGAAGTAGCGGCGGGGTTGTCTGTGTCGTGAGCGGGCGGGATGGTGCAGGGGCGCGGCGCATGTGAGTGCGCACGTCGGCGGGTGCGGGTGCGGATTCGGATTTGGGTTCGGATGTATAAGGGGGAGCGGCATGAGACGGGTGAAGCACTTCGCGGGTTCGTTGCTGGCGGCGGTCGGTCTGTCGCTGGTCGTCGGGGTATCGGCGTTTTTCGCGCCTTTCGCGCCGCTCGCCCCGCAACGGGCGTTGGCGGCCAATGGCCTCACGGTCACGAAGAGCGTGGACGGCAACCCGCTGATCGGCGGGCAAACGGTCTACACGATCACGGTGGCGAACAACAGTTTCGCCGCCGGGGCGCAGAACCCGGACGGTAAGGCGTACAACCTCGACATCACCGACGCCTTGCCCCCCGGCGTGCGCTTCGTCAGTGCGACGGGGCCGAACGGCTCCGCCTCCCCCTCCGTTGCCACATCGGGCAGCGGGGCGACGCAGGTGCAGACGCTGACTTTTGCGAACCTCGCGGATGTCGCCCGCAACCAGACGATCAGCCTGACCATCGTGGCGACGCTGAACCCGAATGTCGTCACCCCCGGCACGATGCTGGCGAACACCGGCAGCGCGAAGGTTGCCAACGACCCGCGTGCGGCGGCGAGCATTGACGCGGGCAACGCCAACGCGAACAGCACCGCCCTGCCCTTCAAGCTGACGAAGAAGGCGGTGCAGAGCACCGGCGTCAGTCAGGACACGGGCGGCTGCCTCAGCGTCGGTGCGCCCGGTGCGGGGCGCGAGTATTCGTACGACCTGATCGCCACGAACAACGGCATCGGCCCATCGTCGGGCATGACGATCACCGACACGCTGCCGAACGGCGTGGAGTACTGCGGCACCTCGGACGGCGGCGTCACGCCTACCGTCACGAACAATCCAAACGGCACGACCACGCTCGTCTACGCCCTCGGCACGCTGGCGGCAAATCAGGTGAAAACCGTGTCGCCGCACGTCGCCATCCGCTACACCTATCAGGTGGGTGGCCTCATCCCCGACGACACGCAGATGATTAATACCGCGAACCTGACCGGCACCTACGCTGCGGTGATGTACGACACGGGCAACCAGACGGCGACCGTGAAGGCGAAGTACGCGACCATTGCGAAAGCCAGCGACAAGGGAACCGTCTCGTACGGCGACGTGATAACGTACACCCTCACGCCCTCGACCAGCACGAACTACGCGATCTCGAACGAGTACGTCATTGACACGCTGCCGGACGGGCAGGAATACAACGCGGGCAGCGCGAAGATCGGTGCCACCGCGTTCGCGCCCACCGACGCCGCGCAGACCGACGGCATCTACAGCCCGTGCGCGGGCGCGACCAAGCCCGCCGCCGGGGTATACGTCTGCCCGGACGGCACCACGGTACTGACGTGGGGCAAGATCAACGACGCGGCCCTGACGCCCACGGGGCCGGGAACGCAGTACACCATCGCCTTCACCGCCACCGTGGGCCAGAAGTACAAGCACGGCACGGGGCAGCCGATCCTCGCCACCGATAGCTTCACGAACAGTGCGAAGGTGGTCTACGACGCCGCCAGCATCGCGGCGAACATGCCCGCGAACAGCGTTGTTCGCCACGAGGACACCGCCACCGCCCCGCAGGGTACGAACCCGCCGATCATCGAGAAGCGCGTGGTCGCCGTGACGCGGGCCGACGGCTCCGCCACCCCCGCAGGCGAGGGGCGCGTGATCGACCCGAAGAACAGCACCGCCGCCGTGGGCGACATCACGACCTTCCGCGTCACCTACACCGGCTCCACGAGTGCCGACCAGAAGGATATCGTGGTCGCGGACTTCCTGCCCACGAACTTCACCTACGTCGCAGGCAGTGCGATGTACTCCGGCACGTACATCAGCAGCGGCGGCATGATTTCCGCCGACACGAGCGCGACCCCCGGCGCACGCCTCGCGTGGACGCTCACGGGCGGCAACGTGGCGAGCATCACGTCGCGCAACCAGACCTTTATCGTGGAGTTCCGGGCGCAGTCGCAGGGCGGCAACGCGGGCGACGGCAACACGAACCTCGCCAAGTTCAGCGGCGTCAACACCGCCGCCCTCGCCTATAGCGGGCGCGACCTGACCGGCACGATCACGCTGGCACCGCGCCTCGCCCTGACGAAGACGAACAGCTCGACCCCCCCGGTGCAGGGCAACAGCGAGTTCTCGTACACTGTGAAGGTGCGCAACACGGGCAACAGCACGGCGTATCAGATCACCGACCTCGTTGACCAACTGCCCGCAGACATCCAGTACCTCGGCACCGCGAGCGTCACCCCGGCGGGTGCCTTCACCGGCCCCGCCGCCGCCAGCGGCTTCGGCGACACGATCACCTTCACGAAGGCCGCGAACCTGTCGCTGGCACCGGGGGCGGAGATCGTCGTCGTGTACAACGTCAAGGTGAAGCCGAATCCGCTCACGGGATCGGTGGACGCGAACAACGCGGTGATCGCCTCGTACGTCTCGCAGCCCACGGGACCCCTGAAGACGTACGGGCCGGTGCAAGCCTCCACGTACATCACCATCGGGTCTGGGACGATCCAGAAGTCGGGGCAGGTCCACACGCCGCAGGTCAACGAGACGGCGGGCAAGGCTCTCACGGTGGGCGACCGGGTGGACTACACGCTTGAGTTCACGCTGCCCCCCGATCAGACCTTCGCGGACGGCACGATCACCGACTGCCTGCCGACGGGCTTCCGCTACACGCCCGGTAGCTACAGTGCCACCACGAGCCGCCCGCTCCCCGGCCCCGGTGCGCTGCCGATGAACGACGCCTCCCCCGGCTTCACCACGACGGCGGGTTCGGGGTCGCCCTGCGCCGCGAACCGCGACTACGTGACGGTGAACTTCGGCACGCAGGCGAACGCCGCCCCGAACAGCCCGACGACGCCTATCGTCATCACCGTGAAGCTCTCCGCCACGATCACCGGCACCGACCGGACGGGCGCGACGACCTTCGCGGCGGTGCCTTCGAGCCAGAGCGAGAAGAACAACGCCTACGCCTTCACGGGTACCACCCCGCAAGGCACGGCGGAAAGCCCCGCCTTCACGGTGAACCGCCCGAACCTCGTGCTCAAGAAGACCCTGTTCAGCCCGACCACCCCCACGGTGAAGGGCGGCACGAATATTGACTTCCTCGTCACGCTGGAGAACAACGGCGGCTCCCCGGCCTACGATGTCGCGCCGCTCGTGGACACGCTCGATCCCGGCTTGTCGTTCGCGGGGGCGTTCCTGTCGAACGCGATGTGCGCCACGACAACGGCCTACCCCGGTGCCGGGGCGAGCGGGCAAGTCGTCACCCTGCCGGTGCCGAACAACACCCTCGCGGCGAACACCACGCTCTATGTCTGCATCCGGGCGATGATCGCGCCGCCCGCCGCGCCGAGCAGCGTCTACAAGAACGGCGTCACGCTCGGTACCGGCGCGGGGCCGAAGTACCACAGTGCGCCCGTCGGCTTCCCCAGCCGCGCCAGCTACACGCAGGACGCCAACCCGCAGGCGCAGGTGACGACGCCCGACGCGACCGTGCTGAAGGGCGAGAAGAGCGGTCGCCCGAACCCGGACGGTAAGGCCACCCCCGGCGAGACGATCACCTTCACGCTCCAGTTCACCATCCCGCGTGGCACCGTGCTCTACAACCCGACCGTCACGGACAACTACAACTTCGCGCAGATGAACCCGCAGTTCGTCAACCCCACGGACACCACGAGCGGCAGGCCGAGCCTGAACTGCACGAACGGCGCGAGCAGTGCCTACAGCTTCGGCGTGGCGGCGGGGGTGGCGACGTATACCTTCGCGGGGAACCTCGCGGCGACGGGCGGCGGCGACGCGGTCTGCAACCTGCAATACGACGTGAAGGTCGCCAACATCAAGCCGCAGAATGTGGCGGGCGCGACGGCGACGAACCCCAGCTTCACCCTCGCCTTCAAGGACAACAAGGGCGCGGGCGTGATGCCCGTGACGAGCAACCCGGCGTCGGTGACGATTGTGGAGCCGAACGTCACGATTGCGAAGACCCTCGCCACGAACTGGGGGCCGGACGGTCGGGCGATCTTCAACGTCACGATCACGAACGCGAGCGGCCCGAATGTCAGTGTCGCGTCCGATATCACGATCACGGACAACCTGCCCGTGGGCCTGATCTTCGTGCGCAGCACGAACAGCGGCGACGCGGTCAATCCGAGCATGACGCACGCGGGCTTCCCGCCCGTGCTGAACGGCAACAACCTGACGTTCAAGGCGGACAGCCTCGCCCCCGGAAAGAGCCACACCTTCGCCATCACGGTGGTGAGCGACCTCATCCCGCCGCAGGCACCCACGAACCCGCCCCCCGGCACGGTGCTCATCAACACGGCGAATCTGAAGTACTACGACCTGCCCGCGAGCATCAACGGCAACAACAATCAGGGCGACCCGACGAGCCGCCGCGAGTACACCGGCACGGCCTCCGCGCCGATCACGGTGCCGCCAGCCCTCAACCGGCTCGGCTTCCAGTGGGCGTTCGTGCAGTACACCGACAAGGAGTGCATCAACCCCGGCACGAGCATTGACGTGTACGCCCGCATCGTCAGCCCGAATGCCGACATCGTGGACTCGCCCCGGCTCACGTACCTGAAGCCGAACGAGGCCGCGAGCAGTGCCGGGAGCTTCGCCAACTTCACCCGCGTGTCGGGCGACCGGCGCGACGGCATCTACAAGGCAACGATCAGCCTCGATCAGTACTCGCCGTCGGGCGTCTACAAGATCAAGGAGTTGTACGCCTACGACACGATGAACGGGCAAGTGCGGCAGGACATCAACGACGCCGTTTCGGTCAGTAGCGCGGTCACGGTCTGTGGCGGCGGGAACACGGGCGGCGGCGGCTCCTGCCAGATGAGCAACATGACGTACATCGTGCCGATGTGGACGACCCCGACGAGCGTGATCTACCCCGGCAATGCGGGCTACGTGCAGCCCGGTGGGAGCGTCACCGTGACGGCCCGCCTCACGAGCTGCTCCGGCATCATTGATCCCCACATCGAGTACGCGAAGCCGGACGGTTCGCCGGGGCCGCGTGCCGAACTCGCCCTCGCCTCCGGCACGCCGAACGACGGCATCTGGCGCGGCACGGTGCTGTTCGACCAGTACTCGCCCGCCGGAACGTACAAGGTCAAGGAACTTTACGGCTTCGACATGTACAACGCGGCGCGGGTGCAGTCGCTGACCGAGCCTGCCAGCCCCGTGGCGGCATCGCCCAACGTCCTCGTCGGCACACCGGCACCGACGATCACGGGCATCAGCCCGACGAGCGGGCCGGTGAGCGGCGGCACGCTCGTGACGATCACGGGATCGGGCTTCCGCGAGGGGGCGACGGTGCGGTTCGGGACGGCGACGGGCGTGGACGCGCACGCCTTCGACGGCGGCTCGTGGCTCACGGTGCTCACCCCGGCCCTGTCCACGGGCGTGGTCGCGGTGGTCGTCACGAACCCGGACGGACAGAGCACGGGCGGGAGCATCACGGGCAATGAGGTGCGCGGCGCGTCGGCGTCGGCCCCGGTGAACTTCACGGCGGTGCAGGTGGCAGCGGTGGCCCGACCCACCACGCCCCCGCAGCCCACGAGCGTGACGGGCGGCACCGCCCCGAACGCGGCCCCGGCGACGCGGGCGGCGGCGACGCAACCGAGCGGCATCGCGCCGAGCGGCGGTAGCCCCGCCACCCCGCAGCCCACGCCGAACGCGGCCCCGATGCGCCGCTAGCGGCATCTTCTCCCTTGCAACGACGCCCGCCCCTCTCACTCGAGAGGGGCGGGCCTGTGTTCGCCCGACTCTGTCCAACCGGGTGAACACTATCCGGGCGAAGGCACACCAAAGCACCACGAGACATGATGCGTTGCCGCGTTGTGGGCGGGCCGCTCCCTTCACCGGGCGGCACACGAACCGTGCCGCCTTCGCGGTATACTCCGGGTGGCTCGGTGGGCGCGGATGTGGCGATGGAATCGGGGTGGCGGATGCTGGCGTGTTGACGTATTGGGACACGGCGGGCGGGATCGGGGCGGCGTGGGTGCTCGGCGGGCTGCTCGACGCGGGAGCGGGCGCGGCCCTCGTGTCGCACGTCCTCGCGGCTTGCCCGTTGCCGCGCGGGGCGGTGTTCGCGGCGCGGGAGGCGACCGCGACCGGGCGCGGCACGGCGGCGACGGTGATGGTCGGCCCCGTGGGCGGCGGGCGGCGGCTGATCGAGGCGATCCATGCGGTGGAGGACGGCACGCTGCCCCTCGCGGTGCGGACGTGGGGCGGCGGCACGCTGCGGCGGCTGGCGGAGGCGGAAGCCCTCGTGCGCGGCGTGGCGGTGGACGCCGTGCCGCTCGACGATCCCCTTGCGGTGGCGGAGATCGTGGCGGTCGTCGCCGCGCTCGCGTCGCTGCGCGTGGTGCGCGTGTTCGCCGCGCCGACCCCGCCGCGCCGCGCCGTCTCCACGAACGACGAACGGGCGCACGCCGACGCGGTGACGGCACTATTGCTGGAGGAGGCGGGCTGGCCCGAAGGGACGGATGCGGTGCCGGGGGCGGTCGTCACGCACGGTGGGGCGGCGTTGCTCGCCGCGCTCGCGGAGCCGGGGCCGCCGCCCTTGCGCCTCGTGCAGGTGGGCTACGGCGTGGAAGGGGGCGCACTCTTCCCGGTCTGGCTCGGCGAACCGCACGGCCCCGCCGCCCCCCCCCGCGACCGCGACCGCGACGCGGAGGCCGAAGCCGCAACCGCGCACGCGCATCCGCACCCGCACGAACGGGGAGAGATCGCGTGACCGACACCGACACCGACACCGACACCGACCTGTTGTCTCCTGCCGTGCGGGAGTGGCTGCGCGACACGTTGGGCTTCCCCGTGTCGGAGGCCGCGCCGCTGGCATCGCGCTCCGACAATCGAGCGTTCCGCGTGGTTGCCGGGGAGGGGGCGTACGCGCTGAAACTCGTGCCGCCGGGTCGGGCGTCCGCCCTCGCGCACGAGGCGGCGATCACGGAGTCCCTGCACAGGCGAGGATGGCCCGTGCCGCGCACGCTGGCGACCGCCGCGTTGCCGGGACGTACGGAAACGGCGACGTTGCGTACATGGCTTCCCGGCGCACCGGCGCAGGCGATGTACGACGCGCACCCCGCGAAGCGGCCCGCCCTCGCGGGGATACTCGGAGCGACGCTTGCCCGCATCCATGCCCTGCCGCTCGACGAGGTGCGCGGCTTGTGGCAGTTCCCCGAAGACTGCGTACATACCCCGCGAGACTGGGCCGCGAACTTCGTGCAGAAGAAAATTGCGAGCGATTGCGAACGCATCGCGCCCGCCTTGCCGGAGGACGTTCGCGCCTCGTTCGCGGCGGAAATGAGCGCGTGGGGGCGGTGGCTCGCGGGGCAGCCCGTGCCGCTCGCGCCGCTACACGGAGATTTCTACTTCGAGAATCTGCTGCTGGACGGTGGCGCGGTATCCGGTATCCTCGATTGGGAGGCGGCGCGGGTGGGCGACCCGCTCTGGGACGCGGCCCGCACGCAGGTCGCCGCGTTCGCGGATGACGCGGCGATATTCGCCCGCTTCCGCGATGGATACCGGGAGCGCGTGCCGTGGCCCGTGGACGATGCCCGCGTGCTGCGCTATCGCCTCCTGATGGCAATGGGCGACCTACGCTACGCCGTGCGCCACGCCCCCACATTGGTGCCGGAGCGCGTGCCGCCCGTGCTCGCCCTCTGGGAGCGGTGCGTGAGTGGCGAGGGAAACCGAATCGAACCACAAAGACACGAAGACACAAAGGAATAATGGAAACGGGCGAAGACAATCGGGTTAGAGCAGAGGGTAGGGAGGTCGGCGGGGTTTCCCTATGTGGCGCGGTGCTCTCAGCCCGTGATTCTCTTGCACTGGCACGAATCACGGGCTGAAGCCCGCGCCACACAACGTCGCCGATGCCGCCAACTGCTTTGAAAACCGCTCTAAACTTACGGTTCTTTTCCCGACGTTCCCTTGCGTTGCTCCTTTGTGTCGTCGTGTCTTTGTGGTTCAATCCCTTTCGGGAGGGGTAACGATGATACCGGAACGGCTTGATCGGGTGACGGCGGCGATGGCGACGGGCGACGCGGCGGACGAGGTGCTCGCCTTCGCGGTGCGGCTGCTGACGCCGCTGAAGACGCGCCCTTTGCAGCCCGACGGCAAGGAGCGCGACCTCTTTCGCCTGCGCGAGACGTACCTGAGCGGGCGGAACGGCGTGGCACTGGCGCGGGATAGGGAGACGGGCGAGATCGCGGCGATGATGGCGGTACAGGCGTTCGATGCGCCGTACCATGTGGAGCATATCGCCAATATCTACGACTTCGCCGCGTACTACGGCTACACGCCGGAGACCACCGCCGTGTACCGCCGCACGCTGATTGACGACCGCTACCCGCGCCCGCAGACGCTCCGGGCGATGGTGACGGCGGCGGACGCCTTCGCCCGCACGCAGGGTTTCCAGAAGGCGTATCGCCACTGCCACCACAACGACCTGCCCGTGCTGCTCCTGTGGCGGCGCGTCGGCTACGCGATCACCGAGGAGCAGTACGACACGGGCAGCGTCCACATGGAGAAGGTGCTTGGGATAGCCGGTAGCCGGTAGCCGGTAGCAAAATGCGCTGACCCTTCCGCATTTTGCTACCGGCTACCGGCTACCGGCTATCGCCTACCGGCTATCCCAAACGTTCCGCGAGGTGCAGGTTCTCGCGGTAGTCCACGGGGACTTCCACGAGGGTGGGCAGGTCCATATCGAGGGCGCGTTGCAGGGTGGGGAGCAGGTCATCCGCCGACTCGACGCGCCACGCGGGTACGTCGAAGGCTTTGGCGAACTGCACGAAGTCCGGGTTGCCGAACTCGATGCCGAAGGCCCGCCCGAAGCGGCGGTTCTGGTTCATCTCGATCACGCCGTAGCGGTCGTCGCGCCAGACCACCGAGACGAACGCCGTGCGCAGCCGCCGCGCCGTCTCCAACTCCTGACAATTCATCAGGAAACCGCCGTCGCCATTGACGGCGATCACCTTGCGCTCCGGGAAGACGAGTTTCGCGGCGATGGCACCCGGCAGGGCGATGCCCATCGCGGCGAAGCCATTGGCGATGATGCAGGTGTTCGGTTGCGCGGTGGGGTAGAGGCGCGAGAGCCAGAGCTTGTGCGCCCCCACATCGGAGATGAGGATGTCGTCGTCGCCCAGCGCGTCGCGCAATGCCCCGATCACGCGCTGCGGTTTGAGGGGAACGCTCGCGTCGGTGGCGTAGCGGCGGAGTTCTTCCTCCTCGTCGTTCGCCACACGCGGCGTCGTCCACGGGTGGTGGGCGTCCGCCACCGCCTCGCGCAGGGCGACGAGGCTGTCCGCGATCTCGCCCACGACCTCGATGCTCGGCAAATATTGCCGGTCAATCTCGGCGGGGGTGCTGTCGAGGTGGATGATCGTCTTGTCGCCGTGCGGGTTCCACGCGGCGGGCGACCACTCCACGAGGTCGTAGCCCACGGCGATCACCACGTCCGCCGTCTCCAAGCCGAACTGCGCCGCTTCCTTCGCCCGCAGGCCCACGGCAGGTTGCGCCAATGGGGCGCGGTAGTCCATCACCCCTTTTGCCATGAAGGTGCTGGTGACGCCGATACCGAGGCCGTCCGCGAAGGCCCGCAGGGCGTCCGTGGCGTGGCGGCGGATGACGCCATTGCCGGCGAGGATCACGGGGTTCTCGGCGGCGAGCAGGATTTCCGTGGCCCGCTCGACGCTCGCGGGGTCGGCCTTCGGGTAGGTCGTGCGGCGCACGGGCATGGGTGCGAGCGATTCCGGCACGAGCATCCCGGCGACATCCTCCGGCAGCTCGATGTGCGTCGCTCCCGGCTTTTCGAGGCGGGCGAGGCGGAAAGCCTTGCGCACGATCTCCGGCATCGCCTCCGGTCGCTCCACGCGGGCGTTCCACTTCGTCACGGGGCGGAACATCTCCACCACATCTATGTACTGGTGGCTCTCTTTGTAGATGCGATCCAACCCCGCCTGCCCCGTGATGGCGACGAGCGGGGCGCGGTCGAGTTGGGCGTCCGCGACGCCGGTGATGAGGTTGGTGGCACCGGGGCCGAGGGTGGCGAGGCAGACGCCGGGGTAGGTCGAGAGCCGCCCGTAGACATCGGCCATGAACGCCGCCCCGCCCTCGTGGCGCGTGGTGACGAAGCGGATGCTCGTGCCGCCCGCGAGGGCTTCCATGAATTCGAGGTTTTCCTCGCCGGGAACGCCGAAGATGTACTCCACGCCCTCGTTTTCGAGGCAGCGCACGAGCAGTTCCGCCGCCGTGCGCCCCGCCGTCGCCGTCGCCATGTGTGCCGCTCCCTTGTGTGTGATCGCATCAATCGCCGCGCCGTGCTAGGGTAACACGCACCGGGCCATAGAAACATGATCGAACCGCCAAGACGCCAAGACGCGGAGGAAAGTCGGAAGGTTTCACCACAGAGAACACAGAGAACACGGAGAACAGAATCAGAAAACCCTTTGCTCCCGCATTGCTCCGTGTTCTCTGTGTCTCTGTGGTGAAACCTTCCGAGTCCTTGGCGTCTTGGCGGTTCAAACTCTTTGGAGGCGAAATGGCGGACGAGTTGGTGAACCTGTACAGCGACACGCAGACGCGACCGACGCGGGCGATGCGAGCGTTCATGTGCGACGCCGAGGTGGGCGACGAGCAGCGGGGGGAGGACCCGACCGTGAACCGCTTGCAGGAGACGGTGGCGGAACTGTTGGGCAAGGAAGCGGCACTCTTTCTGCCCTCCGGCACGATGTGCAACGAGATCGCGTACAAGGTGTGGACGCAGCCGGGGGACGGCGTGCTGCTCGACCGCACGGCGCACACGATCCTCTTCGAGGCGGGCGGCCCCGGCATCATCAGCGGCGTGATGCTGCGCCCGCTCGACGGGGTGCGGGGCATCTTCACCGCCGATCAGGTCGCGGCGGCGGCGCGGGGCTTCGGGCGGTACTCGCCCCCGGCGCGGCTCTTGTCGGTGGAGCAGACGAGCAACCTCGGCGGCGGGGCGGTCTGGTCGCTCGATCAGTTGCACGCGGTGTGCGACGCGGCGCACGGCCTCGGCATGATCGCGCATATGGACGGGGCGCGGCTCCTGAACGCGGTGGCGACGGGCGACGCGACGGCGGCGGAACACTGCGCCCCGTTCGACTCGTGCTGGATAGATTTCACGAAGGGGTTGGGCGCACCCGTGGGGGCGTGCCTCGCGGGGTCGGCGGAGTTCATCGGCAAGGCGTGGCGGTACAAGCAGACGTTCGGCGGGGCGATGCGGCAGGCGGGCATCATCGCGGCGGGCGGGTTGTACGCGCTGGAACACCACGTCCACCACCTCGCGGAGGACCACGCCCGCGCCCGGATGCTCGCGGAAGGGCTGAGCACGCTCCCCGGCATCGCCATTGACACCGCCGCCGTGGAGACGAACATTATCCTGTTCGACGTGGCGGGTACGGGCATGACGGCGGACGAGTGGTGCGCGGCGATGGCGGCGCGGGGCGTGCGCATGGGCAGCATCGGCGGGCCGACGACCGTTCGTGCCGTCACGCACCTCGACGTGGACACCGCCGGAATTGACCGCGCCATCGCCGCCGCCCGCGCCGTGATCGCGGAGCGCGTGTAGGGGCGGTTCGTGAACCGTCCTCCTGCCCCGGTGCTACCGCCGTGACGGGGCGGCGTTCGGCGTGGCAGTGGTGATACCTGCGGTTAGCGTCGGTGGCGCATCGGGTGTTGCGTTGCCCTCTGAAGGGCGGCGCGGCGGTTGTGGTGGCGGTGTCTGTTTCACCGCGCCGCCCGGTCGCGTTGGCGGGAGCGGGCCGGGGGGCGCGATGGTGGGCGCGCCGGGACGGGCGGGCGGCTGTGCGTAGACGACGGCCTCGTACGCGCCGATGTCGCACGCCGTCCCTTGCGGGCGGGCGATGCCGCGCTGATCGGTGGCAAGGCAACCGTTCGCGCTCGTGCCACCCGCATTGATCGCAGGGCTGTCGGGGAGCAGGGCGTGCGTCGGCGTCGGCCCGCCATTATCCGCAAGGGGGCCGATCCTCGGATCGACATTCGTACGGTCGGACGGATTCGTGAAGATGCCGCACCTTACATCGGACGACAGATTGTAACCCAGAGAGGTGATTCTACCGGGAGGGTCAGGAGAGTACGAGCAGTTCGCCCCTGTGTTCTTCAGCAGGGTATGTTCAACAGTAAGATTGCCTCCGATGTTGACTATCCCGAAAACGTTATTTGCTATTGTCATGTGGCTGAGCGACATGACAGCATAGTTTGCTATCCCAATGTTGCCCCGGTCGCCGCTGCTCCCACTTACCGTGCTATTGGAAAACGTGGCTTGGCCTCCAGCGATATACACGCTCTGCCCGTACACACCCATACTAGGATCGGCATTCCGAAACATGTTTCTGCTGATGGTACTGCTCGACATAGAAATAGAGGGATTGGCACCGCCGCCGCTATAGATGCCTGTTCCACTGCCACCACCGCCCCCGACGATAGTGTTCTCGTGTACCAGCGTTCCCGTTATGGTAAGCGTGCCGCCTGTGGGCGATCCAAAGGAAGAGTTGTAGATGCCACCGCCAAGACCATAGTAGAGAGTGTTGGCACGAATGGAGCTGTTTGTGATGGTCGCCGTGCCATAGTTGAAGATGGCTCCACCGTCCCCGTTGTAGGTGATATTGTCGTTTACAGAGCTGTTCGTAATAGTTAGCACTCCGACATTAGTAATTCCACCACCTCCACTTGACGACTGGTTAGCTCGTATGTCGCTTTCAGCGATGGTAAGATTGCCTTGCGAGTAAATTCCGCCGTTGCCGTTTTGAATAGTGACATTGGAGATGTGGGCGACCACCGCGTCGCTTACCTTGAAAACGCGATAGTGTCCATAGGTTGTGGGCGAACCGTCTATAATCGTGGAGGTTCTTTCTTGACCGATAATAGTGATATTACTTTTAATTTTAAAGCTTCCATAATCGGAGGGTGAATAGATGAACCCTATCGTGAGCAAATATTTACCCGTAAGCAGTTGAATCGTGGTGCCGCTGTGGGCGTTGGCATAGATCACGGCCTCGCGCAGGGTGCATTCGCCCGCGCCGCTCGTGGCGCACTGCCCGTCGGCGCGGTCGAAGAAGGCGGTTGCGGTCACGGTCGCGGCACGCACGGGCGCGGGCGACACGAAACTCACGAGGCTGACGGCAACGAGCGCGAACGCGACGGTCATTCGGGGAGCGAAATGTTGCCGCATCGTTTCCTGCTTTCGCGTGGTGTTCCATGTGCAAAGGCGCGTAGCAACGGGGAACCGCGCCACTATAGCAGGTCGCGGTTCGCGTTGCTACGGGTTTCGCCGCCGTGTTTCGCCCCGCCGCGTTGACGGGAGCGGGCGGGGCGCGTACACTTCCCACGGTGCGCAGGCTCCGCTTTGGCGAGTGGTGTAACGGTAGCACAGTGGACTTTGAATCCATTAGTCCAGGTTCGAAACCTGGCCCGCCAGCCAGCATCCGGCTTGTCATCGGATGGGGATTGAAACAGACAGTCTCGGTGCCAGGCCCAGTTCTTCAGCCATCCCGGTGCTGTGCCGGGATAGGGCTGGAATGTTGCCCCTGCAAGGAGCCGCTCCCGTGTCCGAGACTCCCCCATCGCCCGTGGCACTCCCGTCGCTCGCCGCCGTGGTGCTCGCCGCCGGGATGGGGACGCGGATGCGCTCGAAACTACCGAAGATGCTGCATCCCGTGGGCGGTCGCCCGATGGTGGCGCACGCGCTGCGGGTCGCTGAAAGCCTTTCGCCCCGCGTCGTGGTGATCGTGGTCGGACACGCCGCCGATCAGGTGCGTGCAGCCCTCGGCCCGTCGTACGCCTACGCGATGCAGGAGTCGCAACTTGGCACGGGCCACGCCGTGCTGCAAGCCCTGCCGTACATTCCCGCAGATGTCGAAACGGTGCTCGTGCTGTTCAGCGACACGCCGCTCTTGTCGGCGGACACGGTGCGTGCGCTCGTGGAGCGGCACGCCGCGAGCCGCGCCCGCGTCACGCTCCTGACCGCGATTGCCGCCGACCCCGCCGCCTACGGGCGCATTATTCGTGATAACCGGAATGAACGAGGGCAAGGGCGCGTCACCGAGATCGTGGAGGCGAAGCAGGCGACAGCGGCGCAATGGGCGATCACCGAGATCAACAGCGGCGTCGCCTGCTTCGATGCCGCTTTTCTGCGCGAAGCACTGCCCGCGTTGCCGCCTAGCCCCTCCGGGGAGATCTACCTCACCGACCTCGTGGCCCGCGCCTTCGACGTGCCGACCGACGACGACCGCTGGCCCGTTGCCGCCCTCGTCACCGACGCGGAGGAGGCGATGGGCATCAACGACCGCGCCCAACTCGCGGAGGCCGAGGCGGCACTGCGGCGGCGGGTGCTGCGGCACCTGATGCGCTCCGGTGTCACGATCACCGACCCCGCGACCACGTATATTGACGACACGGTGATAATCGGTACAGACACGACGGTGCTGCCGGGGTGCGTGCTGCGGGGCGAGACGACCATCGGGGAAGACTGCGAGATCGGGCCGTACGCGCTGCTCAATAACAGCCGCATCGGCAGCGGTTGCCGCGTGGTCGCCAGCACGCTCGACGACGCGACGATGCGCGACGGCAGCGACTGCGGCCCCTACAGCCGGTTGCGCGGCGGTGCCGTCATCGAGGGCGGGGCGCACATCGGCAACTTCGCCGAGGTGAAGAACAGCACCATCGGGCCGCACACGGCGGTGGGCCACTTCTCGTACATCGGCGATGCCACCGTGGGGGCGGATGTGAATATCGGTGCGGGGGCCATCACCGCGAACTACGACGGCACCCCGGTCAAGCGGCGCACAACGATTGGGGACGGCGCATTCATCGGCAGCGGCACCGTGCTTCGCGCCCCCGTCGCGGTGGGGGCGGGCGCGAGAACGGGCGGGCAAGCCTTCGTGAACCGCGACGTGCCGCCCGGTGTCACCGTGGCGGGCGTCCCGGCGCGGCCTCTGCCGGAGCAGCAGCGAGCGGCGAGCGGCGAGCGGCGAGCAACGGACGAGGAATAATCGGACACATTCGTCGCGCCCGTTGAAGACCGAGATTTTTCGCTCGCTGCTCGCTGCTCACTGCTCGCCACCAAGGAGGAAGCGATGGACGGACGCCTGCAACTCTTCTCCGGCACCGCGAACCGCCCGCTCGCCACCGCCATCGCGGATGACCTGAGCGTGCATCTGGGGCGGGCGGTAGTCGGCACCTTCCCGAACGGCGAGACGCGGGTGAAGATCGAGGAGAACGTGCGCGGCTCGGACGTGTTCATCATCCAGCCGATGTGCGCCCCCGTGAACCACCACATCATGGAACTCGCCCTGATGATAGACGCCGTGAAGCGGGCCTCGGCGGGCCGCATCACCGCCGTGGTGCCGTACTTCGCCTACGCCAAGCAGGAGAAGAAGACGAGCGGGCGCGAGCCGATATCGGCGAAGGTAATCGCCAATTTCCTCGTCACCGCCGGGGCCGACCGCCTGCTGACGCTCGACCTGCACGCCCCCGCCATCGAGGGGTTTTTCGATATCCCCGTGGATCACCTGCGGGCTGCCCCCATCCTCGCCAACCACGTCAAGCGCGAAGGGTTCCGCGACCTCGTGGTCGTCAGCCCCGACAGCGGCGGCGTCGCCCGTGCAGACGATTTCCGCAGCCGCGTCGGCGGTGGTCTCGCCATCTTCTCGAAGATGCGCCATGCCCCCGACGCCGTGGCGATGCTCGACATGGTAGGCGAGGTGAGCGGCAAAACCGCTATCCTGATAGACGACATGATCTCCACGGGCGGCACGCTGATCGAGGCGGCACGGCAGTTGCGAGAACGGGGGGCCACGGCGGTCTTCGCCGCCGCCGTGCATCCGGTCTTCTCGGACGGTTCCCTGTCGCTCATCGCGGGGTCGCCCATCGAGCGCGTCTGGGTCACGGACACGCTCCTCGTGAACCGCGAGGCCGCCGCGACCGCTCGCGTGGAGGTGCTCACCGTGTCGCCGCTCCTCGCGCAGGCGATTCTGCGCATCCACAAGGATTTGTCGGTGAGTAGTCTGTTTACGTAGTTGGCGGTCGGCGGTCGGCGGTCGGCAGCAAATGCATTGTACCGCCGAC
>JAABUN010004340.1_pt1 | contig 19553 bp, 18 predicted proteins | sample 5559311 | NCBI WGS metagenome assembly JAABUN01 (sample SAMN10711877, study PRJNA513370) | rock metagenome | isolation source: Antarctica rocks | place: Antarctica: Victoria Land, Siegfried Peak sud | reverse complement strand
CGTCCAGCTCCGAGACGAATTTCGGAGCAAGATTTTAATACGGGCAGAATCCTCTGCCATTCATCGTCAGTTAGCTTAACTTTCATTTCAAAGAACAGTTTAACTGATTTGTGTCAACACAACCTAGCAGAAAGAACAAATTAACTAAATTTAAGAGAGCTTTTTCTAATCAATTGATTACGATTTGTAAATGTATGAACACTCCTGTCGGTTACTCGAAATCCTTGATAAATGATTCTTCTAAAGAGCCAGGCAGCAAGGAGCGCCGCGCCGCGCCGCGCTACAAAATAGAGCTGAAGTCATCAGTTCTGATTACGATAATCAGCAACTCCGCCACCGATAAAGAATCGTATTTAGTCTTACAGGCGCAACTGCTCGATGTCAGTACATCTGGCTTGGCGCTGATAATTTCTTCTGCCGACATGATAGAACTGAGGGAGTTGGGAAATGATTCGATGATACGGTTGCTGCTGCCATTGCCCAAGAAAGCAATCGAACTTGAAGCCATCCCGGTCAGGTATCAGCAATTAGACAAAAACAAGGATGACAAAATCCTGTTAGGCGCTCAAATTACGAATATGAATAGTTTCGACCGAATACTGTTTATGGAATTCATCCGCGAGGGCGAAGAGGCATACCGAAGGAAAGTTAATGTTTTGGAGCATAAACAATAACTAATTTTGTGAAAAGAAAGTCAAAAGGTGTTTGTTCAATGAAAATTCTAATTGCCGAAGATAATATGGTTTCACGGCGCGTACTGCAGGCGACCCTGCAAAAATGGGGACACGAAGTGATTATCGCGCAGGACGGCGTTGAGGCTCTGGCTGCTTTTCAGGTTAAAGACGGACAATCGCCGCCGCCGCTCGCCATTCTCGACTGGATGATGCCCGGGTTGGACGGGATTGAAGTTTGCCGAAAGGTGAGGCAATTGCCGAATGCCGCGCCGACCTACATTATTCTTCTGACGGCGAAGGGCGGCAAAGAGGATATAGTAACGGGACTCGATGCCGGAGCCAATGATTATTTGACCAAGCCTTTTGAACGCACTGAATTACGCGCCCGCATCGAGGTCGGCGCGCGCGTCGTCAATTTACAAAAGAAACTGGCAGAGCGCGTCGAAGAACTTAATTTTGCGCTCGACGAACTCAGACAAGCCGAAACGGAAATCCGCAACCTCTCAATGCTTGATGAGTTGACGGGTTTGTATAACCGGCGCGGATTTCTCGCCCTCTCCGAACAATACCGAAAAAACGCCCGGCGCGCGGGAAAATCCTTTTCCCTCATCTACGGCGATATGGACGGTCTCAAGCAAATCAACGACACTTTCGGGCATCACGAAGGCTCGGAAGCGCTTTGCCGGATTGCCGAAATTTTTAAACAAAGTTTTCGTGAATCTGATATAATCGCTCGTATCGGCGGGGATGAATTTACCATTCTCGCAACGGACACGACCTCCAGCAACATTCCGATTCCGCTCGACCGTCTTCGGGAAAACTTATCAAGCTATAACTCGCAAAAACTGCATCCTTACCAGCTTGCGTTAAGCCTCGGCTTAATCTGCGTCAATCCTGATGACGATTCTTCAATTGACGAACTGCTCGCCAAAGCCGACGAAATTATGTATGCGAATAAAAAGCAGAAACGACAGGCGAGCGCTGTTTGAGGATTATTAGGAGAATCAATGAATGAAATTGATATAAATCAGAAAACTTCGGCGCGGTATCCAAAGAAACAATTGTTGACGGCTGCATTCAGTATGTTGTGGCTGCTGCTGGTCGGCGGCGGTCTTTGGTATTTGGCTGGCTATGAAAATTCTCCGGGCATCGGCGCACAGCCTTCGATTCAGTTTCCGGCTGACAGTAAAATTCCGCGTATGAACTGACAAGCGACAATCGTTATGCTGGCGCATCCGCACTGTCCATGCACGCGGGCGAGCGTCGGCGAACTCGCCCTTCTGATGGCTCAAACGCAGGGAAAGGCGGCGGCATACGTGCTGTTTCTCAAGCTGCCGGATTTTACCGAAGAATGGGAGAAAACCGATTTGTGGTATAGCGCGGCGAATATTCCCGGCGTTACCGTCCTCGAAGACGAAGACGGCGCGGAAGCCAAACTTTTCAATGCTTCGACTTCCGGTCAAACCCTGTTATATGACGCCGACGGAAAATTACTTTTCAGCGGCGGAATCACCGGCGCGCGCGGACATTCCGGCGACAACGCGGGACGCGGCGCGATAGTTTCCTTATTGAACGAAGGCAAAGCCGAACAGACGGAAACCGCAGTCTTCGGCTGTCCGCTCTTTAACGGCGGCGAAGCCTGCCCGATGCCGAAATAAAATTATGCAGCATATAACCAGCCTTCCCAGCACCGACACGCTAATCACGCAGCGCGTCAAAGAACTTTTTTATAAATACAAACAGGATATTTACAAGCATATTGACCGGATGTTTGCGATTCTGATGGTCGTTCAGTGGTTCGCGGGTATTGCCGCCGCCGTTTGGCTTTCGCCGCGCACCTGGGTCGGAGCGGAAAGCCAGATTCACCCGCACGTCTGGGTTGCGATTTTTTTAGGCGGCGTTATTACCTTTTTTCCCGTCGCTCTCGCATTGACCAGACCGGGCGAAACTTCTACTCGCTACGTTATCGCCATCGGGCAAATGCTGATGGGAGCTTTGCTGATTCATTTGAGCGGCGGGCGCATCGAAACGCATTTTCACATTTTCGGTTCATTGGCTTTTCTCGCGTTTTATCGAGATTGGCGCGTGCTTGTTCCGGCAACGCTGGTGGTCGTCGCCGACCATATTTTGCGCGGCGTTTTCTTTCCGCAATCAATCTTCGGCGTATTATCGGCGAGCAATTGGCGATGGCTGGAACACGCGGGCTGGGTCGTCTTCATAGATATTTTTCTCATCATCTCCTGCTTGCGCGGCACGCGCGAGTTACAGGAAATCGCCGAACGAACGACGGCACTGGAGGTTGGCGAAGAGCGTTTCCGCGATTTATTCGATAACGCCAACGACATCATTTACACGCGCGACCTCGCAGGAAATATCACATCGCTCAATAAAACGGGTGAAAGAATTACCGGCTACACGCAGGACGAAGCCGTCAGGATGAACATTGCCGAGGTAGTCGCGCCGGAATATACGGAAGCCGTTCGCCGGATGCTGGCGCGCAAAATTGAAGAGCAAACTCCGACTGCTTACGACTTTCAGATTGTAACGAAAACCGGCGAGCGAGTTTTGCTTGAAGTCAGCACGCGAATGACTTTTGAAAACGGAGTGCCGAGCGGCGCGCAGTGTATCGGGCGCGACATCACCGAACGTAAGAGAATCGAAGAATCGCTACGCGAAACGACGACGCTCCAGACGGCGATTCTCGACGGCGCGAATTATATGCTGATTTCCGTCGGCTTGGACGGAACGATTAACACTTTTAACCGCGCGGCTGAGTTATTAACCGGCTACGCGGCGGCGGAAGTGGTCGGCAAGGAAACTCCCGCGCTGATTCACGACGCGGAAGAAATCGGAGAATACGCGCGGGAATTGAGCGCGGAACTCGGTCAGACGGTCGAGCCGGGCAGCGAGTTCGGTTTCTTCGTCGCCAAACCAAGAGCCGGAATTCCGTTCGAGCGCGAATGGACAATCGTCCGCAAAGACAAAACGCGCTTTCCGACACTGCTTTCGATTTCGGCGTTGCGCGACGCGGACGGCGAAATTACCGGCTATCTCGCCATCGGCAGCGACATTACCGAGCGTAAACAGGCGGAAGAATCTCTCTCTTTAATGGCATCTATCGTCGAGTCGTCGGACGACGCGATTATCAGCAAGTCTTTAGACGGCATTATTCTCAGTTGGAACGCGGGCGCGACGAAACTTTACGGCTACACCGCAGCGGAAGCAGTCGGGCAAAATACTTTTATGCTGCTCGCGCCCGACCGTCCCGATGAGGAAACGAAGATTCTCGAACGCATCAAGCGCGGAGAGAATATTGAGCATTATGAAACCGCGCGGCTGCGAAAAAACGGCGAGGTGATAGATGTCTCTCTGACTATCTCTCCAATTAAAGACTCGAACGGCACAATCACGAGTGCTTCAGCCATTGCCCGCGACATCACCGAGAGCAAACGGGCGGAACTCGAACGCCAAGTCAGTGCTGAAATAATCCAGGGCATTACCACGACATCCAATCTCGACGAGTTGTATAAGCTCGCTCACGAGTCAATCAATAAACTCCTTCCTGCGGAGAACTGCTTCATCGCTCTCCATAACCCTGTCACCGACTTAATTCATTTCGAGTATTGGGTTGACGAGGTTGATGCTGTAATGTCGCCGTATCCGCTCGGCAAAGGATTCACCAGTTATATCTTGCGGACGGGCGAACCGATTCTGCTGACCGAAGAAATTAAAAAACAAATGTATGAGCGGGGCGAAGTCGAGCAGGTCGGAACGAGTTCCGCTTCGTGGCTGGGCGTTCCTCTGCGGACGCGCGAGCGCACTATCGGCGTGCTGGCGGTGCAGTATTACGATAAGGATAATGCTTATACCCAGCGCGACCTTGAGCTGCTCGCCTCAATCGGAGACCAGCTTGCTCTGGCTATCGAGCGCAAACAGACTGAAATAGAACTCCAGGCGCGAGAGGCGCAGCTTACCGAAGCGCAGCAAATTGCCCATATCGGTAATTGGGAATGGGACATTGCCTCGAACAAACTGCTGTGGTCGGACGAGCTTTATCGAATTTTCGGTCTTGAGCCGCAAGAATTCGTCGCAACGTATGAAGAATATCTGACTTTTATTCATCCCGAAGATATGAAATTAGTAACGGGCGGCGTGGAAACAGCACTTCGAGATAAGAAATTTCCAAGCTATGACCACCGAATAATCCGACCGGACGGAACAGTGCGAACGATTCACGCTGACGGAAAAGTAATTGTTGACGAAAACGGTAACGCCGTGAAGTTGGTAGGGATCGCTCAGGACATCACCGAACAAAAACAAATCGAAGCGGAACTCGCCGCCGCGCGAGACGCGGCACTCGAATCGGCGCGTTTGAAATCAGAGTTTCTGGCGAATATGTCGCACGAGATTCGCACGCCGATGAACGGCGTGATTGGAATGACGGGTTTATTGCTCGACACCGAGTTAGACGAAGAACAGCGCGAGTTCACCGAAACCGTTCGCTCAAGCGCGGACTCCTTGCTGACAATCATCAACGACATTTTAGACTTCTCGAAAATCGAAGCCGGGAAAATGACTTTTGAACGCCTCGATTTTGATTTGCGAAACACGGTTGAATCAACCGCCGGGCTGCTCGCCGAGCGAGCGCAGAACAAACGAATCGAACTGGCATCGCTCGTCAGGAGCGATGTGCCGACGCTCGTCTGCGGCGATGCCGGAAGAATCAAACAGGTGCTGCTCAATCTAGTCGGCAACGCGGTCAAATTTACCGAACGCGGCGAAGTTACGCTGTGTGTGGAGAAGAAAGCCGAAACAAGCACGCACATTACAGTTCGTTTTGCGGTAACGGATACGGGTATAGGCATCTCACCCGAAGCGCGGAGAAGTTTATTTCAGGCGTTCGTCCAAGCCGACGGCTCGACGACGCGCAAATACGGCGGCACGGGTTTAGGTCTCGCCATCTCGAAACAGATTGTCGAAATGATGGGCGGCGAAATCGGTGTCGAAAGCGAGCCGGACAAAGGCTCGACTTTCTGGTTCGTCGTCAAATTAGAAAAACAATCGGCTGCCGCCGTCATCGCGCACGCGCCGCGATCTGATTTGCGCGATTTGCGCGTGTTGGTTGTTGACGACAATGCAACGAATCGCAAAATTCTTGTTCATCAAACCGCTTCGTGGGGAATGAATCCAGTCGAAGCGGAAAGCGGCGCGGCGGCGCTTGAATTACTTCGCGCGTCCATTCAAAGCAGCGAGCCTTTTGATGTCGCTTTGCTTGATTTGATGATGCCCGGTATGAATGGATTTGAGTTGGCGCGGGCAGTCAAACAGGATTCGCAATTATCAAACGTGCGGCTCGTTTTGATGCCTTCTTTCGGCAGTCGCGGCGACGGACAATCGGCGCGGGAAATCGGCATCGCCGCGTATCTTATGAAGCCCGTGCGTCAGTCGCAGCTTTTCGATTGTCTCGCCACGATAATGGGCGAAGGCAAAACCGCCGCTTCAAACGCGCTGTCTGCAAGCCATCTCGTTACCCGCCATTCTCTCGAAGAAAACAAGTTTGCCGCCGACACGCGAATTTTGATTGCCGAAGACAACGCCGTCAATCAAAAAGTTTCCCGCCGTCAGGTCGAGAATCTCGGCTACCGCGCCGATGTCGTCGAAAACGGTGTCGAAGCACTTGAGGCTTTGTCGAAGATTCCATACGACATTGTGCTGATGGATTGCCAGATGCCGCAGATGGACGGTTACGAAGCGACAAAGGAAATTCGTCGTCGTGAAGGAACAAACAAACACACCGTCATCATCGCAATGACGGCGAACGCGCTGGAAGGCGAAAGCGAGAAATGTCTGGCGGCGGGAATGGACGATTATATCAGCAAGCCGGTTAACGTCGAAGAACTTCAAAGATTGCTGGAACGCTGGCAGCCTTCAGCTCAAAATCTTGAAAACTTCGCCGATACAAACCAAAATTCTCCGGTTGATTCAATATCGCCGCCGGTAGATATGGAACAATTGCAGGATGCGGCAAGCGGCGACGAAGATTTGATGCGGGAGTTAATCGAGCTTTATTTGCAGCAGATGTCTGAAGGACTGGAAAAATTAAGGTCGTCGGCGAAAGCCGGTGCGCCGGATGAGATAAAACGCCTTGCTCATACTCTGGTCGGCGGCAGCGCGACGTGCGGAATGGCGGCGGTCGTGCCGCTGCTGCGCGAATTGGAAAACACGGATTATGCAGATTTATCAATTGACGCGCTGCCGATTATTATTCAGCTTGAAGAACAGCTTGAGCGCGTCAAAGCGTTTCTTCAAGAATCTTTAGTAGCCGTCGAAATATCATGAAAAAAACCGTCGTCGTTGTCGAAGACAACCAAATTGTCGCCGCGATTTACCGCTCGAAACTACAGGCGGAAGGATTTCTCGTCGAAGTCGCCGCAGACGGGCAAGCCGGACTTGAGATGATTGAACGCATCTGTCCCGATGTGGTTCTGCTGGATTTGGTTTTGCCGATTATAAGCGGAATCGAAGTTCTCAAACGCCTGCGCGTCCAGCCGGATTTCCAATCTCTGCCGGTGATTGTTTTTTCAAGCTCATACGTCAGCAACGAAGCATGGGAAGCGGGCGCGACACAGGTTTTAAACAAAGCCAGCCACAGTCCGAAATTGGTTGTCGAGGAAGTGAGAAACCTTTTAGCCGCCGCTCTGACTTATTCACAGCCGACTAAGGATTCTATACCTCCAAAAATACTGAATTCCGTACCGACGAAGGCTTCGGTTATTAATTTGAATGAAGACAAGAAATTTCAAGCCGAGATGCAAAAGACTTTCCGCGCCGACGCGCCTGAAACAATCTCTGCGCTTTCTACTTCCCTTCAAGCCTTTGTCGAAACCCCGAACGACCCGTTGAATTCGTATGATTTATACCGGAAAATTCACGCCGTCAGCGGCATTGCGGGGCTTTCCGGCTTGCGCCGAATCGCGCTTTTATCCGCTCCGATCGAAACCTTATTCAAGGAACTTTCCGCCAACCCGAAGCAAATTAATTCGTCCGTGCTGCGAACCGCCGTTCAATCAGTCGAGTTTCTCACTTCACTTTTCGAGCAATCCGTCGAACAAACTGCCGAAACTATAACTTTATTTGACGCGCTGGTAGTAGATGATGAGGAGATTGCCCGCCGCGCCGTCTGCGACGCGCTCGAAAGAGCGGAACTTCGGTGTCTTCGTGTGTCGGACTCACAAACCGCCCTGAGCGTTCTTAGTCAGAATCAGTTTAATCTTTTGTTTATTGACATTGAAATGCCTGAGCTGAACGGTCTGGAACTGTGCCTAAAACTGCGTGAATTGCCGATGCACAAGAAAACACCCGTTGTTTTCCTGACTTCTCTGTCTCAATTCGAGCAAAATCTAGCCGATGCCGAACGCGGCGGAAACGATATTATCGCCAAGCCTTTTCACTACACAGAAGTAGCGGCAAAGGCTTTAACGCTGCTGCTCAAAAGTCAGATGGAAAAATGAATGGCTATTTGAACTATGAGCGATTCGGGAGCTTACGTATGTAAATCTTGATTGCTGAAGATGATCATCAAAAATGCTCCGTTCTCCAGCCATTCGGATGAGGTTCGACCGTGCAGTATCGTATCTGGGATCAAAAGGTGTGTTCCAGTCGTATTCCAGTTCCCAACCAATACGCTAAAGGGGTTAAGGGCTGGATTTAGAATGGATGCTTCTTGCATTGAATGTTGGTTCATAAACTCTCCACTTGTATTTGTTCTACCGATAAAACGCTTCACCTTTTCATCATGTCAGTAACTGCGTTGGTGTATTCCGATACGTGCGCCTAACGACTGAGATGACGTGGGGCGAAACCGCCGCCAAGCCCGTTTGAGTTAAAAAGACAATGTGATAACAAAGTCGCTGCCCGCGCCCTCACGTCCAATGGTAGGATGAAAGACGGGCTTTCGACTTCCGTTGAAGTTGAGCCTCCATCGGCGTAAAATACTTACGTCCCAGCACGTTTTGTTTGTTTGATAAAGAACTGACTGATTAACCATTTGTCGCCAACAAGGTGAATGCTTGGCGCGGGTGTCAGCAAGTCTCCAAACTTAAGTCATGAACTCGAAACCTGATATTCAGGATTCGAGTTCCGTCCAATGGTTAGGCTGCTTTCATCTTCTGCCACTACCCGATACGACCATAGACCAACTTTTCAAGTTGAAGTCTCCAATAGCTGAATGGAACAGTGAAGCTAGTTCAAACTTTGAAACAGGTCACTGCAAATAGGCATCATCGGCGACACTTTCGTTGATTCAAAGATTCTTTCTAGGCAAACTCGAAACGCCATCCGGCGAAATCAAAGTAGCCCGCCGCAGACAGCAGATTCGGCGGGATGGTTAGACTCTGCGCTTGACTGCTTCTTTCATAGCTGACTGCTTCTTTCATAGCTGATTTGTTCGACACCGCGTTATGTAGAAATGCTTTCGACTACCTCGTATAAATGAGCGTCGAATGTTGCGATTTCCGTAATCGGCTTCATATGTGCTGTCGCTTCGGGATTTTTAAGCATTGCCTCGAAATCTTCACGCTTTCGCCAATGTGCGTAGTTGGTAACTCGCACGCCGTCCAAACTTTTGTGAATGCTTGCCGAAACGAAGCCGGGCAGGTTCTTCATTGTTTTTTCCGTAGCTTCAATCAGCATTTCTACTACTTTCTGCTGATTCTCCGGCTCGACCGTAAAAACATTGATAAGTGTTACAACTGAATTACCTGTTTGAATTGTTACCATAAATTTCTCCTAAGATGTTTATTCGAGCATATTCGAGTCAATGTTTACGCCCATTTCGTTTCCCAACAACAGAAAATCGCTTTTGGAAATCTCAAAATGCCCAAAACGAAATTGCTGTCCCCAATTCCTTTTGCCTTGAGTGAAAGACAGTTTATCAAGCAGCGGCAAAATTGGGACTTCACGACACGGCGCAAAATCAACATCAAGGCGATACGGCATAAACCCGTTTCCCATATCATACTGATAAACTTCGCCGGTTTTCACTTTGCCGATAGCGGTAAAATGTTGATATGGCTTGCGAGCTTCTAAACTAAGACGCGGCGAATAATAAACTATCCAATCTCCGGCTTTCATCTTCGCCAGAGGTGCTTTCCTGCCGTGATTAAGTTGAGCAAAGCCGCACTCAACTCCTATCATAACGTGCGCTTTTGAAACCACGCCAAGCCAAAAATGATTCTTCATTGATTTTCTTCGGTTGCTACCCGATAGCTGTCGAACTTATTTTTCGCTCTGTCCGGCAACGATTTTAAGGCGTTTCAGCGTATCCGAATTCTCAGCAATACCGTTCCCAAATTCGTCTCCGAAGCCATCAAATTAGTTCCGACGCGAATCGTATAATCGCCTGCTACAGTGCGCCGGACGGCAAAACGACTGGCTGTCGGGTTATCAAGAGCCGAAGATTTTCCTACCGGCGAAGTTACGATAATCACCGGATAAATTTCCTTCGATTTTGGCGAAGGAAAAACGCGAATATTCAATTTCTGTCCCGCTCGCGTCTTAATAACGTAAAGCGCGTGCGGTCGTCGCGTGGTCAAAGAAACTTTGATTGTTTTACTGACCGTTCCCCGCGCAAATCCAATCCGCCGCGCTTTTTGATTGTCATCCGATTGCGCGCGGGCAGAAGTAACAGTAAAAAGGATTATTGCTAAAGCACTGATTTGCACCAGCTTGCAGGCAAATAACTTCATAGTCTTAATTATAATCTATTGCCGACGATTCTTTATCTTCTCGAAGGGTTTATACTTTTTCACTTGTCTATCCTTTTTGCACATCCTGGAGTCGAGTGTTTTCCGGTAAGCGCGACACGTTAGTTAATAATCTCTAAGCGGCTGCTTTGACAGCGAAATCCGTCGAAGTCGTCAAAGTTTTCCAACTCTCAAAATCCTTTTGCAAAAATAATTGAACAAGAAAATCTTATTTCGACTACAACAAAAGTAGATTCGGCTAAATTTATTTTCTCATTCTATCTTAAAATTTTCTGGTAGATAAAAATAGAATTATGAAAATTATAGTAACAGGTTCGTTAGGCTACATTGGTAAGCCATTAACATAAGTTAAATATCCGCAGACATTTGGAAAATTGTTTAAGAAGAAACTAACCTTTCACCATTGGAATTTAGACAATCGTTTAATTAGACCGACCAACCGAGAAAAACCACTACCGCTAACAAGGTATTGCCAAAATGGGGGCAGAAGTGCTGGTTGATTGATTACTTTAATGGAGTTTGAAAGAGATCGGATGAATGGTTGTGACTGCTTGGCGGGTTGTACTCGGTAGAAACATAGCGTTCGATAAATTCAAGAAAAACTTTAATTTTTGGCGTTAAACCGGCGCGTTCGGCATAGAGCGCGTGAAAATGCAGCGATTCTGATTGCCAGCCCGGAAGCACGACGACTAAATTTCCCGCCTCGACTTGCGGCAGCGCCGTCCAAGCCGGAAGCTGCCCGATTCCGAAATCGTCAATCGTCAATTGCGTCTGAATTACCGGATCGGCGACCGAAACGCGCAGCGCCAGTTTGACCGATTGTTTCCCCGCTTTCGACTTGAAGTGCCAGACTGCCGAATCCTTAGGCGCGTATCCGATGCAGGAATGCCCGCGCAGCGCCGACGGGTCGGCGGGCAGACCGCGCGTCTTAATATATTTCGGGCTGGCGTAAATACCAAGAGGAATCGGCGAAAAATTTTTAACCCGCAATGAAGAATCCTTCGGTTTTCCTAATTGGAAAAGAATGTCCAGCTTGTCGTCCAGTGAAGGTGAAACCCTGCCGCTGTTAAAAAATATCTGCAAACGGATTTCAGGATAGTCGGTGAGGAAATGCCTGAGCATCGGAGTCAAGACATCTCTGGCGAATGTTGACGGCATCCCGAGCCGAAGCGTGCCGTGCGGTCTGGTTCGATGCCTGCCGAGCATCTCTTGAGCTTCTTCGAGACGCTCAAGCGTCGCGGCGCACTGCTCCAGATAATCGCGTCCGGCGTCCGTCAAAACGACACCGCGCGTCGTCCGGCGCAGAAGCTGAATATCAACAGCTTTCTCAAGCCGCGTCAGCGCGCGGCTGACGGTCGAAGCAGGCACGCCGAATGTTTTCGCCGCGGCGTTAATTGTTCCGGCTTGAGCTGTGCCGACGAAGATTTGAATGTCGTTTAGATTAATCATCCGTGTTGCTCTGACGCAACGGCGTTTTGCGTGCCTGTGTGTCGCTTTATAGGTATTAACGGGTTTACAGTAGGGAACATTGTAGATGATTTTTAACAACATCCGCAATGAATTTACAGGTTGTCTGGCAGCAGACCGATTTGAATGAAACTAAAAAATCTTTTTTATCTAGAAGTGCTACAACGCACATAGACAAGAGGAATGTTTTGTAACAATCAAACAAATAAGACATAGTTCGGGCAGGTTGGAACGGATAGATTTAGGGAATACAAAGAAATAAAAAACAAATTTACGACCGAAAACGCGGCAATGCTTTTAATTGATTATCAAGTCGCTCGAACGCGATTTTCGCGGATTGACCGACCTTAAATCTTATTTGCGCGACCACGGCTGGGCAAAATCAACCGCGAAAGCCGGAGCAAACCTTTAGTAAAACGAGAGGCAAAGAAAATAAGGAGACATTAATATGGCAATTTTAGTAATCGGCGGCACCGGTCACGTCGGCTCGCACGTCGTGCAGGAACTGGCAAAGCGCACGGCGGATGTGCGTGTCCTGATACACGATTCCAAGAAGATTTCCGAACGATTGAGTGATCTCAGTCAGGTTTTTTTCTCCGGCAATGATTCTGAAATAGCGGAGCTTCCCGCTAATGTAACAACCCTCAAAGGCAATCTGATGGACATTGATTCAATCCGCGAGGCGCTCGAAGGCATCAGCACCGTGTTTCTCCTTAACGGCGTCGTGGAGGACGAACTGACCAAGGCTCTGCTCGCGCTTAATTTAGCGGTCGAAGCCGGAGTTAAAGGAATCGTTTATTTCTCGATGGTCAACGCCGACACTTTCAGCGATGTGCCGCACGCTTCGGCAAAACGCGCCGCCGAACGGATGATTGAAGATTTCGATTTACCGGCGACGATTTTGCGCCCGAATTACTTTTTTCAGAATGACGTTAAATTCAAAGAGCCGATCCTCGAAAAAGGCGTCTACCCGATGCCTATCGGCAATCTCGGCACCTCGATGACTGACATCCGCGACATCGCCGAAGTAGCCGCTTTGGAGCTTGTCAAGCGTGAAATCGCCGCCGAGTCTTTGCCGCGCGAGCTGATTGAAATTTCAGGTCCCGACGTTTTGACGGGCGATTCGATTGCCGCTATCTGGTCTGACGTTACCGGACAAAAAATCGCTTATGTGGGCGATGACTTAAAACCGTATGAGGAGCAGATGAAAGCCCAAGCTCCAAGCTGGATGGCTTACGACACGCCGCTGATGTTTCGCGGCTTTCAGCGGGACGGAATGGCGGCAAAACCGGGTGCGGAAGAGCATTTGACCGAAATTCTGGGACACGCGCCGCGCGCGTATCGCAGCTTTGCAGAAGAAACATTCAAACAATGGCAGCAAAAATAAAAATCTGTTGGGCAGCAAAGAATCTGCTGGTTCTGAGCGAAAATTTTTCGATTGACGGGAGTTTACAATGAGTGATTTAACCCAATCCAGCTCAATACCGAATTTCAAAAGCGAGACTGCCGAAATAAACGGAGTTCGTCTCCACTATTGGCTGGGCGGCGCGTCCGACGGACAGCCGATTCTTCTGTGGCACGGCTTTCTCGGCACTGCTTATTCGTGGCACAAAGTAATGCCGCTTCTGGCGGAAGCAGGATACGCCGTTCTCGTGCCGGATATGCGCGGCTATGGAGATTCGGGTAAACCCGACGGAAACGAAGGATACGATGGTCGCGCGCTCGCCGAAGAGTTTCGCGCTCTCGTGCAGCAAATTGATTTCGGAAGCGGTCAGCCTCTGATAATTGCCGCACACGATATGGGCGCGCCGCCCGCTCTGATTTGGGCAGCCGATCACCCGGCAGAAATCGCCGGACTGCTTTATATCGAAGGACCGGTGATGCTTTCCGAAGTGCTGACGAAAATTATCGCCTATACGCCTGAAGTGATGGAAAAAGGTTCGATGTGGTGGTGGATTCTACCGCTCGCGCCGGGAGTTCCCGAACGGCTCGTCGTCGGCAGCGAGCGCGATTTTCTGACCTGGTTTTACGAGGGAGCAACTTCCAATCCGGGCGCGGTTGATGCGGCAAGCGTGAACGAATATCTGCGAACATTTTCCGGGCACGAAGGCGTTCTCGGCGCGATGGGCGTTTACCGGGCGGCGTTCGTCACCATCGATCAAACTGAACCGCTTGTCGAGAACAAGATTCAAACACCGGTTTTTACGCTCGGCGGCGAAAAAGGATTAGGCGGCAAGGTGCGCGAGATGGTCGAACTGGTCGCCGAAAATGTGGACGGCGATGTTTTGCCGAATTGCGGACACTTCGTTCCCGAAGAACAGCCGGAAGAAATCGCCCGACAGATTCAGGCGATGGCGGATAGATTCAATGAGCGATGAGTTTAAATTTTTAAGTAGAGCCGTGTCTGCGACAGATGCCGGCTCAATTAATGACGGTGATAAAAGAGCAACAATAATAAATTAAGGAGAACTAAAACGAATATGGAAAACAACACAGCGACAGGCAAAACACACGATTCGACACCGGCGACGATTCCGCCCGACGATCCGAACCGGAAGTTGACGGTGGCGAATGTCTATTCCGATCAAAACAAGCCGCATATCGGGTTAGTGGGCGATACTTACACAATACTTGTAACGGGCAAAGATACCGACGGCAAGTATTGTCTGATTGATATGTATATTCCGCCGGGCGGCGGACCGCCTCCGCACCGCCACGATTTTGAAGAATCGTTTACGCTTCTGGAGGGCGAAATCGAAACGACTTTTCGCGGCGAAACGTCAACTATTCACGCGGGCGAAACCATCAACATTCCGGCAAACGCGCCGCACAATTTCCAAAACAAAAGCGATCAGCCCGTCAGACTGCTCTGCATCTGTTCGCCCGCCGGTCAGGAAGAATTTTTTATGGAAGTCGGCGTTCGGGTAGCGACGCGCACGACCGCGCCGCCTAAACTTTCCAAGAAAGAACAAGAAGCGTTAAAAGCGAAAACCGTAGAACTCGCTCCGAAATACAAAACGGAGCCTCTGGCACCATAAATCGGCGGAATCAAACAGCGTTAACACTGATGTTTGGAATATATATCAAACTTTGCCCGCAGCAGCGGAAAGTTCCGTTTAAAACCGGCAATTAAAAATTAGGAGGAAAAATGAAAAACAAGTTTACGACCGAAAACGCGGCGATGCTTTTGATTGATTATCAAGTCGGCACCATCAAGCTGGCGAAAAATATTCCGCACGAAGAAATCGTGCGGAATATGCGCGCTCTGGCTCGTCTGGCGGTGGAAACCGGAATGCCGCTCGTTTTAACGAGCAGCATGGAAAGCGAATTTCAAGGCGCGATCATCGAAGATTTAAAAACAATCGCGCCCGAAGCCTACGAAAAGCGAGTGAAACGAATCGGCGTCGTGGACTGCTGGGACGACCCGAATTACAAAGCGGCGGTAGAGGCGACGGGCAGAAAAAATTTGATTATGGCGGGACTGACCAACCACGTCTGCACCGTTTTCCCGTCCATCAGCGCGACCGAAGAAGGCTACAAAGTGCAGGTGGCGATTGACGCGGGCGGCTCGCCGACGCAGGTTTCCGACGACGTTTCCGCCCAAAGAATGAAAGATAAAGGCGTAACGATTACCGTGACCGACCAGCTTATCGCCGAACTCGCCAATATGTGGTCGGAAGGCGACGGACCGACGATTCAAAAGATTTTAACCGAAGAGATTTTGTCCAAAACGATGAAGAATCCAGCTAGCGCGGCGGCTTAAGACCCAACGGAATCCGCCCCCCGAATCTCAAAAGGAGTCCGAGGGCGAGAAACGATTGTTCAAGGCAAACTTGATTTTCCATTGCGCCCTTGTTTAAGACCGCGACGGCAGTCAACAAAGAGCGCAACCGAAAACATAAGGAAAAGCCGCAGAAGTTTTGTCGAGAGGAGTAGCCAAAATATGCCGGAAGTTAATGTAATTCCCTGCAGGGAATGAAAGTCAGTCAAGGCTGGTTGCGCGCGTCGCACCGTAGTGAAGACCCGGAGCTGACCGCCGAGAGCGGCAGACTTAGCGACCGGCACAGTCCAGATCGAACACATCTCCGAAACCTTCCGACCGCTGATTTCAGTGCCGCTCGTCGCCAATACAGGCTTCGATAAAGAAAAAGCGACGACCGCGCTTGAAAACGGCACGGCGGATTTAGTGTCGTTCGGTGCGTTGTTCCTCGCCAACCCGGATTTGCCGGAGCGTTTCGCTAAAGACGCGCCGCTTAACAAGCCGGACCACTCAACTTTCTACGGCATCGGTCCCAAGGGATACACAGATTACCCGGCACTTGCGGGAGGACAACAATAATGACTGACCAAAAACTAATTCTCGCCGTCGGTGCCGCCGGGCAGTTCGCCGGTCTCGTTGTGCCTGAACTCGCAAAACGCGGAGCCAAAGTTCGCGGACTGATTAAGGATGCCGAGCAAGGCGATGCCGTGATCAAAAACGGCGCTGCGGAGGTCGTCGTCGGCGACCTGACCGACCGCGCGAGTATGAACTCGGCACTCAAAGGCGTGGACTCGGTTTTCTACATCGCGCCAGCCTTTATGCCGGATGAGGCAAAGGTCGGCAAAAGTATGGTTGATGCAGCGAGGCAGGCAGGCGTGCGTCGTTTTGTCTTCTCGTCCGTCATCGATCCCGTCATCAGCGCGCTTGAAAACCACACTGCAAAAGCGCCGGTGGAAGAGGCGATCATCGAGTCCGGTATGGAGTATGCCCTGCTGCAACCGACGCTCTTTTTCCAAAACATAGCACGGGGCTGGCAGGCGGTCGTCAAGAACGGCACCTTCGGGGAACCCTGGTCGGATGAAACCCGCTTTACTAGAGTTGACTACCGCGACGTGGCGGAGGTTGCCGCCATCGCTTTGACGGAAGACCGATTGCTCTACGGGACATACCAGCTTTGCTCCGAAGGAAATCTCAACCGTAAGGAAGTAGCTGCCCTGATGGGCGAAGTACTGGGGCGGAAAATTGAAGCGGTTAGACCCCGCCCACCGGCGAGTCCCTCCCAAAACGCCGACCCCGATAAGCAGATTTCGCCGATGCAGCTGATGTTTGACTGGTACGACCGCCACGCATTAGTGGGAAACGCACTAACGCTGCGCGCCATTCTCGGACGGGAGCCGCGAACGCTGCGAACCTATTTTGAGGAACTCGCCGCACAGCCGCAGTAATCCAGAATGTTTCGCTAACGAGGGAGGCATAAGATCATTTGCAGTCGGTGGCGACATCTACCAACAAACTACAAGTCGTCCGTCAAGTCCATCGCGGATCTGCGAGCATCCGCGAACGGGGCAAATTATTAACGTGGACGGCGGTAAAAATATGCATTAAAGGAAGTACCATTTGAAAAGAGAGGTCAAACGATGATTCAACAAATAATGTGGGAAAACGATTTTGAACGGGCGCAGGAACGCGCCGCCGCCGAAGACAAATTGATTTTAATCGATTTTTTCGATCCGAACTGAGCGGGCTGTCAAACATTGGAGCGCGTGACGTATCCAGAACCAGCCGTTGCCGGGACGATTAATAATTCATACATTCCATTGCAAATCAACACGAAAGAGTCGTCGGCAAAACCGATTGTCGAACGCTTTCGCCAAGTGTGGACACCGGACGTGCGGATTCTGGATGCGAGCGGTTTCGAGTATTACCGCTGGAACGGTTTTCTGCCGCCGTTCGAGTTTCTGCCGCAAATGCTCGTTGCCGAAGCGCACGCTCGGCTGCGGCAAAAGAATGTTTCAGCCGCCGCCGAAGTTTATAACAAAGTCGTCGAGCGTTTCCCGACGAGCCGCGTCGCCGCCGAGGCCGCTTATTACGCCGCCATCGCCAATTACCGCGCGAGCGAAAACCCCGCCGATTTAAAGAAAGGCTGGGAGAAATTGCGCAGCCTTTATCCGGCGAGCGATTGGCGGCTCAAGCAAACGATGGTTGAAGACGTGAAGTGAAAGAGCCGCGTCATAATTGGGAATGAATGATTCAATGGACAATCGGAAAAATGCTGAAGATTCGCGGGCAAGAGATTTTACAAGTCGTTTTTATCATTGTTCTTTTGATCGGAGCAAGCAAAATGCTTGCTCAGCAAACGCCCGCTAATAAAGCCGTGAACGCATCTTCCGGTCAAAATCCGAAAGCGCGTCCGATGCCCGCCTACAAAACTTTGCGCTACGAGGAAGACTGGAGCTTTCTGCGCGACAAATCCAAGCGGACGGATTTTTTCGATCCAATCAAATACATTCCGCTGCGCCGCGACAGCGAGGATTGGTATCTCACAATCGGCGGCGAGTTGCACCCCTATCCCGAACGCATCGGTAACGACGGTTTCGGTTCTGTGCCGCCGGATGACAACGGTTATTTCTTGAATCGCGCGATGCTGCACTTTGATTTTCATTTCGGCAAACGGGTGCGGGCGTTCGTTGATTTTAAAAGCGGTTTGCAAACCGGCAGGCGCGGCGGTTCGCGCCCGATTGACGACGACTGCTTCGATTTGCATCAAGCGTTTATTGATTTCCGTTATGAATTTGGCGGACAAAATTCAGGCAGTCAAAATAAAACGAGCAGGACAAGCCAAAAGGGTGGTCAAAACAGCGCAAGCGGCGAACAAAATAGTTCTTCGAGAAGACCTTGGGCTTTGACTTTCCGGCTCGGCAGACAGGAATTAAGCTACGGCATCGGACGGCTGATTGCGCTGCGCGAAGGTCCGAACGTCCGGCAGAGTTTTGATGCGGCGCGTCTCATCGCCGAAGTTAAAAGCTGGCGCGTGGACGGCTTTTACGCCAAGCCGGTTAAAACAAAAAGGGGCGTTTTTGATACGCTAAGAAAGTCGCTGTTTCGCCCTCACGTCCATTGAATTACTGGCATGTTTCTATTGAATACTAGGTTCTGTTGATATAACTATCTGAGCCAGACCATTGTGCTGGCAAACTGCACGAAACTCAAATAGTTCTTTGCCAATTTATCAAACCTGGAGAACACTCGTCGGAAGTGTTTTAGCTTGCCGATATAGCATTCAATCAAATGTCGTTCTTTGTATAAATGCTTGTCGATTACACGCTGCCTTTTGCGATTTGCTCTGGACGGAATAACTGCCTCCGAGCCGAGTTCTTCGAGTTTCAAAACAAAGGCTGCCGAATCGTAACCTTTGTCGGCAAGGACATAATCGGCGGACAGGTTTTCAATCAGAGATTCGGCTTCTGTAATATCGTTCCGCTCGCCGCCCGTTAAAATAAAGCGAATAGCGTTGCCTAAAGCGTCGGTTGCCAGATGAATCTTGCGTGACCTGTCCGCCGCGGCTTCTGCCTAATGATTGATGCCCGTGTTTTTTTGCGCTCCAGAGGAACAAGCGTGAGCGCGCACGACGGTCGAATCAATCAGCAGATATTCCAAATCACGGTCACGGGCGAAATGCTCGAACAGTTTTTCAAAGACGCCCTGATTACTCCATCTGTCGACGCGTCTATAAACGGAATTCCATTTGCCGTAACTGCGCGGAAGCAGTCGCCACTGCGCTCCGGAACGGGTTATCCAAAGCACGGCTTCCAAAAAGCGGCGCACGTCGCGACCGGCGCCGAGACGGATTTCTGGAAAGGTTTTCAAGATTGGCAATATCTTTTGCCA
>JAABUN010004339.1_pt1 | contig 19556 bp, 14 predicted proteins | sample 5559311 | NCBI WGS metagenome assembly JAABUN01 (sample SAMN10711877, study PRJNA513370) | rock metagenome | isolation source: Antarctica rocks | place: Antarctica: Victoria Land, Siegfried Peak sud | reverse complement strand
GAACCACATTGAGCCTTTGTGGAACCAGAAAAAGCACCTGATTGCCCACCACAGGCACCTCTTCAACACTTTTCGAGACGCGGTTGACGCGGCCTTCTTGTAGCCTACGCTTCAAGACGTGCTATATCGCGCGCAAAGAAGGCCGCAGCGCGGTGATTTCGGCGGCGGATGTGTGGACGAAAGGCGGCGCGGAATGGAAATTTGGCGAGCAAACCACGGTCGCGCTCGTCAAAATCGCGCTCGATTTGCATTCCGGCGTCTTGAAGCTAAGCGAAGCCGACAAAATCGACTTGCCCGCCGATTTGCCGGGCGCCGAACCGCTCACCGCGCGCGTGCCAATTGGACAGGTGAATCCCGACAACGCGCCGGTGGTTTCGCGCTGGGGCAAATTCGACGGTTCGGGGACGGAACTCAGCGACAAAACGCCGCTTCCGCGCGTGCTTCGCGCCGGAACTTCGATTGCTTTGCCCTTGAAACCCAACGGGAAACCGCTGTGGCTGCGCGTGCGTGGAGCGGTGGCCGAATCGGGTTCGGTTTTGAAGGTCGCGGCCGGAAAAGAGGTGCTGTGGAACGAATCTATCGCTTATCTCGATGTCGGGAAAGTCGGCAATATGGGCAACACCGACCTCAGCGGCGTGCCGCTCGAATGGAATCGCCGCGTTTTCGTGCCGCCGAGCAAAGCCAAAACGCTCATCCTGTCCAATCCTGGCACCAAACCGTTGTATTTCGACGCCGTGCAACTCGAAAACGCGCCGCCCAAACCGGTGCGCTGGATGACGGGCATGAACGCCTCTTACAATCAGTTCTCGCTCGATGGCCGGGTCAATTTGCCCCGCGAACTGACGAGCGAGTGGAGCGGGATTCGCGGCACGAGTTGGGGTCAGGACACCAAAGGGCCAGGCGAAGCGGATCGCTGGGCGCGGCTCGACGAGCGGATGCGGGTGTATATGGCGACGGGCGCGCCGCTGGAACTTCTCATCGCAGGCACGCCGGAGTGGGCGGCGATTGCGCCCGACCGCTATCAGGCTGCCGGGCGCAAGCACGCCGTCCCGCCCGACCCGCAAAAATACCGCGAACTCGTGCAATATCTGCTCGATGGTTACGCCGACAAAGTTGATCTTTACGAGATTTGGAACGAAGTCGATTCGCAGGCTTTTTGGATCGGCGACGCGAGTGAATACATCAACTTATGGAAAACCATCGTGCCGATGATTCGGCAAAAAGACCCAACGGCGCGCGTGATGCTGTCGGGAATGACCGGGTTTACGCCTCAATTTCTCGATGAAGTCGTCTCGGCGGGCCTCACCAAAGAGGCCGATATGATCGGTTTTCACCCTTACGCGGGCAATCAGGCCGCGTGGGACAAGCCTTACACCACGATTCAGGGCCAGCTTTACGCGAGCGGGCAAAATATCGAGATTTACAACAACGAAATGGGTTTCCCTTCTGGCCCGACTGATTGGTTCACGCCCGCGCCCTTTCCCTACACGCCCATCACCCAGAATCGCATGACCGAAGTGGCGCTCGCGCGGTTGCTGGCCAACGGCTCGTGCAAATGGAGCCTGTTCTACGGCGGCGGCGATTTCGGCGGCAACAACTACATCGACGGCAACGGCCAGCCGTATCCGGGCTACGTCGTGCTGCAAGACTACTTTCCGCTCGCCAAAAACGGCGGCGCGCGGCTTGACATCGCCATGACGCGCGCCGATGGCGCACCGCAACGCGGGATTTATCTGGCGGGCGCGCGCCACAACGACGGGAGCATCACAGTCGTCATCAATCCCGCCGAAGTCGTCGCGCCCGTTTTCGATGCGCCCGCCGACGCGCCCGCGCCGGTATTCGATATTCCGCTCGTTTTGCGTGTGCCGCTTTCCAAAATCGGCGCCTGGAAAGCCAGTTTGGGAGGCCAGAGCGTGCCGGTCAAAGTGCAAAAGAGAGGCGGCATGGTGTGGGGCGAAATTCGTTTCAACCTCAAAAAACGCGTCGTGCTAACCGTCACGTCTTCGGGTAAGTAAGAGGAAAACGCAGTGGAAAATTTGCCTCAAGCGGGGCTTGCGCCCTCTTCTAATCGAGTGGACGAAGATTGGAAGAGGGCGCAAGCCCCGCTTAGACAAAATTGCAGATAAGAATCCAACTGCGTAAGTCCTAAGTCAGAGAAAATCAAATACCAATGAGCAATTCAACATCAATTCGCATCGGCATCGCCGGCCTTGGCCGCAGCGGTTGGGACATCCACGCCGCCGCTCTGAGCAAACTGAGCGAACAATTTCAAATCGTGGCGGTTATGGATCTCGACCCCGCGCGCCGCGCCGAAGCGACCGCCAAATATGGCTGCGCCGCTTATGACGATTTTTCGGCTTTAGTCGCCGACGAAAACGTCGAAGTCGTCGTCGTCGCCACACCCAACTTTTTGCACCAAACGCACGTTGTCGAGGCGTTGCAAGCGGGCAAACACGTCGTGTGCGAGAAACCATTTGGCGCGACTTCGCGCGAGGCCGACGCGATGATCCAGGCCGCAAAAAGCGCCGGAAAGTTGGTCGCGCCGTTTCAAAATCGGCGCTACGAGCCACATTTCCTCAAGGTGAAATCCATCATCGAAAGCGGCATTTTGGGCGAAATTCACCTGATTCGCATCGCGTGGCACGGCTTCAAACGGCGCTGGGATTGGCAAACGCTGAGCGAAATGGGCGGCGGCGATTTGAGCAACACCGGCCCGCACGTCATCGACCACGCTTTGCAGCTTTTTGGCGCGAGCGAGCCGGAAGTGACTGTCGATTTACGCAACGTCCTGTCGAGTGGGGACGCCGAAGATCACGTCAAAATCGTGCTGCGGGCGCCCGATGCGCCAACCATCGACATCGAACTCACCAGCGCCAATGCCTTCCCGCAGGATCGCTGGCTGGTGATGGGAAGTCGCGGCGGTTTGCGCGGCACCACGAGCCATCTCGAATGGAAATGGGTCAACTGGGACGATTACGAACCGCGCGCGCTCGAACGCACTCCCCCCGTTGGGCGCGCTTACAACTCCGAAAAACTGGAATGGCACCAGGAATCGGCGGATTTAATCGATGATTTTGGCGCCACGCCGCTCGATTTCTACGCCGATTTCGCGCGCAGCGTGCGCGAAGGTGTGCCGCTCGCGGTCACGCCCGAAAGTGTGCGCCGCAACATCGCGCTGATCGAGACCTGCAAACGTATGGCGCCGGTCAAACAAGGGCAATTCGCGTTGAAAAGCGAATAAACACATCATGTATCTTTCTTTCGCGCCGGGGCTTCTCGGCATTAAAACCGACTTCGCGGGCGCTCTCGACATGGCGGCGCGGCACGGCTTTACGGGCGTCGATGGCGCGGCCTCGCAATTGGCCGCGCTTTCGCCCGATGAAGTCGCCCAACTGCAACAAAAGTTCGCCACGTTGAAGTTGCGCCCCGGCTATTTTGGACTCGATCCGGTCGTGATTTCCGCACCCGCCGAAGCCTGGCAAAAAGGCGTCGAAGGCTTGAAAGTCGCGGCGCCCATCGCAAAAACGCTCGGCTACACCCGCGCCATAGCGGTCGTTTTGCCGTTTAGCGAAACCCTCGATTTCGAGGCGAATTTCGATTTTCACCTTGGTCGTCTGCGTGAAATCCTGCCAATTTTAGCGTCGAACAGCATTGCGCTGGGCCTCGAATACGTGGCGCCGCTGACGCGTCGTGCGCCTTACGAGCATCATTTCATTCACGACCTGAGCGGCGCGCTCGAACTCATCGCGGCGGCGAAAGCCCCGAATCTGGGGTTACTTCTCGATTCGTTTCACTGGTTTTGCGCGGGCGAAACCCCGGCGCAAATCGCAGCGCTTTCGGCCTCGCAAATCGTGGCGGTTCATCTCAATGATGCGATCAAAAATCGCCCGCGCGATGAACAGGTCGCCTTTGAGCGCGAACTGCCCGGCGAAAGCGGCGAAATCGACCTCGCGGCTTTTGTCGAAGCCTTGAAAAGCGCCGGTTATGACGGGCCTTTGACCTGCGAGCCGATGAACCAGGCGCTCAACGATTTGGACGACGAAGAGGCGGCAGCGCAGACTTCCGCGGCCTTGCGCGCGGCTACTGGGGCCGCGTAAATTGCAAGCGCAATGAATATTTCCTCAATTCCCATTTCCTCTGGCGCCCCGGCGCCATCGGGCGTCGAACTCGATCCCTTAGCGCCCGTTACGGCTGCCCCAGCGCGTTTTTCGTTTGCGCCCGGCAGGTTTCGGCTCATTCAAGTTCAGTTGCACGACCAGACCGATGCCTGCGCCGAGTTGGTGCAGGAAAACGAGTGGCTTTTGCACCCGTCGCAAGCGGAAATGCGCTTACAGGGCAACGTTTTTGTCGTGGAAAACGTTGTGGACGAAAGCGGCAGCGTTTTCATCAAATTCGCGCCCCTGCCCGCCGCCCGCGCCACGCCCGGCGAATGGGATGTGCTGGTTCACAAAAACGGCGCTTTCGAGCTATACGAGAGCGACGGTTATGAGTGGCGAGTCGTCAATTATCAAGGCGGAAAATGGGGGCGCATCGCGGCGCTTCACGCTTTTCAGCGCGAGATTCGACCTTACGACCCGCGTTGCGACGGGCTTTTTCTGACCAATACCTGGGGCGACCGCAACCGCGACGCGCATCTCAATCCGGCGTTCATGGAGCGCGAAATCGCGTGCGCGGCGCGTTTGGAAGCCGATGTCGTGCAAATCGACGACGGCTGGCAACAGGGCATCACCGCCAATTCCGCGCAGGCGCAGGGCAACGCGCTCGGCAGTTGGGACGGATTTTGGGCCAGAGACCCGGACTTCTGGGAAGTCAATCGCAGCCGCTTTCCCGACGGTTTGATGCCGCTTTTCGATCAGGCCCGCGCGTTGGGGCTGCGAATCGGGTTGTGGTTCGCGCCCGATTCCTCCGACGGAGCCGCGAACTGGGAGCGCGACGCCGATTTGTTGCTGCGCCACCACCGGGAACTGGGCGTCGATTTCTTTAAAATCGACAGTCTCAAAATCACCACGCCGCAAAGCGAGGTCAATTTTCACCGGCTTTTTGCCAAAGTGCGCCAGGAATCGCAGGGCGCGGTGACTTTCGATCTCGACATCACGGCGGAAAAGCGTTTCGGCTATTTCGGTCTCATCGAACCTGGCCCGCTTTTCGTCGAGAACCGTTACACCGACTGGCACAACTACTGGCCGCACCACACGTTGCGCGTCGCATGGCAGTTGGCACATTATGTCGATCCGGTGAGGCTGCGCCTCGAATGGCTCAACAACGCGCGCAATCTTGACCAATACGCGAATGATCCGCTCGCTCCCGCCAACTACTCGCCCGACGCGCTTTTTGCGATTGTGATGATGTGCGCGCCACTGGGGTGGTTCGAGAACCAAAGCTTGCCCGAAGCCTACTTTGAGCAGGCCGCGCCGCTGATTGCAACTTGGAAAACTCACCGCGAAGCGATGCAACGCGGCACGATTTTACCGATTGGCGAGACGCCCGACGGGGTGGCTTGGACGGGTTTCGTATCGGTTGCCAGCGATTTGAAAAGCGGTTACGCGCTGCTGTTTCGAGAAATAAACCCGTCGCCAATTTATGAAATCCAGTTACCGCTTTTGGACAGAAAAGACGGGAATCTCGAAGTCTTGGCGGGTGACGGCAAGGCGACGCTTCGGGACGGCAAATTGAGACTCGAAATCCCTGAAAAGCTGCATTTTTTGTGGCTCCGTCTATGACTTTCGCGTATCCACCGCGACGTGAGTCGTCTCGCGCCCGTCCGAGGATTAACGGACTCAATGTGGACGTAAAATGCGAATTCTGTTGACTTTTTCGCGTTCTCCAAGTGAGGTCGAAAAAAATAAAATCGCCGAAATGTTTGAAAATTGATGGTCGCGGGTATAATAAATGGCACGTGCCATGGCACGTGCCATGGCAGCTAAAAAACGATGCACATCACTCAAAAGGAAATCGCCGATAGTCTTGGAGTCTCTCGCCAACTGGTGACTTATGCCCTCAGTGGCGGCGGCACCGTATCCAACCAAAAGCGGCGCGAAATCATCGAGGCTGCCGAGAAGATGGGCTATCGTCGCAATGAACTGGCGCGGGCAATGGTGACGGGCAGAAGCCGTATTCTAGGCATTTTGACGACCTCGGAGATCAACGAAAACATGGGGCGCACGATTGCAGGGGCATTGGAAGAAGCAGCCAGGCGCGATTACTCCACGAAGTTGATGTTTTTGCCTTTCGATGCGGATGAAATTGAAGTCCAACATATCGTGAAACGCTGTTCGGCCTGGCGTCTGGACGGCGTTTTGGTCACCAATTTGTCGGATCGTCACTTCGAGATATTGCGCGATGAAATGGCGCGGGGCAATCGGCCCATCGCCTTTGCCGGTAACTTGCCGCCCGAACGCGCTATCGGAGCTTGTAGTGATGATGATAGCGCCTGGCGTCTGGCGATTCAACATCTGGTGGATTTAGGGCATCGTCGCATCGCTCACCTGGGTGCCAGACCGACTTCCAGGCTGGCGGTTACGCGTTTAGAAAGTTGTCAAAAGGTTCTACAAGAGTTCGGATTGGCGTTTGATGATTTCAGCGCGACTCTGACTTCGTGGGGCGAGGCCGATCTGATCGAACAGGGAGTCAATCGCTTATTGGATGCGCCACAACCCCCAACGGCGCTCTTATGTGCGGGAGATGTGTTGGGCATGGTCGCTTTGCGAGTGGCCCGCAAACGCGGCTTGAAGGTGCCAGAACAGCTTTCGGTTGTCGGTTTCGGCGACAACAACGATTCGAGGTTCTCCGACCCGGCGCTCACCAGCATTGCTCAACCTCATGAAGAAGTGGCCCGCGTTGCAGTGCGACAGCTTCTGGCCCACGTCGAATGCGGCCCGGAAGATGTTGCGCCATCCCAACAATTGCAGCGCCTGACCTCCGGCTGCCAACTCATGGTGCGGGCCTCTACTGCGCCCGCGCCCCAAAATTAACTGCTTTTTAGCAAATCAGTGGGATTTAATTCTCACCTTTAGTTTTCAAGGAAAAAATAATGAACACAACCTGCTCAACCCGTATCCGCAAAGCCTTCACCCTGATCGAATTGCTCGTCGTTATAGCCATTATAGCAATCCTCGCGGCTATATTGTTCCCCGTCTTCGGACGGGCGCGCGAAAACGCGCGTCGCACCTCGTGTTCGTCCAACATGAAGCAAATCGGTTTGGCGATGCTTCAATATGCACAGGACTACGACGAAATGATGCCCTTTAAATTGGGCTACTTTAACGTCAGCGGACCTATCTCGACCTGGGACAACTTGATCGAGCCTTACGCCCAGAAATCGGGGATGAAAACTTCGGGAGGCGTTTTTTACGGCACCGGCAGTCAGCCCTATATGGTCTGCCCCAGCGACAGCGTTGTCCGCCCGGCGGCAAGTGGTGTGAAAATGAACTCCCCTCGTTCTTATGGTTTGGTGGGAACAAGCGGCGGTTTCACCAATATCTCTGCGAATTACGCCTGGACGAACTACACAGCCGATGCTTTGGGGAGCAAGTATTTCCCAGGTAAAAACTTGTCTCAGTTCTCCAAACCTTCCGAGTCCTTCATGGTTGTCGAATGCCCGATGAACGGAAACATCGTCGGCGGTTACAACAACGACATCATCTACTCTCCCAGCAGCACCGCTCCTACTGGCACCGCGCAAGATGGTTACGGTTCCGTCGCTCCTTCGCAAAATGTGGGCGTTAACGCCGACGGGAAATTGGGTTCACACTTCAACGGTTGGAATTACTTGTATTTCGATGGGCACGTCAAATATCTTCGCCCCGACTCCGCGGCGGCTATCGGGCCGAAGGCTTTTGGTGGCGCCAACGATTACTACTGTGCAGCCACTTTAGCTCGTCCTTGCGGCGCGTGGACGATCCAAGAAGGCGACTAAAGCCTTTGTCCCTCAAAAGTTTCAATAACTGGCTTAGTAAAAAGGCTGTGCGGCCAACGCCGCATGGCCTTTCTTTCCTCAATTTTCCATGAAAAAGCTCTTCCTTATCCCCTTTATAGCGGCTTCTTTGGCGCTGCCTCTCGCTTTTACGCCACGCCCACTTTTGGCCGCCGCGCCTCCGGCCAGCGCAATGGTTGCTCAAGGCACTTCTGCCGTTCCCGCCGATTGGCGCGGCACCATCGTCAACCGCTGGAAACCATCGCCCGATTTTGGCCGCGTCGAAGCCAGCGCCGACGGCCTCAAACTCATCACGACCGCGCAGCCCGAACACGTTTACAGTCTGCAAGCCCAACTTCTGAATCAAATTCCGCTCGCCAAAGGCGACACCCTTTTGATTCGTTTCGCGGCGCGTTCGCTTCAAAGCGCAACCATTTCCGGTGTGACCAAATTAGCCATAGCGATGGGCAAAGCATCGCCCGACTGGGATGCATCCTATAAAGGTGAAGTCAGCCTCGCTTCCCATTGGCAGCGCTACGATTTTCCCTTCACTTGCAAAAACGATTTCGCGCCCGACGAAGCGCAGTTCACCTTCACTTTCGGTTTTCCGGCCCAACAAGCCGAGATTTCCGATGTGCAAATCTTGCGTTTCGGGCCGGAAGTCAGGCCGGAATCGCTGCCCAAAACCAGGCGCGCCGCCGACAAATTCCCGCCCGCAGTCGTTCAGGCCGAGTTGGATCGCGTCGCCAAAATGAAAGCCGAACTCGACGCCGTCAAAAACCCGGCGCCCGCCAACGGCCATGTCATTTACGTCGCCAAAACCGGTAGTGCGACGGGCGACGGCTCGAAAACGCGGCCTTTCGCCACGATTCCTCAGGCGCTCGCGATTGTCAAACCCGGCGACACGATTCAGGTCGGCGCGGGCCAATACCTCGAACCCAAAGGCGTTTCGATCAAAACTTCGGGGCGTCCCGATGCGTGGATTCACCTTCAAGCGGCGCCGGGCGCGCGGCCCAAAATCATCACTTCGAATTGGGACGGCATTGGGATGCGCGGCGGCATCGCTTATGTCGAAATCAAGGGTTTCGAGATGGAATGGGTGCCGGACGCCGTAATAAGTGCCGCTGATCCCAATCCCATTCACGGCAACGGCATCGGTGCGATGTATGCCTGCCACCATGTCCGCATTCTCGACAACGTGGTTCACGGATATGGCACGTCGGGAATCGGCACGCTCGACTGCGATTACATCACGATTGAAGGCAACACGGTTTACAATTGCGCCAAAACCTCGCCTTATGGCGGCAGCGCGATGGGGGGATCTGCCGCGCCTTTGCTTTCGACGAAAATCCCGGCTATCACAACGTGTTTCGCGGCAATATCTGCTACGACAACGAACTCAAGGTTTCCACCCAGATCAATTCGGGCGGCAACGGCAAAGCCCTCACCGATGGCAACGGCATCATCATCGATTCGCTCCAAGCCAGTCGTCTCAATCCGCTCAAACCGCACTATGAAGACCGGGGCGGGCCGCTGAAGCCGTATTTTGGGCGCACGCTGATCGAAAACAACCTGATTTATGACAACGGTGGTCGCGGCATCCATGTTTTTCGCTCGGATAACGTCGATATCATCAACAACACCACGTATTTAAATCAGAAAACGCCCGACATCAGCGGCGGCGAAATCACTTTCATCCAATCGAAGGGCGGCGTCATCGCCAACAACATTTCCTACGCCCGCAAAGGCAAAAGCGCCAACACGCAGGACGGCAGTTCGCTCGTGATCTGGAAAAGCAATCTCATTTTCGGTTCGGACGACGTTTTGACGCACGACGGATTGATTCAAGCCGACCCGCAATTCGTGGCGCCCGCGCTCGATGCGAAACCCGACGGTTTTCGCCTCAAACCCGGCAGTCCGGCGCGTGGCATAGGCTTGAAAGAAGTCGCGCCGAGAGTGAATTTGATCGGCAAAGCCCGTTCGGTGAAAAGCACGGTTGATCTGGGCGCGTTTTGAATTTCATGCGAACTTCCAACTTCATTTTGACGGCTCTTTTAGCCGTTTCAACCCTCGCTTCGAGTTGCGCCGCTCAAACCGCGCCCAAACCCGAAACGGCGCTGCCACCGGCGACCGAACTGCTGCCGCCCGATGGCGGCGCGTTCAAATCTTACGGCCTGGGCCCGCAAACCGCGGCAGCCGAAATCGCGCCCGTTGCAGGCCAGCCGTTTTCGCAGGCGCTGCGCCTGACGACCATCACGCCGCCCAAATACTACTACGATTACGGCTCCACGACGCCGCTCATTGCGCCGGTGCACGCGGGCGATGTGTTGTGGGCTTCGGTGCGCTTGCGCCGCCTCACCACGCTCAAAGAAAGCGGCGAAGCGCAGACCGAAATCGCTTTCATGCAGCAAGTTGACGGCAAAGAAGTGCGCTCTTTGGAGCGTTTGGTGTCGTTTGGCGACAAATGGACGCAGTTCGACATTCCTTTCGTCGCTAAAGCGGATTCTGCGGTGGGAGAAGCCCGCTTCGGAGTGCGTTTTGGCTATGGCAAGCAGAGTTTCGAGTTGGGCGGCGTGCGGTTGCTCAACTACGGCCCAAACGTCAAAGTCGGCGATTTGCCGTTCACACTGATTCGCTACGACGGTTGGAAACCCGATGCTGCGTGGCGTAAAGCGGCGGATGAGCGCATCGAGAAGATTCGCAAAGGCGATTTGGCGGTGAGAGTTGTCGATGCCGCTGGAAAACCGGTTTCGGGCGCCAAAATCGAAGTGCGCATGAAGCGCCACGCGTTTGGCTGGGGCACCGAGTTCGACGACAAGCTCATCCTCGACACCACAAAACCCGACAACGCCCGCTATCGCCAGACCATCGAGACCTACTTCAACAAAGTGGTGTTTGGCAACGATTTGAAATGGGGCCGCTGGATCGAGCCGGGAACCCAGGCACGCGTTGCCGCCGTTTTGCCCTGGCTTCAAGAGCGCCAAATCGCGGTGCGCGGTCACGTGATGTTGTGGCCTTCTTATCAGCATCTGCCCACTTCCCTGTTCACCGACGCCGTAAAACGCGACCCGGAAGCGATCAAAAAACTGGTTTCCGATCATATCACCGACCAGACGGGCGCCATGCGCGGCCAACTTGCCGAATGGGATGTGGCGAATGAAACCTTCAAGCACCACGATCTGCTCGACATTCTGGGCCGCGACGCCCTCGCCGACTGGTTCCGACAGGCCCGCGCGGGAGCGCCTCAAACCAAGCTGTTTTACAACGACTACACCATGTTCCAGCCCGGCGAAGGCTCGGATTACTTCTTCAACACCGTCAAGGAACTGAAGGACAAAGGCGCGCCCATCGACGCCATCGGCGAACAGGGCCATTTCGCCTCCAGCCCGCCCGGAATTCCATCCGTGCTAAGCACACTCGATCATTTCGGCACCCTCGGTCTGCCCATCCAAATGAGCGAATTCGACATCGACACCGACGACGCGGGTCTGCAAGCCGATTACATGCGGGATTTCACGACGGCTGTGTTCAGTCATCCCGCCGTGATGGGCGTGGTGCAGTGGGGTTTCTGGGAAGGCGCGCACTGGTTGCCGCGCGCCGCGCTGTGGGACAAGAATTGGAATTTGCGGCCTCACGGAAAGGTGTGGGTGGATTTGGTGACGAAAACCTGGTGGACGAACGCCGATGGGATAACCCAAAAAGATGGCGCTTACCAGACGCGCGGTTTTTACGGCGATTACGAAGTCACCGCCAGCAAAAACGGTCGGAGCATCAAACGAAATTTCGCGCTTTCGCCCCAAAATGGTGTTCTCCACCTGCAACTCCGCTAATTCGCGTTTGCGTGTTTTAGCCTCAATTCGATCTCAAACTTCTTTTATGTTTCGTCATCTCTCTCTCTTCTCGCTTTCTTTTCTCGCGGCCCTGACTGCGACTTCCTGCGCGGCGCCCTCGCCCGCCGCGCCACTGATAAGCGCCCACCCCTCGCGCCTCGCCTTCGATTTCAACGATGGCCCAACCTGGAAAGCAGTCGCGGCCTATGCGTCTGCCAAAACCATCAAAACCGCCGTTTCCTACGGAAATGTCGGCTCTTACAACGTTGCGGGTTCGGATCAGCAATCGGGCGGCTGGCTTTTCAAAGCCGATGAGACATCGGCCCCGAAAAACGGCGTCGCGGGCTTTGTCAGCGGCCCGCTTGCCGTGAAAACGAAGGAAACCAACCTCGGCAAACTTACGCTCGCCTTCACGCTTTCGGCGAGCGCCAATCGGCCCGTCAAAGTCAAAATCGCCTCTTACAACGCCGCCGGAAAGCGTTCGGGCGGACTGGAAACCACGATTTATCCCGCCGCTCCCGACTTTTTACAGCGATATGCTCTCGATTTGAACACCTTCAAGCCCTCTGGCGCCGGAAAATTTTCGCCGTCCGATCCCACGGTGCAATTCGCGTTTGAAATTGGTGCCGATTGGCCTACGGGCAACAACGAACTGCGCGTCGATGACGTAAGTTACAGCGGAGCGGCGTTTTACGTCAGTCCCAATGGCAAAGATACAAACGACGGCAAAACCGAGAAAACGCCTTTTGCCACACCGCAAAAAGCCCTCGATGAAGCGCAGGCGGGAGACATCGTTTTATTGATGGAGGGCACCTACGACGCCGGTGGCAGCACGGTCGCCAACTTCCCGCGCGCCGGGGCGCCCGCCGCATGGATCGTGCTCAAAAACTACCCCGGAGCGCAGCCGAAATTGACCTGCACCGGCTGGAACATGGTTTTCATCGGCAGAGGCAACAAAACCACACCTGATACCGAAACCACGCTCGGTTATCTCGAAATTCGCGGCCTACATCTGCGCGGCGAAGGCGATGTCGCCAAAGCGAAATATCCCGAAGCGATGAATCAGGCCGACCCGCGCACCAACACCAACGGCATTGCCATCGACGGGCGCTACATGAAAAATGTGCCCCATCACATCCGCATCGCCGATAACCTCGTCGAATATTGTCCCGGTGGCGGCATGGGGCCAAATGAGGCCGATTGGGTGACGATGGAGAACAACATCGCGCGCTACAATTGCTGGACGACGATTTATGCGACTTCGGGTATCGGCACGCTTGGCGCGTCCAATTTTGACAGCGCGAGCGGCATCTACAAAATGCTGATTCGCAACAACGTCGTCTATCGCAACCAGACTTATGAAATCTGGAAAGAAATCAAAAAACCCTCGGACGGCAACGGCATCATCATCGACGTGAACCAAAAAACCGGCCCGCGTCCCGATGGCGCTTATATCGGTCGCACCCTGGTGCAAAACAACTTGTGCTACGACAACGGCGGGTCAGGCATCCATACCGTGCGCGCTTTTCACGTCGATATCATCAACAACACCACCTATCTCAACAGCGCCAACAAAGACCTGCAATATTCGCAGATTTTCGGCTATAGTTCGGAAGACGTGCGCGTTTTGAACAACATTTTGGTCGCGCCGGTCGCCAACCTCGCGGCGGGCGAAAAGCCGGAGCCGGTCAACAAAAACGGTGGCTACGGTAACAAAATCACTTACGCCAACAACCTCTATTTCGGCGGCAACATCGCGCCGGACTTGGGCGAAGGCGACAAAATCGGCGATCCGATGTTCGTCAACGGCTCGGTCGATCCCAAAGTCGCCGACTTCCGCTTAAAACCAGGGAGTCCCGCCCTCGGTGCAGGCCAGATGCAACCGTTTGGGCCATCTCTGAATTTGGATGGCAAACCGCGCGGTAATAAGCCCAGTCTGGGCGCTTTCCAGAAATGAGAATGGAGAGATGGAAAAAGAGAGCTTTGAAAGGAGAAATCTCTCCCCATGGCAGCCACGCTTTGACTGCATCCGGCTTCATCGGGGCCAAACGTTGCGTGGACTTCCCCGTTGAAGTGGACAATCGGTCAAGCAAGGATCGCTCGTAATCGTGTGGGCATTGGTAGCCCAATGCGGCGCCTTGCCGCTCCGGTAGAAGAGGTTGGGAGCAGAACGTAATAACCGCGCCCGGCGATTCGCTGGGCCAGTTCAACAAGAGTCGGACGCAGACCGATGCCATCCATGTAAAAAATGACTCCCGGATAGCGACCCGCTTCGCCGGGGTAAATGGCATAGCCGTCCACAATGCCGTCTGGTGTCGGGATTTCAATGGGTTTAGTCATCATTTGAACTCTGTTTTGGGGCACTGGTAAAGCGCGTATTTCTCACCCCGCGCGTTGGGGTGGCAATGCGAGTTCGCTCGCCTCTTCCATGCCCGACGCGACTTCGGGGATGATGCCGAGTTTTCGATACAGCGGCTGCACATCGTCGCGCAATTGCGGCAGGCGCGCCGCGAACCACAGACCGACCAGGATGCTGCCCCCGGCGCTGACCATCAGCGTGGTGGGCGCGCCGATGCGCTGAGCTAAAGCCCCGGCCCACAGGCTACCAAAGGGCGCGAGTCCCATAAAAGCCATGGTGTAAAGGCTCATCACGCGCCCGCGCTTGTCGCTCTCGACAATGGTTTGCAACAGCGTGTTCGCCGCGGCGTTTTGCGTCATCATCGCAAAACCCATCACGAAAAGCAGCGGCAGCGCCGACCAGAGCAGCGTCACATGGCTAAAAAGCAGCAAAGCGAGGCCAAAACCGGCGGTGCAAAGCGGAATCAACCGGCCCAAACCGCGCACGCTTTGCCGCGCCGCGAGTGCCAGCGCGCCCGCCAAGGCGCCCAGACCTGAAGCCGCCATCAAAAAGCCGAGCGTGCCCGCGCCGCCGCCGAGCGTTTCTTTGGCGACCACGGGCATCAAGACCGCGTAGGGCATCCCGACCAGACTCATCATCGCCATCAAAAGGATCAGCGAGCGAATCGGGGCAAAGCCAAAAGCGTATTGATAGCCCTCGCGCAATTCCTGAAGCGGCTTTTTGGAGCGAGTTTTGATGACGGGCGCCGCCACTTTCATCGCCAGCAAACAGCCGATGACGCCGATATAGCTGATGCCATCCAGCAAAAAACACCAGCCCTCGCCAACGCTCGCAATCAGCAAACCGCCGATGGAGGGGCCGACCAAACGCGCCATGTTGAACATCGAAGAGTTGAGCGCGATGGCGTTGCTCAGATCGGCTTTATCTTCGATGATTTCCACCACAAACGCCTGGCGCGCGGGCATATCGAAGGCGTTGATGAAGCCCTGCATCGCCAGCAAAAGCACGATGTGAAGGATGCTGACGTGCTGGGAAAACACCAGAGAGGCCAGCCCAAAGGACTGGATCATCGCCAAACTTTGCGTGATGATGAGCAAACGCTGCCGGTTCAAGCGGTCAACCCACACGCCCGCGATGGGGCCGAGCAAAAAAGCCGGAATTTGCCCCGCGAACGCGACGGCCCCCAGCATCAAAGCCGAGTTGGTGAGGCGGTAAACCAACCACGTCGTGGCGATCTGCGTCATCCAGTTGCCGAGCAGCGAAACCAACTGTCCGCCGAAAAACAAGCGATAGTTGCGATGTTGCAACGCGCGCAGCATCCACGCCAGCTTGGAAACGGCCTCTTTTTCCGACGTTTCCATCGCGTTTTTTTCACTTTGAGGCGCCATTACTCTTCTCCTCTGGTTGCGAGGTTTCAAGGCCAATGTTTCCACCCGATTCGACCGCAGCCGGATTCGTCGTTAGCTTGCCGCCCGTCACTTTCCAACCCTGGCTCGCGTCCAGAAACTCGCCGTTGAAAATCAGCGATTTGCCGCTTATCGCTTGCTGCGCGCTCGCCGGAGCCACAACAAAGAAGCCGTGCAAAAGAAAAGAAAAAGCGAGCTTAAAAAAGAGGGATTTGTGGAGTTTCATGAGTTAGAGTGGATGTGGGCGACGAATTCCTCCACCGCGCCATGAGACCGGACTTTACTTCAGCGTCATTTCGAGCGCCACCGGGCCAAGCAACCCTGATGGCTGCAACGCAAGACTCGCTTTGGGATCGCTAAATGTGGTCGAGGTGAAACGCTCATTGGCCGGTTTGCCCCGGTCGCCGATGAGCCGGTTCGTCCACAAATTAGCGACGGTGATTTCGAGTCGATTGCCCGCCCTTTTCAAAAGACCCACGGGAACGGCGACGCGCCACGGCTCGCACCACACGCTTCCCAAATCCTGGCCGTTGAGCCGCACCGAAGCCAGATTTTTCACGCTGCCCAGCGAAAGGCTGGTGCGCGCCGCCCTTTGCAGGAGAGCGGGCGCATCGAAAGTCGTTTTGTAGGTGGCCTTACCCGAATAGTATTTGATGCCGGCTTCGGGCCTTTGTGTCCAGTCGGTGAGCGCATCGAAAGTGACGCTGGCCGGCCCGCCCCAGCGCGGATCGAAGGCGACTTGCCACGGTTGCGAAAGCCTGACCAGCGTGCGCGGTTGCGGGAAATTGGCTTGAACCGGCCCGCGCTTCGCGCTTGATTTGCGAAAGATCACGAAGCCGCTTTCGTTGGGCGCGAGGCGCATCGGCAGCTTTGTCAGGCCGTTTTTCGAGGCATAATCGGTCAAAACGCGCATTTCGCCACTAATGGGGTTCCACCACTGCGCCGCAAATCCCGCGACCCGAAAAGTGGCGACGGTTTCGATAGGCGCCGCGCTCGCGTTGGCGACGAAATACAATTCTCCATCGCTCAAATGGCGGTGAACGGCGCGCATCGGAGCGCCCGCAACAAAATCGGGAGCCACGCCTAAGCCGCGCAGCAGACTCGCCGTCGCCGCGTAAGGCGGATAAAGCGGCGTCTTTTTGGCTTCCAGATGCCACGGATCCATGCCGGACGCGCCCAGTTCCAGCGCCGCTTGCCATGGCCCATCGGGAGATTGCGCGGATTGCCATGAAGCGCCGCTGTTTTCGGTTTTTCGACCGCCATCGAGGTAAGAAACGTGAAGCGCGGCGATAAGTCCCGCCGGATTGGGCGCCTCGCCAGAGTTGATGGCGACGACGCGAATTTCGTTGTTTCCCGGCTTCAAGTAGCGCGCGATGTCGAAAGTTTTGACATCGTGAAAATCGTCGCCGCTGCCGATGCGCTGGTCGTTGACGAAGAATTCGAAGGAGTTATCGGCAGTGAGCGAGGCTGTCGCCGCTTGAAGCGCGCGGCCCGGCTCGACTTGCAAATTGGTGCGAAACAGGCGCGTGGCGGGGAGAGCCGCGTGGGAAGGATCGGCCTCAGCGAACCAAATCCACTTGGCATTTTTCAGCGGTTCGTCCGCTTCCACTTCCACGGAAGCTCGAATCACGCGGCCTTTGCCGACTGTGCGCTGCGCCGCCGCGTTCCACAACTGCGCCGCCAGAGCGCGCACTTCGGCATCGCAAGCGGGATAATTCGTCAAACCCGGCGATTTTTGCGGCGGCGTGCCTACGACAGTGGCGCCATCTTTTGCCAGTTGGGTGATTTTTCGCAGCAGTTGCGGCGTCATGGTTTCCCATTGCGGCAACACCAAAACGCGATAACTCATGCCATCGGGGAAAGTAATTTTTCCGTCCTTCACCCTCGCGCTGGCGATGAGGTTTTTGGGCGAACAGCCATCGAAACTATAGCCTTTGCGGTCGGGCAAATCCGCCGTGAGCGCGTCGGCGGGCGGCGTGAATACCTGCGGCGCGCCCTCGGGCGTCAGATACAAAATATCGGCGACGGGCAAGCCCTGCCTCAGCATTTCGCTGGTGCGCGCGATGTATTGGTGGAAGGCGGGCACCATGTCCCACCAGGTCTGAGTGCGCTCCCAATGCACGCCATACGGCCCCATCGTCATGCCGGGAAATTTGTCGAGTTCGGGCTGGTGTTGATAGCGGTGGATAACGATCTTGTTGAGGCCCGCACACAGCGCCCAGTCGAGTTGGGCTTTCATCGAGCCGGGGTATTGCAGCCAAACATCGTTGGCACCGGCGGTGAAAGATTCGGCCCCGATGATGTTTTTGCCGTTGGTATGCCCGACCGAAACCGCTTCAGCCACGCTATATTCCGTCGAAAAACCGAAACCGCGCGACCAGAATTCGCCCATCGGCAAATCGGCGGTGGCGCCGAGATCGAGGTCGCCCGCCGGATTCATGTCATACGGCTCGACCGAGAAACTCATGCCGCGCCCGTGCGCGTAGGCTTGGAGCGGCAGCGCGTGATTATCGATCACCAAATCGGAAGCGGTTTGGCGCAAATCCCACAAAAAACGCTCCGAAAGCTCGGCGCTTCCCACGATATAGCCCATCATGGCGGGCAAAAACGGGGTCGGATCGTAGCCGCGCCGCTTAATGAATTCCTGCTTGAATTTTTGAGACCAGTTCTGACTGCCCATTTCCCAGCTATCGAAATGCAGCATGGTGAGGCCACCACCCGCAGTTCTGGGTTGCGGGCCGAGTTTTTTGAAAAGCGTGTCGGTGTAAGCGTTCAGATGCGCGGTGAGGGCGGCGCGGCTGAATTTGTCGCTTTCAAAACCCAGACCCGGCGCGGGCGCGGGGCGCGTGGTTTGGCCGGTCGAGGTGCGACCAAAGCGCAGGATCGTCCATTTTCCCGGCGGCACGTCCCAGTTCAAGCGGCCATCCTTGCCGATTTGGTCGGTGAGAACGACGATTTTATCCTTAGCAATTGACTGCGCGGCGGGAATCGAGGCGAAATCGCCGGGCGCGGCAATACGCGGCGGAATGCCCGCCGACGAAGAATAGGGCGCGCGATAATAAAGCGCCTTGTGGTCGGTGTCGGCGAGGCGCGCCTGGCCGTCGGGCGTGGGAAAGGCGAGAACGGCCTCGTCCCGATAAAACTCCAGCCACTGCTGTCGCAGTTCCTGCGACAGGGTTTTCTCGCCAAAAAACGGAGTGCGCGGCTGCGGGCGCGGCAAAACGCCGTCGAAGCGCGCGGGGCCGGTCGCGCTCGTTTGGCTCGCCACCAGATGCTGCATCGAAAGTTCCGGTTTGACCCACGGCCCGCCGCTTCCCGCCCAGCCCGGCCCGGTTCCCAGCGCGATTTGAATTCCCAATCGTTTGGCTTCGGACACCGCATAAGCAAAAAGCTGCTGCCACTGCGGACTCATAAAGGCGACCGGCCCGCGCGGAATGCCGATGCCCACTTCAAGATAAATCGCGCCGCCGATGCCGGCGCGCTTCATCGCTTCCAAATCGGCGTGGATTCCCTCGCGCGAAACGTTGCCGTCCATGAAATACCAGTAAACCCAGGGCCGCGCGCCATCGGGCGGCGCGATGAAACGCTGTTCGAGCGTTGGAGCGGGAGCAGCCATCGCGGGGTTTGGCGGCGTGATAAATCTCATGGCTCCCATAGCGGCGGCGAGGGGAAGCGCGTGTTTTGAAAGTTTCTGGTTCATGTGTTCATTGAGTTATGAGCGAGTCATTCAGAATAGTCGCTCACTCTGGTTTAACCCGAAAAGTGGGGCTGTTTTGCGACATAGTGAAACATGAAAATTTTGATCGATGATGTCCGCACCGCTTGCTGCGGACTCCTATCCAGCGATTCCCGTCGAAAAACGCCTCTTTTTTCTCTGCAAAATCGGCTCAATCTGCGGCTTGCATCGTGCCCGCGACGACGCGCGGCACGACATAACCCAGGAGCAAGCCGCTCCACAACAGAGTGACCGACACCAACACCGGACAACGATACTTGGTAGTGGCTCAAGGGGTTGGTAGTAGCGCCGCGAGGCGCGTTTACGAAACGTG
>JAABUN010004338.1_pt1 | contig 19556 bp, 14 predicted proteins | sample 5559311 | NCBI WGS metagenome assembly JAABUN01 (sample SAMN10711877, study PRJNA513370) | rock metagenome | isolation source: Antarctica rocks | place: Antarctica: Victoria Land, Siegfried Peak sud | reverse complement strand
ATTCCTGTTGATAACGACGAAAGTATTTATTCCATTGAACTTCATCAAAACCTTTTTTATCGAGCTCAGCTTTTTTAGATTTCGGCATTAAACCATTTTACAGATTTAATGCCCTAAAGGGAATAACCCCACTTGCACGCCTTTGTACAGAATTAGCACATTCGTTGTTGTGCCAACAGTATCAATACCTTGAAAACGTCCTTTTATTTGATATGTTCCTGCTGAAGGTGCTGTCCAACGAACAGTTGATTGCTCACCACCCGGTCCGGGATGCAAGTTCAGAAGGTCGGCGGGCTGGACAATCGAGCCGCCGTAGGTTGTCGTCGAACCGGTCGTGTTCTTGGCAACCATCAGGTAAGGCTTTCCGCCGTCATACAGTGACCACGAACTAATGCCCGCCCACGGTTGTCCATTGCCCGTGTAGCGTGTAAAGGCTGAAGAGGATGTCGCTTTATAGCCATAGCTCCACGCGCCGCTCGGATTGCTTGTCGCCGAGAAATCATTGACCGCGTTAAACGAGCTACCTGCCGTCGGTGTTGGCGTTACGGTTGGTGTCGGCGAAATTGTCGGTGTTGGCGATGGCGATGGCGACGGCGTAACTGTCGGTGTCGGCATCGGAGTTAGTGTCGGACTCGGACTCGGTCTTGGAGTCGGCGTAACTGTCGGTGTTGGAGTCGGTGTAATTGTTGGTGTCGGGGTTGGCGACGGCGTAACTGTCGGTGTTGCAGTCGGTGAACCGCCAATAGTTCTTACTTCACAGCCCGGACAATAATTAGTGATAATGTTCGAGCTTGAATCGCGTTCCATATACGTAGTGCCATCTCCCAGTATCAAAGCTGTTACCACGGCGGTTGTGTTGTTAATTACACGAATTGCCGCACGCGGGTTTGGTCTTAAACCGAACACAGACTGTTTAACTTCTGCATACTTGACATTATCGAGCAAAACACCAGCACCAGTGCCACCAGCATAGACATTAATTGTCAATCCGCTTATTTTAACGTGATTAACGCCTATTACATGCAGCCCGTAGAATGCGCCTTCGTCCATCCGCACATCTTCCAGACGCAATACTCGCACGGTTCTTGCCTGAGTAGTGCTGTCTTGCGTTTCGGCTTTTATCCACGCCTGCACAGGTAAGTACTTTGTAAAAAGATTGCGGAAATTTGCGTAATCAATGAAAGTCGAGTTTCTAACAGTCAACCCTCCAAAATCTTTCGCATAAATAATTGCCCTGCCCCCTCCACTTCCGTCAAATTGATCGTTTTCAAAAAGAGCATCTGTGTTTCCAAGAATAAAGAGTGAATCATCCCGCATATAATCCAAAGAATTGGCAATTTCTGACGATTGTTTGCGAAGAATAGTTGCTATATAAAAGAAACGCAGTGTCAACTTCCGGGCTGCCGCCAACAAAAGTCAATCCGTCAAACTCAATCTGATTGGCATTTCCGACAATAAAAGTTCCATTCCCCGCTCCGGTGTTGATACGAACTACTGAACCTTTGTCGCCTTTAAATTTATAGCCGATAATAACAGTACTCGTCTTTAAATCAGTGTATGATTGAAGGTCGATAGTGCCGCCCGGAAAGATGATTGTCCCGCCGTCATTAGCCTTTAAATCATCGACTGCCAATTGCAATGCCGGCGCGTCGTTTTTTCCGTCGTTAGCAATTGCGCCGTAATCGGTTAAATTAACTGTTTTCGCCGCAATGGTGATATTCAATAATAAAACAAGTAGTAAAGCGTATTTCATTTTTATTTTTGTAGGTAGGTGTTTAAAGATTTGACTCGAAGGGGAAGTTTTATTTTTAATGAAAAACTTAGAGAGTTTTCCATCTGGATTTGTAAGGGTATAAACTTTTTGTCAAATATGCAACGCGGAAAAATAGGTTGCCAATATCCAAGTTTGTTTAAGTTAAAAGATATCTACTAAAATTTTCACATTATATTCGCGTTGTGCTAAGGTTTTCACCACGTATGAACTCTATCAACGAACCAAAACTCGTTCGCGGCATCAGCCGTTGGGATATGGTGGCGATTACGATTAACTCGATAATCGGCGCGGGAATTTTCGGTCTGCCGTCAAAAGCCGCCGCGCTGATTGGCGCAAATTCGCTGTTCGCTTTTATCGGCTGCGCTTTTGTCGTCGCGTTGATTGTCTTGTGTTTTGCCGAAGTCAGTAGCCGTTTCACGGAAACCGGCGGACCTTATCTTTATGCCAAAGAAGCATTCGGCTCGGTCGTCGGCTTTGAAGTCGGCTGGCTTTTCTGGCTCGTGCGCATCACGGCTTTTGCCACTAATTGCAATCTTTTGGTGAATTATCTGGGCTTTGCCAACAACCAATTTGCCAGAATTACAACGATTGTTTTGGTTGTTCTGGCATTGTCGGCAATCAATCTCGTCGGCGTGAAAACTTCCGCCAGAACGACGAATTTTTTCACCGTCGGAAAACTCATTCCGCTTCTTGTGTTTGCTCTTGTCGGTTTGTTTTTTATCAATCCGCAAAATCTGACTTTCAGCACTGACATCGATTCGGCGACTTTCGCGCAGACGGTTTTAGTTTTGATTTACGCTTTTACAGGTTTTGAAATGGCGGTCGTGCCTTCGGGCGAGATGAAAGAGCCTAGGAAAAATCTGCCGTTCGCGCTGCTGACGGCGATTGCGATTGTCGCCGCGCTTTATATTTTGATTCAAATCGTCTGCATCGGAACTTTGCCGGAACTTGCGACTTCCGAAAGACCTCTGGCAGACGCGGCAAGTCATTTTCTCGGCACATATGGCGCGGCTTTTATTATTGTCGGCGCAGCGATTTCGATTAGCGGAAACTTAAACAGCCTGCTGCTTGCAGCTTCGCGCATTCCGTTTGCGATGAGCGAGCAGGGCGAATTGCCGAATGCGCTGGCGAAAACGCACGCGAATTTTAAAACGCCGTATGTTTCGATAATTTTGACGGCGATTGTGATGCTGATATTTACCGTTCAGACTTCGTTTTTGACGGCTTTGACCATCAGCACGATTACGCGGCTGCTGGTTTATGCCGCGACTTGCGCGTCCTTACCGGTTTTCCGTCGCCGCGAAAATTCTCCGAAAGCCGAATTTCTCGCGCCGCTCGGCGTTGCGGCGGCAATCGCTTCGCTCGGTTTAATCGGCTGGCTTCTGTATAACGTGAAATTTGACGAAGTAAAAGTTTTAGCCGTCTGCGCGGCGATTGGTTTAATAATTTATTTCGTTTATAGTTTTGTGAAAAAAGATAAAAAAGTTTCGGCAAGTTGATTTACACGCCGCGAAAATTTGATGAAAAACAGGGAAATAAACATCCGTCGCTGCCAAACGCTCAACGAACTCGACGCTTGCGTAAAGTTGCAAAAGGAAGTTTTCGCTTTGCCGGACTTAGAAGTTTCGCCACGCCGACATCTCGTCGTAACCATTTCGGCAGGCGGTTTTGTGTTAGGCGCGTTTGCGGCGGAAAAGCTCGTCGGCTTTGTTTTGAGCGTTCCCGGATTTCTGCGCGACGAAAGATTTTTTTATTCGCATATGACCGCCGTTGCCGAGGATTTTCAAAGTTCGGGAATCGGCGCAAAACTCAAATGGGCGCAGCGCGAGCAAGCGTTAAAAGAAAACATTAAATTTATCAAATGGACGTTTCAGCCTTTTCAAGCCAGAAATGCCTTTTTTAATTTGGAAAAGCTCGGTGCGATTATCAAATCCTACGCGCCGAATTTTTACGGCACAGATTACGCAACCGAGGAAATCGGACTCGACAGCGACCGGCTTTTTGCCGAATGGCATTTGGAAAACGAAAAGGTTGTTGCTCTGTCAAAAGGCGAAAATTTTACTGAAAAAGCCGACGCTGCCGCGACGATTGAAATTTCAAACGACTGGAACGATTTGGTAAAGCAAAATCCTGAAAAGGCTGTCGCCGAACAGCAAAGAGTCAAAAACGAATTTCAAAAAGCGTTTGCCGAAAATTTCATTTGCGGAGGTTTTCACAGAAACGACAAAAAACCGAATTATTTGCTTTATGTAAATAACAATAATAATTTCTGAAAAGCGTTTGACGAAGCTGCTGAAACAGCGAATTTTCAAACGTCAAAATTTTCTGTTGGAGTTAAACGAATGAAATTTCTTTTAAGACTAAATGTTGCAATAGTTTTCATATTCATCTCTCTAAGTTTGCTTGGCGGTCAAACATTTGCCGCCGATAAAGCGACGGAAAATCTCGCGCGCTCGGTAACGATTTACAGAGATACTTTCGGAGTTCCGCACGTTTACGGACGCACCGACGCGAGCGTCGTTTTCGGGTTGATGTATGCCCAAGCCGAAGACAATTTCCGGCAGTTGGAAGAAGACCACATCAACAAATTAGGACGCGCGGCGGAAGTGTATGGACAATCGCGGCTTGCCGGAGATTTGATGGCGCGGCTGTTTGAGACAAACAGGCGGGCGCGGGATGAATACAAAAGTTTAAGTCCGCCGATGCGAAAGCTGTGCGATGCTTACGCCGCCGGAATCAACTATTATCTCGAACGACACCCGGAAGTTCGACCGAGATTGATTAACCGTTTCGAGTCTTGGTTCGCGCTGATAAGCGGTGCGCCGTCAGTTGCATCTCTGGGAATCACCGCGCAGGAAATACGAACGCTTTTCAAAGAGCTTCCCGCCGCGCCGCCGCAAAATCAATCTTCGGGCGAATCAGATGAAGCGGAAGGCTCGAATATGTGGGCAATCAGCCCGCAAAAAAGTGCGTCGGGACACGCGCTGCTCTTTATCAATCCGCACGTCGGTTTTTTCGGCGGCGGGCAACGTTACGAAGCGCATCTGCACAGCAAACAAGGGCTGAACATCTCCGGTTTTGCAATGCTCGGCTCGCCTTATATCTGGTCGGGACACAACGAAACGCTCGGCTGGAGTCATACGAATTCGGGCGCGGATACGACTGATGTCTTTATCGAAACTTTCGACAAACCGCAAAATTCGCTTGCTTATCGTTATGGAAACGATTACCGCGACGCTATCGAGTGGACTGATGAAATTCGCGTTAATAATCAAGGAAATGTGGAAACCAAGCGGTTCACTTTTCGCAAAACGCATCACGGTGCGATTGTCGCTTTGCGGGCGGGAAAATCTCTCGCGGTGAATGCCGCGTCGGTTGAAGTCAGCGGGAAATTATTTGAACAAAAATGGACAATGGCTCGCGCGCGTTCGCTAAATGAGTTTAAATCGGCAATGGCACAGCGCAGATTGACCGGCTCGAATACGATTTACGCCGACCGGCAGGGAAACATTTTTTATATACACGGAAACGCGATGCCGCGCCGCTCGGCGAAATTTGATTGGGCAAAGCCGGTTGACGGCGGCAACCCGGAAACGGATTGGCGCGGGCTTCACGAATTGAGCGAACTGCCGCAGGTTCTCAATCCATCTTCGGGCTTCATTCAAAACTGCAACTCGACACCGTTTTTGACTTCGACCAGCGACAATCCCGAACGCTCGAAATTTCCGGTTTATATGGCACCCGACCTCGACACGCCGCGAGCGCAAATGTCGCGGCGCATTCTTTCGTCAAAGGAAAAGTTCACGTTTGAAGAATGGGCGCACGCATCGCTCGATACTCATTTGATTTTGGCTGAAACAATGGTGCCGGAACTTATTTTGATTTGGGAAAAACTGCGGAAATCCGACGCTGCGAAAGCAAACAAACTCGCCGAACCAATTACGGTTTTAAAGTCTTGGGATTACAACAGCCGGATTGATTCCGTTCCGACGACTCTGTTTATGCTGTATTTTGAACAGCTTCAGCGCGTCAACCGCGAGCGGATTGCACAACGGACAGGCAATGCGACGCTTGCTCCGACAATGCTCGGCGAACAATTAAATAAGATTGATACCGCGACAAAAATTGCGGCTTTCGAGAAGGCGTTAAATGATTTGCGGAATGATTACGGCAAATGGCAAGTTGCTTGGGGAGAAATCAACCGTCTTCAGCGCATTCATTCGAGCGGAACGCTGGAAAAATTCGACGACGCAAAACGAAGTGTCCCCGTGCCGGGTGCGAGCGGTTTAGCCGGAAGTCTCTTTACCTTTAACACGCGCCGCGATGCCGGACAAAAACGGCGTTACGGTATCAGCGGCAATTCTTATTTATCGGTTGTCGAGTTCAGCCCGCGCGTTAAAAGACGTTCATTACTGGTTTTCGGTCAAAGTGCCGACCCGAAATCACCGCACTTTTTCGACCAAGCCGAATTATATTCCACAAAACAATACAAACCCGCATGGTTTGAACTGAAAGAAATCAAGCGCAATCTCGAGCGCAGTTATCATCCCGGCGCGAAAGCTGTTTTACGCGGAAAATAATTGCTTTGCCGATGCAATTGAAATAAGCCGGAAAATTTTCGGTCAAAAATTCTTTTTAGGTTTATCCTTTTATGACAAATCAATATCAAAAATTCTCTTCCGTTTTACTGATTTTCGCTTTGCTTGCCGTTGTATTCTCCACGCAAAACTACGCGCAGCGTCGCACGAGAAAAGCTCCGGTTAGCAAGAAATTGGAGCTGGATTTATTGATAAAGGGCGGACTTGTTATTGACGGTTCAAATCGCGCTCCGATTAAGACCGACATCGGCGTTCGCGGCGACCGCATTGTTTTTATCGGTAAATCTGCCAGATTAAAAGTGTCTGCCGACAGAACGCTCGATGCCGCCGGGATGATTGTCGCGCCGGGATTTATTGACCCGCACACGCATACGCTCGAAGACCTCTCGAACCCAAAATTAAACAGTAACGAAGATTATTTGATGCAGGGAGTTACGACAGTTATCACGGGCAACGACGGCGATGGTCCTTTTCGTGTTGCGGAAACTCTTAAAAAGTGGGAACTGCAAGGCATCGGGACAAACGCCGCGCTGCTCGTCGGACACGGCAGAGTTCGCGGAGAGATAATGGGCGCGGGCGATGTTCAGCCTTCGGTTGAGCAGCTTGCGCAAATGAAGAATTTAATGGCGCAAGCAATGGATGAAGGCGCGTACGGGATGTCAACCGGACTTTATTACGCGCCGGGCAGTTTTGCCAAGACAGAAGAAATTATCGAGCTTGCGAAAGTTGCCGCTGAAAAAGGCGGCGTTTATGATACGCATATGCGCGACGAAGGCTCGTATTCAATCGGCTTGCTCGGCTCGATTCGGGAAACGATTCGCATTGGACGCGAAGCAAAAATCCCTGTTCACATTTCACACATCAAAGCACTCGGCAGAGACGTTTGGGGACAAAGCCGCGAAGTCGTTAGAATCATCAAACAAGCGCGCGCAAAAGGAATTAAAGTAACCGCCAACCAATATCCTTATACGGCTTCCGGCACAAATATTGTTGCCGCGCTCGTCCCGCGCTGGGCTGAAGCGGGCGGAAATGCGGAAATGCTCAAGCGAATCAAAGACCCGAATATTCGCCCGCGATTGATTGCCGAAATGGAAGCGAATTTGAAGCGGCGCAACGGCGCGGAAGCGATTTTATTTACCAATCGGCGCAACGCGCAATTATTCGGCAAAACGCTCGGCGCGGTAGCGAAAGAGCGAAATAAATCGTCCGTCGAAACCGCGCTCGACATCGTAGGAAACGGCGGCGCGGGCATCGCTTCGTTTAATATGAGCGAAGCCGACATCGAATACTTTATGAAACAAAATTTCGTGATGACCGGCTCGGACGGCTCGAGCGGTCATCCGCGAAAATACGGAACTTTTCCGCGAAAACTGCGCGAATACGTTTTCGGCAAAAAACTTATCACGCTTCCGTTCGCCGTCAGCGCGAGCAGCGCGCTGACGGCGGAAACTTTTCGCATCCCGGAACGCGGACGTATTCGCGTCGGTTATTTCGCCGACATCATCGTGTTTGACCCGAAAACCATTACAGACCGCGCTACTTACGAACAGCCGGAAACGCTTGCCGCAGGTATGAAATTCGTCGTCGTTAACGGCAAAATTTCAGTTGACGAAGGCAAATATACCGGAATGCTGGCAGGAAGTGCTTTGCGTAAAACTCAATGATAATCTAATAAAGTAAGACAAGTTTGCTGTCGTTCGCACTAATTGCCCTTTATGAAACAATACTGCCGCAAGCGTTTTTGACACCACCAAAATTACCGGCGTGACGGTTAGATTAAATGACGAAGATTTCATTAAAGAAAAAAGCGAGGTGTCATATATTAACATCTCGCTTTTTTCTTACTTTGACCTAAACAGTCTGTTGATTATTTACCTGTTTTTGCGACTGCGGCATCAGCATTGACGATACCGCGTCCATAAGTATTATCGAAGCCTGCCGCGCCCAAATCAGTAGCGGTCGTGAACAAATAGCTTTCAACCGTCGTGTTCGAGAGTGCCGGATTAGCAGACCAAATTAAAGCAATAACACCTGTCGTATGCGGTGTCGCCATTGATGTGCCGTCATAAAAATCCCAATCGCTAACCTTATCAACTACAGTAGCAGAAGTTCCCGCTTGAGCTTTAAGGGTTGCGCCGGTTGTATCGGAGACGGTGACGGCTGAAATCCACGCTCGTCCGTCGGTTGTCGTAGCCGCGCCGAGCGTTCCGGTGAAATCACCGGCTGCATTATTGTAGAGTACGGCAGCGGTAGCGCCGGCATTCATTGCGTTGGTAACTTTGGTTGCAAAATCAATAGTGCCGCGTTGAATCAAAGCGACATTGCCGGCGACAGCAGCCGGAAACTCGCCTGCTTGACCCAATCCGCAGAAAACCAAAGTTCCGGTAGTCCCGGCAGTTTTACCTGCGAACGCCATACCAAAAGAGGTGTAAGGAGTGCTTCCGTTAGTGACTGAAGATTCACTGCCCTGACCTGTCGGCACAGATGAAAGAACGCTTACGCCCGGAGCTACAACGTCAATGGCTGAGCCTTTATTTGAGAAGCTGGCTATAACATTGTTTTTATCCACGGCTCCGACGGCAATGTTGACCGCATAAGCTGCTGGATAACTTACTCTGGTCGCGCCGTCATTACCCGTCGCGGCAACAATCAATGCGCCTTTAGTGCGCATTTCTTTGTAAAAATTCTCTTCCGTTCTGGATTTTAGTCCTCCGCCCAAGCTCAAATTAACAACTTTACATTTAGCTGTCTCAACGAGCCAACGCACACCTTCCATAATATCCGTGGTTGAGCCGCCATTTGGACCGAGTACCCGCGCATGATAAAGGTTGGCACTGTATGCCACGCCATATACGCCTTTAGTATTATTAACTCCCAGAATCGTTCCGGCAACGTGTGTCCCGTGGGTTTCGCCGTCATCATTAATTGGGTCGCTGTCACCCGTGCCGACTGTATCTATACCGCCGCGATAATTGCCTTGGATGTCGGGATGAAGGTAATCGAGACTGGTGTCGCCGATACCGACGTTGATGCCTGCGCCCGTAACGCCTCGACCGTGCGCGACGGTGGATTTAGTAGTAATCAGACCGTAAAGTCCGTTGCTCGTCGTGGGTGCGAGTTGAGCATCAGAGAGAGCCATTTTGTATCGCATAGGTACGGCTTCGACATATTCGACTCTTGGATTTCTCTGCAAAGCGGCAAGCTGCTGCTCGTTTCTTACTTTAACAGCAAGGGCGCGAACTTCAGGAAACTCGCCGCGAATACTGGCTCCGGCTGCGCGCGCGCTTGCTTTATCGTTTTCCGTCAAGGAATCTCTAAAAGCGACAAAATATTCACCGGGAGACGCATCCGGTCTGTTTTGCGTCTGCGCGTCTGACGGACGTTTATCGGCACTAACAAAAGAAGGCAGAATTAACGCACTGAAAAGCGCAATTGCTACCAGACAAATAAAGAATCTTTTCATTTTTTTTCTTTCTCCGAAATCAGTGGTTTTAGGTCGTTTGTATTGCAGAAAGGTTAACCCGAGCGGGAAACTTCCACAAGAAATTGCGATGGGCGGTTTATATGCTGTATACGAACCAACAAATTGAATAATTCAGGGAAAATATATTAACAAAAAAGTTAATAAGATGTCACACAATTTTAACAGCATTCTAGGAGTTCTCTGTTACAATTTATGTGCGCTCCGATGCTCATAACACCATTTGAGTTGTATGTTATAAATTAGGCGGACAATAATTTTTTGGTTTCTTTATAAAATCTCTCAAAAACTCGTATTATTAAGATACTTAAATCAACGGCAGAAAATTGATTTCTGCTGTGCCATTATCAAAGTTTTACTATCGTAAAATCTCACGCCTGACCGCGATTTTTTCGATTCGCTCGCGTTTCACTTCAAAACCAATGCCCGCTTTTTCCGGCGCGATGATTGTTCCGTTTGAAGTAAGCAAGACTTCCGGTTCGATAACGTCTTCGTGCCAGTAGCGTTTTGAAGCGGAAACGTCGCCCGGCAAGGTAAAGCCGGGAAGCGTTGACATGGCGATGTTGTGAGCGCGTCCGATGCCGGATTCGAGCATTCCGCCGCACCAAATCGGGATTTGATTTTCGCGGCAAACTTGTTCGACCAATTTGGCTTGCGCGTGTCCGCCGACTCGTCCGAGTTTGACGTTGATGATTCGGCACGCGCCGAGTTCAATCGCCTTTCGTGCGTCTTCCGGCGAATGAATTGATTCGTCGAGACAAATAGGCGTGCGGATTTCCTTTTGCAATTTCGCGTGGTCGAAAATGTCGTCGTGCGCGAGCGGCTGTTCAAACATCATCAAATCAAACTCGTCCATTCGTTTGAACAAATCAACGTCGTCTAGCGAATAAGCCGAATTCGCATCGCCCATTAAAAGAATATTGCCAAAACGTTTGCGTACTTGTTTGATGATTTCAAAATCCCAATGCGGCGCGATTTTGATTTTTATCCGCCGGTAACCCGCGTCCAATTCGGTTTGGATTTTCCCGAAAAGCTGCTCGATTGAATCTTGAATGCCGATTGAAACGCCGCACGCGATTTCCTCGTTCACGCCGCTGAGATGTTTCCAGAGCGGCACGTTTAATTTTTTCGCTTCCAAATCCCAGCAAGCCGTTTCAATCGCCGCCTTTGCCATCCGATTGCCGCGCGCGCGCTTCATCAAATCCCAAATTTCGGAAGCCGTTTCGATTTCCTTACCGATAACCATCGGCGCGAGAATTTTTTCAATCGTCACCCACGCCGCGTCCGTCCATTCTTCGCAATACGAAGGAGTTTCGCCGCACGTAACTTCGCCCCAGCCTTCGTTGCCCGCATCGTCTTCGACGCGCGTCAAAATGATTCGGCGTTCATAAGTTCGCCCGAAGCTCGTTTCAAAAAAATGAACGAGCGGTAGTTTGATTTCGATTAGTTCGATTGTTTTTATTTTCACAAAAATTTACCAAACAGAAAAAAATTATGAGTTTTATTGTATCAAACGATAAATCAACACGGCGGCGCGTTTTATCTGACTTGGCAAAGTCGCTAAATTAATATACTCGCCGCGAACGTGCGCGTTATCGCCCGCTGCGCCAAGGGCGTCTATTCCGGGAATCAGATGCGCGACATACGAAATGTCGCCCGCGCCTCTTTCGCCCGGGTCGAAGGCTTCGACTTTTCCGAAACCGAGGTCTTGACTGACCGTATCGAGCTGTTCGAGCAGCGCGTAATTGCCAGTTGTCGGCGGCATTGCCGGAATGCCGTCGGAAAAAGTTATTTTTGCGGAAGTGCCGGGCAAATTTTTCGCAACGATTTCCCGCATCTTCCGGCTCGCCGTTTCTTTTTGTTCTTCGCTGATAAAACGCAAATCACCGCACGCAATCGCTTTGGCGGAAACAACATTCGCTTTTCCTTCAGCCGTAATCTTTTCGTCTTTGATTTCGATTTCAGTTCCGCCCCCAATCACCGACGGATTAAATGTCAGATACTTTTCGCCGTGCAGCGTTTCATAAAACTGATTGACGATGCGCGCCGCTTCAAAAATCGCGCCGCTGCCCATATTTTTATTAAAAATTAAAGACGAATGTCCGCTTTTAGCCGTAACTTCGAGCTGCCATTTGCTGCTGCCGCGCCGCGCCGCGATTGCAAAATTGTTTCGTCCGAATTCAAAGCCGAGAGCCAAATCGCCGTGTTTCGCCGCCGCAATCAAATCGGCGCGACTTGTTTCCTTTGGATTTCCCGCGTTTTCTTCGTCGCCCGTGAGCATCACAATAATGCTCGCGTCTTTGAGCAAACCTGTTTCATGCAGAGCTTTTAAAGCGTAATGCATCACGACGACTCCGGCTTTCATATCATAAACGCCCGTGCCATAAGCCTTTTCGCCTTCGCGCCGAAACTTTTCGCCTTTTAATACCGTGTCCAAATGTCCGAGCAGCAAAATGCGCTTACCTTTTGTTCCGGTTTTTTCCGCTATCAGATGTCCGGCGCGTTTCATCTCGACAGGCATTTCTATCCATTCGGTGATGAACCCGAGTGATTCAAATTCCTGTTTGAAAACCATTCCGACTTGTTTGACACCTGTCAGATTCTCGGTCGGACTTTCGATATTGACGATTTTTTCAAGCAAGGCGACGGCATCTTCAATATGCGCGTCAATGTAACTTATTATTTTCTGCTCTTCGGCTGAGATTTTTCGGGCGTAATCAGGTGCGGTATTACTCTTGCCGACTGTTTTTTCCATAAACTAAATTACTCCCGATTCCTTAATTTCAAGCGTTCCGTTTGCCGCGTCCAAAGTTGCCGTAACACCGAGTGGTAGCGTCAATTGGTCGTTAGTGTGTCCGATTGTTAGTCCCGACAACACCGGAATTTTTAATTCGCCTAAGATATTGTCCGCCACTTCACCGACTGTAAATGGTATAACGGTCGAAGGTTTGTAATCGCTCGCTCCGCAATCTTCACACTCGCCCCAGACGACGCCTGCCGCCTGTTCGAGTTTTCCGGCAAGACGCAACTGCGTCAGCATCCGGTCAATACTGTAGGCTTGTTCTTCGACATCTTCGAGAAACAAAATTTTTCCGCGCGTTTCTATTTCATAAGGCGTGCCGAGCGTGGCGCAGATGAGCGAAAGATTGCCGCCCGTAAGCTGTCCGGTCGCCTTACCTGTTCGGATAGTTCGCAAAGTATGAGCCGGACGCAGTTCGTTTGAATCCGTCGGGTTTGTCAATTTTCCTAAAGGTTTGGTGTCGAACAGAGCTTTGCGAAAATTTTGCTGTGTGTAATCGGTAAAGCGCGAAAGAACAATCGGACCGTGAAAGGTGACAAGCCCGGAATTTTTGTTGATTGCCAGGTGCATCGCCGTGATGTCGCTATAGCCGAGAAAAATTTTCGGGTTGCGGCGAATCAAATCATAATCAATCCGGTCGAGCAGATGCGGCGAGCCGTAACCGCCGCGAATCGCAAAAATGGCTTTTACTTCCCGGTCACGAAACATTTCGTGCAAATCGTCGAGCCGCGCCTGAACCGATTCACGATAATCGCCGAAGCGTTTTCCGGTATTTCTGCCGCGCTTCATCCGCAGTCCGAAATACTTGAGAGTTTTTTCGGCAAGCGCCAATCTGTCCGGGTCAGACACTTCGGTCGCGGGCGTTATTATTCCGACCGTATCACCGGCACGCAAGGCTTTTGGTCGAATTAAGTCCTTTGTTTGGCTGCCTGCAAAAGTTTCCGGTGGCGCAGCAGAAAGAACACACGCCGCTCCGACACTTCCGAGAAATCCGCGTCTGGTTAAAGATTGTGTATTTTTATTCATTTTAAGGTTTAATATTAGTTTAATTTCAAAATTATTTTGCAGCCGAAGTTATGGTGCTGACCGCGAAAGATTTAACGAGTTGATCTAAAAATTCCTGACCTTCGTAAAACTCTCGAATTCCCAAACGCTCGTCTCTGCCGTGAGCGCGATTGTCGTCAATGTCGCCGAAAAGACCGGAAACGCCATACATCGGAATGCCGACTTGCCGGAAATAGAGACTGTCGGTCGCGCCCGTTCCCATAATCGGAACGACCGGAACGTCCCTCCACATCGAGCGCGTCGCGTTTTCAATCGGGCGCATAACTTCGGGTGTGAGCGGCGACGGCGGACTCGGTTTTGGCTCTTTGATAAATGTGACGACGATTTGGTCGTCGGCTAAAACTTCAATCAATTTTCGGTGAACGTCTTTGGCATTTTCCTGCGGCAGAATGCGGCAATTAATTGTTGCGCGGGCGGTTTGCGGCAAAGCGTTTTCGGCGTGTCCGCCTTCAAGTCTTGTCGCCACGCAGGTTGTTCGTATCAGCGCGTTGTAATAAGGCGAATCCGAAAGACGCTTGACCGCTTCCGCGTCGCTCGTCGCTGCCGCCGCCGCTTTCATATCCGCCGCCGATTGTCCGGTTTCAATCGCCGACATTTTTTGAAAATAGCCGCGCGTAACTTCGTTGAGATTGACGGGAAAATCAAATTTCGAGAGCCGTTCGAGTCCGGCGGCAAGATGATAAATCGCGTTGTCCTTTGAAGGCAGTGAGCTGTGTCCGCCTTTGTTCTTCGCTTCGAGCATGAAACTTTGATAAACCTTTTCGCTCGCCTGCACGCCGTTAAAAAGTTTAACGCCTTTGCGATGTCTTCCGCCGCCGCCTTCGTTAATGCCGAATTCGGCGGAAATTAAATCGCGGTGATTATCAACCAGCCATTTCGCGCCGTTAAAATCGCCGCCTTCTTCGTCCGCCGTCAGCGCGAGAATTATATCGCGGTCGAATTGCGCGTTTTCCTGTTTGTAACGGATGAGATTGGCGACAAAAATCGCCGCCATCGCCTTGTCGTCGGTTGTGCCGCGACCGTAAAAATAACCGTCGCGCTCGGTAAGTTTGAACGGGTCGAGATTGTCCGACCAATCTTCCCTGCGTGCTTCAACGACATCCAGATGCGCGAGCAATAGAAGCGGTTTGCGGCTCGGCTTAGAAGAGCGATAACGGGCGACAAGATTTCCTTTTCGGTTGTTTCCCGGATGAACCAGAACGCGCGCGTCCGCTTCGGGAAAGCCCGCCGTGCGAAGCCGCGCCGCCATTGCTTCAGCAGCCTTTGTCGTATCGCCAACCGAATCGGTTGTGTTAATCTCGATTAACTCTTGATAAATACTGCGGAGCAATTGTTGATGCGGCGTAAGCTGTGCGGTTTTGCCGTTGGCAATTTGCTGGGAAACAGCAGTATGAACAAACAAAAGACTCAAAAGCAGCAAAACGGTCAAGCGGCGTGTCAAAACGGGAAGCATAATTTTCTCCTTTATAAAACGTCAAAGTGTTTTCGTCATAATACTACAAAAACACCTTTGTTTTTAGTAGTGCTGTAAAATTCTATTTTGATTTAACGCTTGCCAAAATGATTTGTAAGACAATTAATAAAATACAACCGATTAAAATGATAAAAAATCCTGTGCGCAGACTGTTATAAGCAGTCGAGGTAAAACCGATAAGCCAAGTTGTGAACGCGCCGCCTAAACTGCCGAGGATAAAAATCGGCATCGCGTTTTGAGTTGCTTGCGAGCCGAAAATTTTTGTAAAACGCGATATATTCGTCGGGAAAACCGAAGAAGTTCCGAAACCGAGAGTTGCCGCTCCAATCATCAGATACGAAAAACTTTCCGCCCATAAAATTAAAACGATTCCCGTCGTCATAATCAATAAACTGCAAAACAAAACTGTGTTATCTCGCAAAAATCTGAAAAATAACGGCGCGACGGCGCGACCGAAGACCAGAAACGAGAAAAAAACAACGGCGGCGGAAAGCCAATTATTTGTAGCCGTCTGCGTCAGGCGCGATTCGTAAGTTGTAATCCAGCCGCCGACGCTGCTTTCGATGCCAATGTGGACAAAATTAAAAATCGCAATCAGCCAAGCCGTCCGCGTCGTCCAAATCGGTATCGCAACGGCGGAAAAATTCTCGTCTCGATTGAAGTTTTCCTCGAAATCCGAAATCGCAAATGCCGCGCCCAACAGCAAAAACGCCGCGCACAATAAAATTGTCGGCAGTAAAATACTTTCGGGCGAGCCGACAAAATCGACAAACGGCTTGCATAGAATTGCCCCAAAACCCCAGAAAAAATTGATTGTATTTAAGGCGGACGAAGATTTTTCGCGGTTTAGCTCGACCGTCAATAAATTTACGGCGGGAATTGTCAAGCCGATGCCGACACCGTAAAGATAAATTGCCGCCAAAGATAAAATCCAGGAATTGAAATTTAATGCGGCGCATCCGCCAGCCATCAAACAAAAGCCGCCTGCAAGCATTCGCAGATAGCCGAATTTTTTGACAATTCGGTTATAAAAAAAAGCTCCCGCCAGCGAGCCGAAAAATTGTGCAACGAACAGATAACCTGCTTCGCGGTCGTCTAACGCAAGGCGTTTTGAAAGAACAGGCAAAATTTGTCCGAGCAAAACCGTGACGATTCCAATCAAAAGAAAACCCGCGTGCAGCAGAATCAAAAGCCTTTTTTTTGCTGCCGACTGCAAAGTTTCCTCGCCGTTAATCATAAAAAGAAAAATTAAGTTCGGACGAAAAAATTTATTTTTTAACCGGAGCGGTTGACCGTCGCACGATAAGTTTCGGCTCGACGGTGAGAGTTTCGGGGATTTTCGCGTCGTGTTTTTTTTGATTTTTCGCCACTCGCTCAAGAAGCGTCTGCGCGGCGAGATTTCCCATTTCAAAAAGCGGCTGACGAATGGTTGTCAGTGCCGGATTGTGAAACTCGGCGGCGTAAACGTCGTCAAAGCCAAGCACCGAAACATCTTCGGGAACGCGCAAACCGGCTTCCTGTAAAGCGCGAATCGCGCCGATGGCGGAAATGTCGTTAAAAGCGAAAAGCGCGGTGAAAGGCTTTTTATTGGCGAGAATTTTCTGCGCGGCGATATAGCCGATTTCGGGCGACGGAATATCGCCTTCGAGTTGAGCGATTAAATCCGTATCCAATTTTATCCCGCGTTTTTGCGCGGCTTCGGCAGTAGTTTCCCAGCGCACTTTCGTATCCGAACTAAAATCCTGTCCTTTGATAAAAGCAATTTTTCGATGTCCGAGCGTAAATAAATGTCCGACGCTTAACTCAGCCGCGTGCCTGTGATTCAAAACCACGTTGGTTACGCCTTCGATTTCGTCGTGACCGGAAACGGAGACGACCGGTAAATTCGTTTGAAATCGAATCGGCGTGTCAACCGCGATAATGCCTTCGACCTGACGTTCGAGCAGCATTTTCGGGTGATGTTCGAGAAGGTCTTCGCGGTGCAGATGGCTTGCTGTCAAATAAAAAAAACCTTTTTTGGACAGCGCGGCTTCGACGCCGTTCAAAACCATCGCCGAGTAACCATCGGAAAGCTCCGGCACAATCACGCCGAAGGTAAAGCTGCGCTGCGCCCGAAGCGAACGCGCAAAATAATTCGGGCGATATTTGAATTTTGCCGCCGCCTCAAAAATTCTGTCCTTGGTTTCCTGCGGAATCGTGCTTGCCGCCGGCGCGTCGTTTAAGACAATCGAGAGCGCGGTCGGCGACAGTCCGATGTGCGCGGCTAACTCTTTTAAGCTGATTCCGCGATTGTCGGATTTGTCTAAAATACTGCTGCTTGAGTTTTTCTTCGGGCGCGGCGGCATAGCGAAAAGTCTCTCATAATACCGGACGATTGTGCAAGATTTTCGATTTTTAATTTGTTTACCAATCGAACAATTTGAAAATAGTTTGGATAATTTGCAAAAAAATCTTGACCTTCGTGTTACAAGAATGTTATAAAATAGGCATCAACTAAAACGATTTAGTAAAACGATTCACTAAGCCAACAGCCAAATTATTTTATTCAAGCCAAACGCTGTATTTGAAGAAAATAAAAAACTCTTTCATTCGCTTTTCGATTCGTTGTTGCTAAGGGCTTTAATCAAGCAATTTTAACAAAATTACATCTCTAAAAGTTCAGTTCTGGAGGATTCAAAAATGCAGAAAGGATTTGCTAAATTTCTTTGCGGGATTTTTGTCGGCGTGTTTATTATAGCTTTCAGCACAATTGCCCAGGCGCAGTTTCGCGCTGCCGTCCAAGGCGCGGTTACCGATTCGGCGGGCAGTGCCGTTGTCGGCGCGACCGTTACATTGATTAGCAACGAAACGGGACGCACGCAAACGATTATGACGAGCGACAATGGATTTTACCGTTTTTCCGGTCTCGCGCCGGGAAAATATAACCTGACGGTCGAGCAGGCGGGTTACAAAAAAAATGTCATTGAAAGCCTTGATGTTGCGGCGGAAAACGTGCAGGGCGCGGATGTCGTATTGGAAGTAGGCGGAATCAGCGAAGTCGTTACGGTAACCGATGAGCAAACAACGCTTCAAACCGAAAACGCCAATGTGCAAAAGATTATCGGAACTGAAGAAGTTCGCCGCCTGCCTCAAATCGGGCGCGACCCTTATGAACTTGCGCGGCTTGCGCCCGGCATTCTCGCTCCGGGCGCGCGCGGCGGAAACGGCAATTCCGTCGGACTGCCGAACACGACCGGACCGGGCGGCTCAAATTCTTCGATTGTTCAGTCGGAAAACCAAGTTCCGATTAGCGCAGCCGGACAGCGGCTCTCCGCCAATAATTTTCAGATTGACGGCGTGAGCGTTACCAGCCTGCAATTCGGAGGCGCGGCAAACATTACGCCGAATCAGGAATCGGTTAAGGAAATACAAATTTTGAGCAGCAGCTTCTCGGCGGAAGACGGACGCAATTCGGGCGCGCAGATAAAGGTTGTTTCGCAAAACGGGACAAACGATTATCACGGCAGCGCATTTTTCAAATACAACGACCCCGGTCTTAACGCTTTCAATAAATTTTACGGTATACCGGGAACCGACAGAATCTCCAGACCGCAGCGCGTCGAAACTCGTTTCAGGCAGTATGGCGGAAGTCTCGGCGGTCCGCTTCCGTTTTTAAATTTCGGCGAAGGCGGTCCGGTTACTTCGAGCGGCAAAGACCGTCTGTTCTTTTTCACTTCTTACGAAAGAGTGCAAAACAATACGAACAACACCTATCAGGCATTTGTCGAAACGGCACAATATCGCCAGCAAGTTATCGCCGCGCGTCCGGGCGGGTTGACGGCAAGAATTCTAAGCAGTCCCGGCACCGCGCCGCGCATCGCTAACGTTCTGACCAGAACTTGCCGTGATTTCTTTCCCACTTTTGTTTCCAATGCCGATGTCGCTAGTCGCTGCCGGGCAGTGGCGGGAGGTTTAGACCTCGGTTCTTTAACCGGAGCGTTAGGCACAACCGTCGGAGATACGGGAGGCGGTTTTGACGGCGTTCCCGACGTTCAATTTGCCGAACTGGCGAATCCGCAGAACACCGGCGGAAATCAGTATAACTTCCGCATCGATTACAACCGCACGAAAGACCAGGTGGCATTTATCGGATACTTTACGCCGCGCAGCGACAGCCTGCTTTCCGATGCCGGCTCGCGCAGTCGTCCGAACACCGATTTGCGTAATAAACCGTTCACTTATTCATTGACGGGAACTTATACGCTTTACACTTGATTAGAGTGCAATACTTGGCAAGCCTTTTGTAAGTATTCATATCCGACCAATGATTTTATCTTTTCTCTGGTGTAACTTTTCAGTTTTTCAATGATTAAGTCGGACAATTC
>JAABUN010004337.1_pt1 | contig 19559 bp, 23 predicted proteins | sample 5559311 | NCBI WGS metagenome assembly JAABUN01 (sample SAMN10711877, study PRJNA513370) | rock metagenome | isolation source: Antarctica rocks | place: Antarctica: Victoria Land, Siegfried Peak sud | reverse complement strand
CTGCTGATGCCAGATCGTCCTGTGTCCAGCCAATCGCTGCGCGAGCGGCCCGACACTGCCCAGGGGAAATCATACCTTCTAGCAAACGCTTGCGTCCTGTCTTAAGGTTTGGCATTCTACCAAAGCCTCATCTGATGTCTAGGCACTTTAGGGCGCTCCTTTGATGGTTGCTGCGACTCCACATGTGCCGATCCTGCAAAGACTTGGACGTTCCGTGCAACTCATGCCCCTGTTTCGGCAGTCGGCATGAGCGTCCTCTCGCTCGCTGCGGCCCTGCAAATTGCAGCTTCCTGCGCTCCCGCGGTCGCACCTGAGACATTGCTGTCCGTCGTCCGGACCGAGAGTTCATTCGACAGCTTGGCGATAGGCGACAACACGGAGCGCCGGTCGTATCACCCTGCCACCGTTGCAGAGGCGGTCGCGCTCGCGGCGCAGCTCATCGCGGCGGGACACAGCGTCGATCTGGGCGCAGCGCAGATCAACTGGTCAGCCGGACACCTGCAGCGCCGTGGCCTGCCGCCTGGTGCGGCCTTTGACCCCTGCACCGGCTTTCGGATCGGCGGCGAAGTGCTTGCGGACTGCTGGGGCCGGGCGACCGGGGCGGACGAGCAGGCCCGGCTGCTCTCCGCGGTCGGCTGCTACAATGCCGGGCATCCCGCCGGGCCAGGGACCGCTTACGTGCAGCGCGTCCAAGCCAGCGCCGCCGTTATCGTGCCGGCCATCCGCATCGCCGGGCTGCCGGCTGCGCCATCGCCATTGCCGGCGGCGCCGACGCGCCTGCCCGGCCCCCTGTTCGTGCGCGCTGGCGACCCGTCTGCCGCCGAAACCCCGGGCGGGGGTCAGCCCCGCCTGTTCTCGCACCATGGAGACTGAAACATGCAGGGCCTGACAACAGGAGCACAACAGATCGCCACCTGGGGAACGGGTGACATCATCATCTACATCGCCGCGCTGGGCTTCGTGATCGCCGGCATCATGTGCTATCGCATGGGAGCCGGGGTTGCGGCCTTTGTCGCCGTGCTGCTCGGCACCGCCATCGCCTCCGGCGGCACCGGCATTGCCCGTTCCGTCTATGGGTGGTTCCACACCGCCTCGCTGGACGTGCCTGGCACAGTCCAGGCTGCGGCTCGCGCAGCGGCAAGCCTGCTGGCATGACAAGCCCCGCCCCGGGATCAACGCGCGACGTGGTGTTCCTGGCCGTCACACGGCCCTCGAACATCTACGGGATGCCGCTCGGCGGGTTCCTGCTCGCCGCCGGGGCGGGCGGCATGATCTTCAACATGACCCATGCCTACAACGTGTGGTGGCGGCTCGGCATCGTGTCGGTTGCCGTGCTCGCCACCTTCGCCGTCATGCGCGCGCTCACGTCTTGGGAGCCGCTGTGGCTCCGCATCCTCAACGCCTGGGCGCAAACGCGCGCCCGGGTGCTGCTCTCCTGGCCGACGCGCGCCTTCGGCGGCACCATGTTCCGCCCCTGGCCCGTCGCCCTTCGGGACGATCCCAACGAGCTGCGCGACCATGCCGGCTGACCGCTGGCTGCGCCGTGCGTGGAGAAAGTTCGGACGCGAGCGCAGCGTCACGGAATACCTGCCGCAGTTCTCCCATGTCCGGCCGCATGTCATTCGGAACATCGACGGGTCGGTCCACGCGATGTTCGAGGTGGATGGTGCCCGCTGGGAGGACCTGGACGGCGATGCCCTCGCCGGCCAGCACGAGGCACTGTGCAGCCTACACCGCACCCTCAACCTGCGCCCGCGCCTGACCATCACCAAGCACCTGGTCCATGCTGAGGCGGACCCGGGCGACTACCCCGCCATGAAGGCGCGCATTCCGTTCGTAGCCGAGCTGGATGCTGCCTACCGCTTCCGACTGGTCGATCAGGGCCACCTCTGGACCAACACCCTGCTGCTGGGCCTCACGATCCGCCCTCCCACGTTGACGGGTCGCGCGAAGCGGGCTGCTGCGCGCACGCCGCAGCCGGTTGACCAAGCTGACCTCGATGCCCTGGAACACGTCATCGGCACGGTGCGCGCCAACCTCGGGGCAACCCACGGCCTGCGTCTGCTCGGCCTGCGCTCAGAAGGCCAGGCGGCATTCTCCGAGATTGCAGAGGCGCACAGCCTGATCCTGACCGGGCGGTTCAAAAAGGTCCCTCTGTCCCGCGGGCGGCTGGCGGTGTCTATCTGCGCCCATCGTCCCGTCGTGCGCGGCGACAAGGTGGTTGAGCTGCGCCAGGCCGGCAGAACTGACCTGGCCGCCCTGTTCGGACTCTCGACCTACCCTGCGGAAACCGCTGCCGGCATGTTTAACGTCCTGCTGGCCGCCCCTTACCGCCTGGTGTTTTCGCAGAGCTTCGGGGAGATGCGGCTGCACGAAAGCCAGGCCATCGTAAGCCGCACGACCAACCAGTTCGTCAGCGCCAACGACCCGGCTTTCAAGCAGAAACATGCGCTGGCTCTCGCCGCGAACGATCTGCAGGAACGCCTTTACGGCTTCGGCATCCACAATCTGACCCTGATGGTGCTGGCTGAGAACGAACAGTCGCTGGCCGTTGCCGCCGCCGCTGCTGATGATGATCTGCGGGCGTCCGGCGCCATTGTGGCCCGCCTGGATTGGGACTTGGAAGCCGCATACTTCGGCCAGGTGCCCGGGACGGAAGGGCTGCACCCGCGTTCCGCGCCCTGGACAACCCGCAACTTCGCCGCTGCCGCGCCGCTGCACAACTTCCCCCGCGGCTGGCGCGGCGGGCGCTGGTGCGACTTCGCCGCCCTGCTCACCACCAACGGCGGCACGCCCTACTACTGGAACCTGCACACGTCCGAAGATGGCCGGCCGGGAGATGTGCCGCACCTGTTCATCACGGGGCCGAATGGCAGCGGCAAGACCACCGTGCTCCTGGCGCTGCTGGGATGGCTGATGGAGCGAACTGGGGCGCAGGTCGTGCTGTGGGACAAGGACCGCGGCGCAAAGCTGTTCGTCATGCGGATGGGCGGTGCCTACATCGAAATCCGCGTGGGGGAGGACACCGGCCTCGCGCCCCTCAAAGCGCTGGACGGTCGCAACCCCGGCGACATGGCGTATCTCAGTGCCCTGGTCCGCAGCTTGATCCTGGCCGACGAGGGGCCGGCGCTGCTGCCCGAAGACGAGCATCGCATTGACCTGGCGCTGCGGACCGTAATGGGCCTGCCACCTGCGCTGCGTTCGTTCAACGAGGTGCGGGCCTTCCTGGGGGCAGGCTCCGGCAGCACCGGGGCGCGGCTGCGGCGCTGGTGCGCCGGGCGCGAGCTGGGCTGGGTGCTGGACAACCCGCGCGACCGCATCCGCCTGGACGCGCAAATCATCGGCTTTGACCAGACCCGCTACATGGACCACCGCGAAGCCTGTGGTCCGATCCAGAGCTACCTGTTCCACCGCGTTGGCAAGATGGTGGATGGCCGGCGCATGATCGTCGCCATAGACGAGTTCTGGAAGAGCCTGACCAACGCGGCATTCCGCGGCTTGATCCAGAACGGCCTGGCCACCTTCCGCAAGCAGAACTGCGGCATGTGGCTCGTCACCCAGTCGGTCGGGTCCGCCCTGATGGCCAGTGACATCGCGCACACCATCCGCGAGCAGTGCCTGACGCAGATGCACTTCCCGAACGGCGGCGCCACCTGGTCGGACCTCGGGCCGAAGGGGCTTGGCTTCCCGCACGGCGTTCCCATCGAGGGCGCCGGCACCAACCCGGAGGAAGTGCCGGGCCAAGCGTTCCGGCTGGTCAAGAGCGGCCTGTCCGGCGGCCGCCGCGGGCGGTTCCTGCTCAAGCAGGGGACCTCCTACGTGCCCGTCCAGCTCTGCCTGGAAGGCATGGACGATATCATAGCCACGCTGTCGGCCCGCACCGAAACCGTGGACCTGATGGACGCCATAGCGGCCGAGATGCCCGGCGCGGACGCGGACGCCCTGTTTGCCGAGTTCCACCGCCGTCGCCGCACGCCGGCATTCGAGGCCAGCCTGCGCGGGGCCTGGCAACCCTTGGAGGACGCTGCATAATCCGCCGCCTCGCTCTCGCCTCGTCCGTCGCCCTGCTCGCGCTGCCGTGGCCCGCCTGCAGCAGCGGCCTGCCGGTCATCGACGCCGCCAGCATCGGCAACCAGGTCGCGCAGCACGCTGAAACCCTGGCCCGCTGGGGGCAGCAGCTCTCGGCAATGGAGGCGCAGTTGCAGCGCCTGATGGCGACCTACCAAGCCATCACGGGCGTCCGCGACCTGGGATCGGCGATGGCCGCGCTGAACATGGTGGGCATCCAGAACCCTATGCCCGTCAACCCGTATGCCGTACAGAACCTCATATCGGGCACCGGCGGCATCTCCGGCATGTCGTCAGCCCTGTCCGGCCTCTACACCGGCAACGCCTTGGCCAACCACGTCTACACGCCGTCTGGCGGTGATTGGCGTGCCCAGGACCTGATGACCAATGCCAACAGCCTGGCCGGCATCCAGGCGCTGGCCCAGCACTCCTACCAGGCCAGCGCCGACCGCCTGACGCAACTGGCCACGCTGCGCGCCCGTGCGCAGATTGCCAGCGACCCCGCAGAGGTGTCGCAGCTACAGGCGCAGACGGCCATCGTGCAGAGCGACATCGCCTCGCAGCAGCAGCAGCTCCAAGCCGTAGCCGTGATGGCGCAAACCCAGCAGCAGGTGCGCGCCCAGCGAACGGATGAGCAGGACCGGCGCTGCGTCGAGGCGCTGATCGCCTTTTACAACGGCGGCGGCAGCGGGGGCTGCCCGGCCCCGTCCGCTTTGGTGTCCAACGTCATGGCGACCGGAACCAACCTGATCGGCGGCGGCGGTGCCGCATCTGCCGGCGGCAGCACGGCATCGCTCGAAACCATGACGGGGCAAAGCTGGGGCCAGCAGGCCGCGGACAATGCGAGCGGGCTGGGGGTCAACCCCAATGCGGTCGCGGCGACGTGCGTCCTCGAAAGCGGCTGCCAGAACGTGCCGGCGCGGGCAGGCAGCACCGTCAACGGTGCGTTCCAAATGACGGACGGGACGTATCAGGCCGCGATGCGCGCCGCCGGGCAAGGCACCGATCTGGCCGGGAAAATGGACCCCGCCACCCAGAGCATCGCTGCGGCGCAGGAGCTGAAAACCGCGGCGCTGACCCTGCAGCAGTCCGGCATCGCCAACCCGACCGTCATGGACGTGCGCGGGGCCTACAACTTCGGCCAGGGCTATGGCGTCGCGCTCGCCCGTGCCGACAACAGCACGCCGATGAGTTCCGTGCTGTCCAGCTACAGCGCCGCGACCTTGCAGGGCAACGGCATCACGCCGGGCGTGACGACGGTCGGGCAATGGCGGGCCGGCATCGCCGGCAAGCTGGGCAACGCCGCCACTGCTCCCGTGCTGCTCGGCCTCAAGTCAACCTGAAAGGACCTCCCCATGCGCGGTCTCATCCTCGCCGCAGCCCTGCTGGCGCCCGCGGCGGCCCTGGCCACCGGCCTGACGGCTGTGCAGCCCATCCCCGGCCACGTGTGCATGGCGCTGCAACCTCCCGATGCCGCGTCTCCGGTCCTGCAATCGCCCAGCGCCAGCGCGCCGCGCCTGGGGATCGCCAGCGCTACCATGATCGTAGCCAGCCCGCCGCAGACCATGAACGGCTACGCCAAGGTGTTGCACCTGGACGGTCGGCCCGGCTGGGTGGACGCCTCCAAGCTGCGGCCCTGGCGCAGCGCGTCGGACCCGTCCGCGACCTGCACCCCGTCCATCATGTCCGATGGGCGTCCCGGGACCCGCTAGGCCATGAACCCGACCTTTCAGGCCAACGCGGTTTTTGCGTTCTTCACGCGGCTGATTGACACGCCGCTGATGGGGTCGCTGGACGCTATCCTCCGCACGGGCCTAACCCAGGCCGGCGCCGTGGTGCTGGCCTTCGGCACCATCACCATCGCGCTTTACGGCATGGGCATCGCCGCCGGCTGGTATCCGCACCCGGCCCAGGGCTTCGGCAAGCTGGTCGCCAAGCTGGCCTTCTTCTCGCTGGTCGTGTCGGCCTCTACCTATTCCTGGCTGGTGCGAGACGCCGTGCTCGTCGCCATGCCGGCCCACATCACGGCCCTGGTCAACTCGGGCGCAGGCGTCGCCACCGATGCCGCAGCCTACGATGTCGTCTGGAACCAGGCGGTCGCGGGCGGGCTGTCCATTTGGAACGAGCTGTCCCGGTGGAACCCCCTGCTGCTGCTGGTGATGGTGTTCTTCCTGGCGGCGCTGGCCGCCGTCCTATGCGGTTACGGTGTTTGGTTGCTCGGGCACGTCATGGCGGTGATTTACGTGGCGCTCGGGCCGGTGTTCATCCCCTGCGCCTTCTTTGCGCCGACCCGCCCGATGTTCTCGGCATGGGTCGGCTGCACCCTGTCCTCCGTCGTGCTGCAAGGGTTGTCCATCATCCTGACCTCGCTGCTGGTCGGCGCAGAAACGGCCATCGTCAGGACAATGGCGACCGGCAACGGTGCCGACTTCTCCCAGCGCATGGCCCTGATGTTCGCGGCTATCGCGGTATTCGCCCTGTGCGGCTGGTTCGCCAGCAAGCTGCCGGCCGCCGCGGCGTCGCTGTGCGGCGGCATCCACTTCGCGCCCAACCTGCTGGTGGCCGCCACCTACGGCGCCGTCGCCAAGGGTGGACGCGCAGCTCTGGGCGCGGCCGGCAGCGTCGCGAGCCAAAGCGCGCAGGCCGCCTACCGCCGCGTTGCCGCCCCTGCGCAAGTCACCCCGCCTGGTCCGACCCTTTCCCGCGCGCAACCTGCCATGACTGGACCCAACCCATGACATCCCGCTTCGCCGCCCTGCTCACATTGCTGGCCCTCGCCGGATGCGCGGGCGACAAGGGGGCGCCGGTGCCGTCCGGTGCCTGGCGCGCCCTGAACGCTGGCCAGTGGGATATTGACCCGGCGCTTGCTCCGGCCCCCGTGATGCCCAAGGCGCCCGGCTGATGGACGGTGTCGCGCACGGCATCAAGTTGCCGCAGCCTCACATCACGCCGGATGCCTTCGAGGCATATGTCGAGGAGGCCAATTCCTACGCCGTGGACGCCCTTAAGGCGGCGCGCAGGGAGGCCAACGGCTGGCGGTGGGGGTTCGTGTCCCTGGCTGTAGCCACCGCCGCGATGGGCCTGGCCCTGGCCGTCGTGGTCGGCCGGCACACGGAGCATTGGGGCATCCTGGTCGCCAACCCCACAACCGGCACCACGCGGGTCCTGCAGGACATACGCACCGCCAGCATGGACCTGCCGGCGTCCGTCGATAACTGGTTCCTCGAACGCTACGTGCAGATGCGCGAGGGATGGAACGACGCCAACGCCGACGCCGCTTTCCAGGCTGTTGCCTGCATGAGCGACCCGGACGAGCAAGCCCGGTTTGCCGAGTGGTATAACAATGCCAGGACCGCGCCTCAGCAGGTGTTCGCCCGCGCCCGCCGCGGCTGGCGCGACGTGACGATCACCAGTTCCGCCACGACCGATGGACTGACGGCCGGCGGCGCTCGGCGCGTCGCCGTGCCGTTCACCTGGCAGGACAAGGGCCTGAACGCGGCAAGCCCGGTCGTGACCGGCACCGCGCGCTTCACGGTGCGGAAGGACAAGCAGGCCGTCCAGCCCTGCAACCCCACCGGCATCGTCATCTCCAGCTATGCCCGCCCTCTTGATAGGGAACCAATCCCATGATCCGCACTCTGCCGGCAGCGCTGCTGGCCTGCACCGCGCTATCCACCCCTGCGCTTGCGCTGCAGGTGCCGACGCCCAGCACCCCGGGGGAGCCGCGAGTGCTCCACGTTCCTTATTCCCCGAACGATGTCATCCAAATCATCGCGCCCGCGGCCGGCGAAACCCAGATCGTGCTGTCACCAGACGAAACCAAGTTCGATGTCAGCATCGTCTCCAAAGCCTGGCACCACGATGCGGCCGGGCACTCATTCGCGGTGGCGCCCGATGCTGGGGCGCCGACCACCGTGGCCCATGTCGTCAGCTACCTGCCGGACGGCAAAACCCGGCGCTACACGCTGGAGCTGACCGCCGCGGCCGAAGGGGTCAAGCCGACCCCTATGCCCGGGGACCGTCGTGTAGCGAGCAACGATCCCTCGTCCGGCGTCGGCGCGGGCGCCCCTGCCCCGGTCGTCCCTTACCTCACGGTCGCTATGACCTATGCCCAGGAGGATGCCGCCACCAAGGCCGCGGCTGCTGGCGCCAGGCGCAGCGCTGCTATCGCAGCGTGGCGGGCACGAAGGGCGGAACGGATGGAAGGAGCGGGGGAGGTCCGCGCCCGTGCGATGCTCGCCAGCGACGCCGCTGCCCAGCACCGCCGTTGCAACTTCATGTGGCGCGGGGACGCCGCGGTGCTGCCCACTGCGGCCTGCGACACTGGAGCGGCCACCAGCTTCTTGTGGCCTGGGCAGATGACCCCCGCCGCGGTGTTCCTCATCAACCCAGACGGGACCGAGCAGTCCGTTACCCAAGCACCCTCTCCTGTCAGGTCTGGCCTGGTAGTCGTTCCGGCGACCTCGCAGTTCTGGCGCATCCGGCGGGGCAACCTGGTCGCCGACCTGTTCGACGTGTCGTTCAACCCGATTGGCCAGGACACCGGCACAGGCACCGTGTCCCCCCGTGTGCGAACCCGGTTGCGGGCCGACGCGGGCGCGCGGCCATGAGCGGCGCCAACCCGATCGTTGCCAGCCGCAGCGCCCTGCGGCGCAGCGCCAGCCCGACCGTCGTGTTGAGTGCGGTCCTGGCTTTGGGCGGTGTCGGCGTGCTGTGGGCGGTGTTCGGGCACCAACCCCCGCCGGCCGACCTTGACCCGATTGATCCGAAGGCCATTACCGTCCGGCGCGTGACCGCCAAGCCTGACCCTATAGCCGAAGCACCCGCGGCGCCCGTCCTGCCGGTGATGCAGCGGCTATGGTCCCCGCCGATGGATGCCCCGGCCGCGCCCGCCGCCGTCGCCGCGCCGGCAGCCGCAATCGGTCCGATAGTGACGCACTACAACACGTCCTCTACCGGAGCCGCTGCCCGCCGGGATGCAGAGCAACCCGGCCAGGCCGTGTCAGCCTCCCTGCCGCGGGGCGGTGTGACCTACAAACCGGCGCAGGTTGAAGGCGGGGAGGCCGTCGTCATCGGCGACCTGGGCCGGACCCTCAAGCCGACCACCCGCATTGGCTGCACGCTGACACAGGCCATCGACGGCACCCATGCCGGTCCCCTGGTGTGCAGCGTGGCCCGGCCCGTGATGAGCTGGGACGGGCTAACAGAGCTGCTGCCGGCCGGCACCCCGATCATCGGCAATTACCAGCCCCTTGCCGTGGGCCAGGGCCGCATGATGGCGATGGCCGCGACCGCATGGCGTTCGGACGGCCTTGCGGTGCCGCTGGGCGGCTCGCCGATGACCGATCCCCTCGGGCGCATCGGCATGGATGGGCACGTTGACACCAGGTTCTGGGAGCGGGTTGGCAACGCGATCATCACCGATGCGGCGCTCTCGGCCATCGCCCTTCCGTCAGCGGCGCTCCGCAGCCGCAGCAACGGCGTGCAGTTCAACACCAGCGACACGGAAGGCGTGGTCAACCAGGTGCTGTCGAGCACGGTCAACCTGCCCCCGGTGTTCCACAAGAACCAGGGGGAGGAGGTCCAAATCCTGGTCACGGCCCCCGTCCACTTCGGAGCGCTGCGTTTCGAGGCCGTGCGATGAAGGCCGGTGAAGCGACTCTGCGCCATCTGCTTGGGGACATGGATGCCGCCCTGGCACACCCTGCAACCACAGAGGTCGTGGTCAACGAGCCCGGCCGCATCGGCGTCGAACAGGATGGTTTCTGGTCCTGGCACGACGCGCCGGGGCTGACCTACGACCGGCTGGAAGCCATCGCCATCCTGGCGGCGCGCATGGGCGGCAAGGATGTCGGCAATGGCGTGCCGTCCTGCGCCAGCACCCTCCCCGACGGGCAGCGCGTCAAAATCATGCTTCCTCCTGCCGTGCCGGAAGGAACGGTGGGGCTGACGATCCGGCGCCGGGCGCTGTCCTTCGTCCCCACGCTGCAATGGCTGGCCGAGCGCGGCTATTTCGACATGCTCAACCCGGCGGTGGACTGGGTGCGCTACTTCTCCGAGACCGTCATCGGCGCCGGTAGGACCACCATTGTCACCGGCGGCATCGGTGAGAGCAAGACCACGATGGCGGAGGCCCTGGTGCGCGCGATCCCGCTGGACCTGCGCGTCGTCACCATCGAAGGCTCGTCCGAGTGGCAGAACCTGCCGCAGCGGAATTGGGTCAGCCTGTTCTTTGACGAGGCCGACCCGGACAGCGCGACCCGGCGCGTGCAGGACGCCATGCAGTTGCGGCCGGATTGGCTCTGCTTCCAAGAGATCAGAGCCGGCGGCGATGCCTGGTCACTGCTGCGATGCCTCAAGATCGGCATGCCCGGCATCACTACGGTCCACGCACCCAATGCGCGCAAGGCGCTCAACAGCATGGAAAGCATGATCCGGCAGAGCGAGGCGGGGCGCAGCATGAGCATTGAGGACGTGCATCGCGAGCTGCGGCAATACGTGTCCCATGTGCTGTGCTGCCGGCGCTTCCTGCCAAAGCAGGCCGGGGAGCGCGTTCGCTACCGGTTGGTCGAGGTGCTCGAGCTTGGCGAGACGGCCGACGCCGACCGCATGGTGTCCGTGTGATCGCCGCGCTCTCCGACTGGCCGCTGCCGGCGAAGGTGCTGGCAGGCATCATGGCCCTGCTGCTGGCCGCCCTGCTGTGGTCCACCGTCTCAAGCCTGGTGCTGCTGACCTACCTGGGACGGCCGCACACCGGCTGGCCCCTGGTGGAATGGTGGGCCTATCGCGAGTGGTATCCTGACCCTTCAAAAGCCCCCGCCGTCAACGCTCTGGTCGAGCGCGGCCTTCGCCTGTCAGCCCTGGTGTCCACCGGCATTCCCCTTGCCATCGGCGCTGGCCTGCTCGCTCGGCACGTTGCCCCCCGCATCGCCCACGATAACGCCCGCTGGGCATCCTGGCGCGACCTGCACAAGGTGGGGTTCAGTTCCCAGCGGGGGCTTTACCTGGCCAGGGTGCGGGGCCGCTTCGTGCGGCTAGCCGGCAAGCAGCGCAAGCACATGATCGTCTATGCGCCGACACAGAGCGGCAAGGGGGTCGGGACCGTGATCCCGTGCGGCCTGACCGCCGATCCCATGTCGCTGATCTTCTTCGATCCGAAGTTCGAGGCGTTCGCGGCAACCGCCGGGTGGCAGGCCGAGCAGGGCGCCAACGTCGTGCTGTTCGCGCCGCTGTCCCCCACCGGGCAAACCGCCCAATACAACCCTTGCAGCTACGTGCGACGCATGGCGGACGGCTCCCCCTCCGTGGACACCTGGGGGGACATCGAGGCCATCGTCCACGCGCAGATACCTGCCGGCGAAGGTCAGCAGCAGTTCTGGAACCGCACCGCGCGCACGGCCTACACCGCGGTCCTCGCCTTCCTGTCAGAGACTGACGGCGCGGACTTCTCAATCCCCGCGGCGGTCGCGCTGCTCTCGCGTGGCGATGGCCCGTCACACATCGCCGCGGCGCTGAATGCCCGGCGCCAGGCTGGCCGCCCCTACTCCAAGCCCTGCGCCGACAACCTGCGCGAGTTCACCAGCGGCAACGCCGATCTGCTGGACGGCATCAAGCGCACGATCAAGAGCTACCTCGGCATCTTCTCCAACCCGCGCGTAGTCGCGGCCACGTCGGGCAACACCTTTCGCCTGGACAGGCTGCGTCACGAACGCACCGCACTCTATGTCGGCGTCGCCCCGAACGACATAGCGACCCTCCAGCCGCTGCTGACGCTGCTGTTCGCGCAGTTCATCGACCTGACGGCCCGGGTGCCGCCGGGAACGGACCCGGAGGCGCGACTTGAGGTCAACGTGGTCCTGGACGAGTTCCCGCTGCTGGGCGCGTCCGAGAAGATCGCGGAGGCGTTCGGCTACATCGCTGGCTATGGGGTGCGCCTCATTCCCATCGTGCAGACCCCGGCGCAGTTGGAGGACATCTACAAAGTTGCCGGCGCCCGCAAGATCATGGACAACTGCAAGGTCGAGCTGTGCCTCGCGCCAGACGACATTGACCTTGCCGAGAAGATCAGCCGCCGCCTGGGCACGGTCAAAGGCAAGCGCCAGGGCAGTTCCGCCTCTGCGTTCGGCGGCTTCTCGGACCTGTTCAAGGGCAACGTCAGCAACTCCGCAACAGAACGGCGGCTGATGACCGCCTACGAGGTGACGCAGCTTCCCGAGGACAAGTGCATCATCCTGCACGGTGGGATGCCTGGCGCCCTGGCCCGGCGCATTCGCTACTACGACCAGCCGCCCTTCAAGAACCGCCTTCGGCCTCCGCCGGCCATCGCTGCGATCCCGGTGGAGCTGCGCTTTGACGACACCGATGACGGGCCGGGGCCTGTACACAGTGTACAGCCTCCCCCCTCCCCTCCCTCGTCGCCGGCCCCATCACCAGCGCCCAAAGCAAGGACCAAGGCCCGGCCCCGGAAGGAAAGCGCCGATCTTGGGATGAGCGTCGCGCAAGCTGAGGCCACGCTGCGCGCCGCCACCAGCAACCAGGTTGACCTGTCGCAGTTCGGCCAGTCGCCGGTCGCCGCCAAGGCGCAGATTGACCGTGTGATCCACAACCTGCCGACCCTGAAAGGGCGCAAATGAGCGAAACCACGACTTTCGATCCGCTGGGCTTCGCCAATACTGTCGCGCTTGCGGAAACGCAGCTCGTCGGCCAGGTCGTGAAGATCGCCCGCAACGCCAAGGCCGACCCGGACGCGATACGGACGGCGCTGGAGCACCTAGACCCCGCGGACCAGATCAGGATAGGCGACCGCGTAGCAGACATCCTGCAGCGTCAGGCGCAGCGCACCGGGTCATTCGAAATGCTTGAGCGAGCGCTGCCCTTCCTTCCCGGCCAGTCGCCCCAGGAACGGCAGATGCTGGAAGGCGCGGCGCAGCAACAGCAGGTTCTTGGGATAGACGCCAGTATCGTTCATCAGGCGCTTTCCAAGGTGCTTGAGGACCGTCAACCGGCTGGCGCTGACGTGCCTGACCTCAAAGACTATGCGTCCCAGGCTCTCAAGGAACGCGAACGCCTGGATGGGCCGGTGCTGCTGGCGCCGGAAATCCACATCATCGCCGGCAAGCCGCCCCTGCACGACCTGGGCCAGATGAGGGGGATGGTGCGGCAGGTGCAGGACCGCACGCCGGGGGCAGAGGACAGGATCACGGTCGAGCAGGCGCAGGAAGTGCGCCAATCGCTGGAAGGCCAGTTCGCCGGAGCCAAGACGCTGCGCGACCTCAACACCCTGCGCTGGCAGGATGACGTGGAACGTAGCATGGCGGCGGTCGCCAAGCATCCAGAGCAGAGCCGTCTGCTAGCCGCATCCCTGGAAGCGGCAGAGGTCCGGCTGATGGATGACAAGCTGAAAAGCCTGGCGTCCAAACAGCCAGTGCCGGAGCAGGACGGCACCCCTACCCGCGCGTTCGAGATCAGCCGCGGCGGCGAAGTCCCTGCCTCGCCCAACTCGCAGGACCCGCCCGGCATCGCAAGCCGCTATGAGGTCCGCACGGTGCAGGGCGAGCGCGAGTATTACCAGAAGGATGACGGGCAACTCGCCATGCGAGCCAACGACCAGCGCATCCAGGGCCTGCTCCGCGACGGCCGGACAATAGGCGCCATGCTGGACATTGCGGCATCCCGCGGTTGGAACGATGTGCAGATCAGCGGCGACTTGAAGGTTGCGAGGCACACCTGGATTGAGGCAACAGCGCGCGGGATGCGGGCTGAGGGCTACGCGCCAACCCGAGAGGACCGGCACCAGGTCGAGCAGCGCCGCCGCATTGACCGCTTGCAGAGTATTGAGACACCGCGGCCCGTCCAGGCCTGCCGGCTACTGACATGCTCCAGCGCGGCCCGGGGCTGGGGCAGACTGAGGAGCGTGAACGGATGCAGCCGCCAAAGGTCGAGGTGCCCCGCCCCGCGATGCGGCTTTGAGCGGCAGCGAGTGGAACCTGCCCCGCAAGGTCAACGCGGGGCAGGACGGTGGCGGGCGCAAGGTCTGGCGGGCTGGCAAATCCGGCACCGCCCAGCAGTCCCGAGAGGTCATCGTCCGTGTGACCGGACGCACCCGCAATCCGTCCGGGCTGGCTGCCCAGCTTTCCTACAACACCCGCAAGGGGGAGCTGCCCGGAGAACTGTCCAACGGGCGCATCCTGCACGGCCTGAACGACATGCGGGCACTTCGGGACCGTTGGGTAGCCGACAATGCTGCCTATACCCGACGCACGTCCTGCCCGACGCAATCGCTCGGCGTAGTGCTGTCCATGCCTACAGGGACGCCCCACGATGCGGTGGTTGAAGCCACCCGGGTATGGGCGCGGCAGCACATCAGCCCCACGACGGAATGGTTCGCCGTTCAGCATGCCGACCGCAGCCACTTCCATAGCCACGTCGCGGTGCGCGCCGTCCAGGTGAACGGCTACCGGGTGGCGGGAACGCTGCCGGAAATCCAGGCGTGGCGGGAGACGTTCGCTCAATCGCTGCGCCAGCAGGGTGTCATGGCAGAGGCGACGCCTCGGCGTGAGAAGGTCCAGCGTATCCTGGCCCGGAGGCAGGAGATGCAGGACGTGGCCCTGCCGGAGATGCGGCTGGGGCTGTAGCGCCCCAATACGACGCCTGCCCGGCTATGGCCGCATCGACCAGGCGCATTGCTTTCGCCACCTGGTCAGCAGCGGCTGCGTCAACTGCCCTGTCCCGAAGGTCGGCCAGCAGGACCCGTGCGGCCCGCAGCTCGATCACCTGCGGCTCGGTCCATCGCAAGCGCCCGCAAAGCTGCGCTTCAAGGATCGCGCTGGCGCAAGCGGTGGGCGTCGTCCGTGTCGCCTCGGCCTGCTCGCGCAGCCGGTGCCTCACGTCGTCCCGCAGCCGCAGCGTGATTTTCTGGCTGGACCCGCCTGCCGGGGCGGTCGGGGCCTCACCTGCGGCTTCCTCGGCGAACATGCGGATCAGGGCCACCGGCTTGTGTCCAACCGAGCGCGCATAGGCGGCAAAGCGGTCGCGGACGCTGCGGCGCACATGCCCGGTCACGGTCACGATTGGGTCAATCGCTGGCATGTTCTCCATCCAGACTTAGTAGTCTGCCGTCCTGGACCTGTACCGTATGCACGCGCCCTGGATGAAACGCGCCACCGCCATGATGGCCAGAGACAGGGCGCCAGCATAGGCTGCGCGCCATGCGTCCCCTGCCATTCCGTTGAACCAGAAAGCGAGAGACATCACCCCGGCCGCCACGAAGCACGCCGCGCCGAACATCCAAGCAAGCCGGGCCAGGATCACGATGCCGGTCAGGGTCAGGACAAGCGCCTCGTCCGCCATTGCGCCGACAAAGGCCCGCACGCCCTTCCCTGCGGATACCAGGAGTGGAGAGACGGTCCAAGGACGGGGAGGAATGATGGCGGGAAGCTGGGGCATGGGACGCTCCTTTCACACGCTGAGCGGCGGCCTGGGGCGGGTAGGATCAGCAAGCCAGGCACGCACCCTGGCAACCCTGTCGGCATCGAGGTCGCCAGCTTTGCTGACGGGGCTGGCAGTCTTTGCCTCGGAAGGTGCGGGCTGTGAAGCCGGGGCAGGAACCGCGGGCGCGGCAGGGCCGGTATGGGCAGCGATCAGCCGCCGCCCCTCTGTGACCGTCAACTCCTCAATACGCTCGAGGTCAGCAGCCAACGCTGCCCTCTGGTCGGGAGTAGCGTGCTGCCATGTCGCGTTCATCTCGTAGATCGCTCGGACGTTGGCGCGGTTGACCCATCCGACCAGCAGCGGCGCCGTCTCGTCCAGGCGGGCCAGCGCGCGGTAGTGCTTGAGCGACTGCGGATCGGGCAGGGCCAGCACGGTAGCAATCTCTGCGTTCTTCATACCCCGTTCGGTCAGCGTCGCAATGGCCGCGGCCAGCTCTGTATCGGTGTTGGAAGCCCTGTGCTGGTTCTCGATCACCTGGGCTTCGAGGCCAGCCTGCTGCACGCCGACCAGGACTGCCGGTATGTCTGGCAATGCGATAAGCCTTGACGCCCGCAACCGCCTTGCGCCCCAACGCAGCAGGTAGCGCCCACCTGCTGCCTGTGCGACGCCCACGGGCTGCAGGACGCCCACCATGAGGATGCTTGCAGCGAGCTGCTCAAGCTTGGCCGGGTCGAACTCGCGCCGGGGCTGGGCCGGGTCCTCGTCGATCAGGTCCAGCAGCAGGCGAGTTGCCTGGGCCACCCCCGGCCGCACCGCAACCTTGGCATCCAGGCGGTCCAGAACCGATCCGCCGAAACGGGCAATGGCTGGGCTGCTCATCAGGCGAACTCCATCATGCGTTCGATCTCGCTCAACACGGTGCGCATCTCGTCGGCCGCCTGCTTGATGCTGCTGCTCATTCGGCCGGCGCGGTCGCGCATGTTCCAGACGGGGCAAGCATCGGCGCGATATCGGGCATAGGCATCGCGGGAGACGATGGCGCCCTCGACCACGATGCGGCCGACCTTGTGCGATAGGTCCTCGAACAAGGCGCGCTGCCGCGGAGAGTGGGTATCGTAGCGGCTGACCAGCAAGGGGCGCTGCCGGGTCAGGTCGGGCCAGGGCTTGCCGTAGTGGCTGCACACCGCCGTGATGGTGTCCACGACGCTCTGGACTGCCTCAAGGCTGGCCTCGTTCAACTCGATGGGCGCGATCACCAGGTCAGCAACCAGAAGCGCCGCAGAGGTCCGCACGCCGAACGCAGGCGGGGTGTCGATCACGACGGCATCGTAGTGCTCGGCGCAGAGGCGCAGGGAGGCGCGGAACGTCTCGGCCATTTCCGCCGGGTCCTCGCGCTCCAACGCCTCAAGCTGGCGGGTGCGGGACGCAAGCGTGATCGGCCCGATGCTCGGGATGACGGTTGGCTCTGCGAACATGCTGATGGCGTCGATGGGCGACGCATAGGCCCGCATGGGTTCCGTCAGGGCGCTCTGCTGCTGGTCGAGGTCGATGACCAAGACCCGGCGCTTCTCGGACAGTTTGTGCGCAGCATGGAAAGCAAGAGTCGTTTTGCCGACCCCGCCCTTTTCGTTCGCGGAGATCAGGACGCGCATAGTGTCGGCGATGGCTGGCGTCATTTGCTGGCCTTCTGCGGCTTCGTGTCGGCAGCTTCTCTTTCGCGGTGCTGGTCAACGATCCGCCGCAGCAGTTCGGTAACGGAGATGCCCAGCCGCTCGGCCTCCGCAGCGAGGTATGCGTCCTGCGGCCCGCTCAAGTACACGTTGCGTCGTATGGTCGGCATGGCACTAACTTGGCACTGTTCTGGTGCCACGTCGAGCAACAAGTTTGGGCACAATGACCCCTGGGCGCCAGCTTGGACCTGTACCGTAGTTACGGTTTCCGACCACGGCGGGGACGCCTGGGGCCACCGCGCCCGCTGCACCTAATCGGCATTATGCGCCACCCGGCGCCGACCTGGCGCTGGTGGTGGCGCTGTCCGGCCTAGCCCTGTGCCGCCCGCGCCCGCTCCTGGTGCTCGCAGCTAACCCTTAGTCTTGGGGATGTCGTTGACATGCCAATCGCCCTCGCGCAGCAGCCGGGCGAGCGTCTGGCCGTTGGTCTCGTGCTTCCGTTGCAGTCGGAAGAAAGTGTCCAGCAAAACCTTCGGCATCCAGATTTGTCCATGCGGGGCGTGATGCGCCAGGTCGCCCAGGTCGCTCGGATTAAGCCACAACATTGCTGACCGTTCCTCCTGGCGGTGCTTTTCCGCCTCTCGCTTATCATCCCACTGCATCATAGCGATCTCTCGCGCGCCGATGGTCCTGCGCCCGCCCCGGTCCCCAAACCTGTTCATGGCTGCACCGCCTGCGTCCGCTTCCGCCGCATGCGGACGAGGGTCAGCGGCGCCGAGACGCCGCCGGTCAGGAACACGATGGCGACGTTCCCGACCAGGTCGTCGTGAGAGGCGTGCAGCCGCCAGTCCTCCGATGCCATCCCGGCGTAGGTCACGGACAAGTAATCCAGCATAATCTCCCAACTGAAACGGCCATGCATGGTGCTGTCCTCCCCTGTAGGCCAGGTATCGGCTGCTGCTGCCTCCGGCCGGGCGGGCGTGTAGCGGCCCGCGATCGGCACACTGGCATGGCCCAGGGTCGCTTGCACCAGACTGATCGGTGCGCTCCAGTCCAAGCTGTGGCTCGCTGGGGCATGACGCAGCCAGTGCGCCGGCACCCCGTCCCGTCGCCCCATGCTGCACCGCAGCAACGTAGAATCGCCATTATGGCAGCCGGCCAAGCTTTGCAGCGTCTCCTGGCTTGTTGCTTCGAGCTGCAACAAAAAGGGCGGCACCCGCGGGTGCCGCCCAGTTCTTGCTGTCCGCCTGAGCGGGCTGGCTTACTTCGCGCGGCGGCGCACCAGGCCGAGGCCCGCGAGGCCCATGCCGAGCAGCGCCATGCTGGCCGGCTCGGGCACGTTTGTGCCGCCGCCGCCGCCGCCGCCCGGCGGGGTGGTGCCGCCGGCCGGGGGTGCGGCCAGGGTGAAGGCCGAGGCGACCGAGAAGTTGCCGAGGGACCCGCTGCGGTTCAGGTTGGCGATCACGCTTGCCGGCGAAGGGTCGAAGGCCGTCAGGCCGTCGGCCGGCGTGAACGTGCCCAGGAACAGCGCGGTGATCGACTCGTTGCCTGTGGAGGCTACGAACTGGTCCGTCTTCTGGGCGGAGGTGGCGACAAACGTGCCGCCGGTGAACGACGCCCGGAAGTCGCTTGGGCTGGCGGTGGCGGTCGGTGCTATGCCGCCTGGCAGGGAGAAGGTGCCGATCGTGACCGGCTGGCCGGACGCGACGGTCGAAAAGTTGAGGGTGTTGTCTCTCTGGGTCGTGGCGTTCGAGACGGTGAAGCTGGTGCGCGTCAGCAGCGACTGCCCGGTTTCGTTGGCGCCGTCGGAGAAGGCGAGCGAGCCGGTGATCGGTGCGGCGCTGGCTGCGCCGGCCCAGGCGACAGCTGTGGCCGCAAGGGCCAGCTTGGCAAGGTGGTTCGTGGTTCGGTTCCGTTCCTAGTTAAGGCCAGCCCAGTGCAGCTTGCGGCAAGGATACAAAGCTGTGCTGTTAAGGCTATATGAACGGGAGCAAGACCCGTGCCAAATGCTCGAAGTCTCTCTGCTCAACGGTATTGCGGCGCCTGCCATGTCCACCTCTGCGGAGGTGTAAATGTTTCTGACTTTCCCAAGTCAGATGCCGAGGTTCTTACACCTTAGAAGGTAAGAATGCTGTAAGCATGTGCTAATGACAAACATCAATTCGAAATGCAAAGGGAAACGATACAAGCATTGATACTGAATTACTGTGGGTGGATGCAGTTTCTGTGGTGGCTTGGCTACACTGCTGCCCCTTGTAGCTAGAAAAATGTGTAAAGATTGGTTAACACCTGCGGCCCACCCCAGGACACGCGCATTCGGCCAAGCCGCGAGACAAGCGGGTGAGGACAGGTTCCAGCATCCCATGCTGCACCGGAGCAATGCCGAAGGTG
>JAABUN010004336.1_pt1 | contig 19559 bp, 17 predicted proteins | sample 5559311 | NCBI WGS metagenome assembly JAABUN01 (sample SAMN10711877, study PRJNA513370) | rock metagenome | isolation source: Antarctica rocks | place: Antarctica: Victoria Land, Siegfried Peak sud | reverse complement strand
TGAAAGTCACCGGCCTGATCGCCACCGGGACCTACCGGTTCCGGGTCAGCGCCCTCAACCGGCTCGGAGCCAGCGCCTACTCAGCCCCCTCCAACCTCGTCAAGGCCTACTAGCCCACCCCGGACGACATCGCCGGTCTTCGATCGCGGCCCCGGCTGGACGCTCCACGCGGAGGGTCCAGCCGGGGCCGTTCGGGGTCGTCTCGACCTCCCGGAACGCCGGCCGTCAGGGCCGGGCGCCGTCCCCCTCGACCTGCAGCAGCGCCTGCAGTGCCGTCCAACCCCCTTGCGCACCGCCCCCGGCCGGTATGGCAGCATTCTATAGAGCAGGCGGGCGCCCGCTGGCAGGACGGCAGAGCGACCAGGAGTCCCCATGACCACAGCCCGAAAGCTCCCGCGTATCACGGTGATCCAGCTGTGACGCGCGCCGTCCTGGCCACCGCCGTGGACCAGGTGCAGGTCGTCGACGTCGTCCTGCCGGACCTCGGGCCCGGGGACGTCCGGGTCGACGTGAGCGCGGCCGGGGTGTGCCACTCCGACCTGTCCCTGTTCAACGGCACCCTGTCCCCCACCTTCCCGCTGGTGCTCGGGCACGAGGCGGCCGGCGTCGTCGTAGAGACCGGCTCGGACGTCGCCGGCGTGTCCCCCGGCGATCACGTGGTGCTCAACTGGGCACCCCCGTGCCGCACCTGTTGGTTCTGCCTGCACGCGGAGCCCTGGCTCTGCCAGACGCTGGAGGGGGTCATCGCCGTCCCCGGCGGCACCGTCGACGGTCGGCAGGTGCAGGTGGCGCTCGGGCTCGGGGCGTTCTGCGAGCAGGTCATCGTTCCGGCGCGGGCCGTCGTCCCCGTTCCCGCCGAGCTCCCGCTGGACGTGGCCGCGCTGCTGGGGTGCGCGGTGCTGACCGGCATCGGAGCCGTCCGCCACACCGCCCACGTACGTTCCGGCGAGTCCGTCGCCGTGTGGGGGCTCGGCGGGGTCGGCCTGTCCGCCGTCGCCGGCGCCCGCTGGGCCGGTGCGGGCCCCATCATCGCTATCGACATCCAGCCGGAGAAGGAAGCCCTGGCGCGGACCTTGGGCGCGACCCACTTCCTGCTCGGGGACGCACCGGTCGCCAAGGAGATCCGCCGGCTCACCGGCGGCCGGGGGGTCGACCACGCGTTCGAGTGCATCGGCCGTCCGGACACGATCCGTACCGCTTGGCAGTCGTCCCGGCGCGGCGGGCAGGCCGTCGTCGTGGGTGTCGGGCCGCGCAGCAGCGAGGTCAGCTTCAACGCCCTGGAGCTGTTCCATTTCAGCCGCCGGCTCACCAGCTCGGTCTTCGGCGCCGGCGACCCCGCGCGCGACGTTCCGATGCTCGCCGAGCAGGTCCTGGCCGGCGGGCTCGACCTGAAGCCGCTGATCACGCACCGGATCGACCTCGACGGGGTGCCCGAGGCGTTTGACCGGATGCGAGCGGGAGCCGGTGCGCGTTCCGTCATCATGATGGACGCCTCAAGCCTCTCGTGACCGGGCCTGCAGCTGGCCACCCGCTGCTCGCCGGAGACCAGCGGCCGCTGCAGGGACTGCGCGTCATCGAGCTGTCGAGCTTCGTGGCGACCCCCCTGGGCGGCATGACGCTCGCCCAGCTGGGGGCGGACGTCATTCGGATCGACCCGCCCCACGGCGCGGCTGACCGGCAGCGCTGGCCGGTCACCGAGGACGGCCAGAGCCTGTACTGGGCCGGTCTCAACAAGGGCAAGCGGTCGGTGGTCATCGACTCCCGGACGGCCCAGGGCGCAGAGCTGGTCGCACAGCTGATCAGCGCGCCGGGCGACGGTGCCGGGATCGTGCTCACCAACATCAGCGGACGCGCCGCTCCTTCGTACGACGAGTTGGTGCGGCGGCGCCCCGATCTCGTCCACGTCCACCTCACCGGCCACCACGACGGCCGTACGGCCGTGGACTACACGGTCAACGCCTCCTCGGGCTTCGCCCTAGTGACCGGACCCGAGCAGCACGCGGAGCCCGTCAACCACGTCCTGCCGGCCTGGGACGTCGCCTGCGGCCTGTACCTGGCCGTCGCCATCCTGGGCGCCGAGCGTGCCCGCAGGCTGACCGGGCGGCCGCAGCGGGTGCAGCTCGCCCTGCACGACGTCGCCCTCGCCACCGCCGACAACCTGGGCTTCCTCGCCGAGGCGCAGGTCAACCGGGTGCGAAGGCCCAAGGTGGGCAACAACGTCTACGGCACGTACGGCCGCGCCTTCCCCACCGGCGACGAGCGGCACGTCATGGTCGTCGCGCTGACCCGCCGGCACTGGGCCGACCTGGTCGCGATGACCGGCACGCAGGCCCCGGTCGAGGCCGTCGAACGGGCGCTGGCGGCCGACTTCTCGCAGGAGTCAGAGCGCTACCGGCACCGCGAGGTCCTCGGCGCGCTGCTCGCGCCGTGGTTCGCCGCCCGCGGCACGGCCGAGATCGAGGAGGCGCTGGCCGGCACCAGCCTGCTGTGGTCGCGGTTCCGCAGCTTTCTGGAGGTGGTCGACGACGGCGACCTCGCCGGCAACCCGATCGTGGGTGCTGTCGAGCAGCCCGGTATCGGCCGTTACCTGGCGACCGGGTCCCCGCTGCGCTTCGCCGACCAGGACCTGCCCGCCGCCCCGGCCCCGGCCCTGGGAGCCGACACCGAGGACGTCCTGACCGAGCTGCTCGGGCTCGGTCAGCAGGATCTGCTGCGGCTGCACCGGGACGGGGTGCTGAATACACCGCAGGCGCAGCGCCTCACCGTGTCCTGATGCGTTCCCCCTCGAGGGCCCGGGGTCGACCCCGCTAGGCGGACATGTCCGGCGTGTCGAAGATCCCTCGCCTGTCCAGGTGGTCGGCCAGCAGGGCGCCGACGTGCTTGATGTGCTCGGCCATCGCGACACGTGCCTGGCCGGCGTTCCCAGCCTGGAGGGCGTCGAAGATGGCCGCGTGGTCGTGCGCGGACGCCTCCGACCACCCCTCCACCTCACCGAAGAAGCGCAGGGGCACGAAGCCGACGAGCTGCCCGAGGAGCGCGGTCAGGCGTGAGGAACCGGCACACAGGTTGATGCTGCGGTGGATCTCGTGGTTGAGCCGGTGCACCTCCGGCACGTCCAGGCCGGTCACCGCGGCCTCCAGCCGCGACTGCAGCTCACGCAGGCGCTGCACGCCGGCCAGTGGCATCAGCGTCGCGCCCCGCGCCGCGAGCTCCCCGGCGATGTAGCCCTGCACGTCGAACAGGTCGACGACGTCCGCACGCGTCATCCGGGCGACGCGGAACCCGCGCCGCGGTTGCCACGTCACCGTGCCTTCGCTGGCAAGCGCCATCAGCGCCTCCCGCACCGGCGTCGCGCTGACCCCGAAGTCGCCCGCCACCCGCTCGGGCCGGATGAACGCACCGCCGCGCAGCCGCCCGGACATCACCTCGTCACGGAGGTAGGCGGCGACCTTCTCGCTGAGCTGGTGACCGACGGGTGGACTGGCCGTAGGCGAATGCACAGACACCGCGCCTTCTCCTCGCCGTCGCAGGACCGGATTGTAATCGTGCGCGCACCCACAGCCGTACGCAAGGCAGGGTGGGGACGGCTGCCGTCCGACCGGGGTGCGCGCCCGCCCAATCCGCGCCGGGATCGCTCGTGGCCGCCGCGGGTGGCCTCAGTCCTGGGTCTGCCGGAGCGCCCGGCGCAGGATCTTCCCGCTCGCCGTCTTGGGCATATCGGCGACGATGCCCACCTGCCTCGGGCACTTGTAGGCCGCGAGCCGTTCCCGGCAGAAGGCGACGAGCTCCTCGGAGGTGGCCTGCCGGTCGGCCTTGAGGCTGACGAAGGCCTTGACGGTCTCGCCGCGGTAGGCGTCGGGCTCCCCGACCACCGCCGCTTCGCGCACCGCGGGATGCTGGTAGAGGACGTCCTCCACGTCCCGTGGCCAGATCTTGAACCCGGAGGCGATGATCATGTCCTTCTTGCGGTCCACGATGTAGAACCAGCCCTCGGCATCCATGAAGCCGACGTCTCCGGTCCGCAGCCGCCCCCCCGGGATGGCCCGAGCTGACTCCTCCGGCTTGTTCCAGTACCCCGGGACGACGCTGGGGCTCTCCATCACCAGCTCGCCGATCTCGCCGACCGGGACCTCCGCGCCCTCCTCGTCGACGATCCGCACGAGGAAGCCGCTCACCGGGGGGCCGACGGACAGCGCACCGCTCTTCGGATCCACCGGCGCCCGGCGGCCGGCAGGCACCGCATGCGACTCGGACGTGACCTCGGTGAGGCCGTAGAGGTTGTGCACGTACGCGCCGAACTTGTCCTCCAGGTCCTGCACCGTCGTGGGCGAGACCGGCTGGCCCCCGCTCCACAGCTTGCGCAGGGACGTGAGGTCGTAGCGGTCGACGGCCGGGTCGTTCGCCAGGGCGATGTAGGCGGTGATCGATCCCATCACCCAGGTCGCCCGGTAGCGTTGCACGAGCTCGGCCATGGCCACCGGGTGGAACCGGTAGCCGAGCACGAGCGGCATGGGGGTCAGCAGGCAGACCCCGATGTGGGCGATGAGCCCGGTGACGTGGAACAGCGGTGCGATGCCGAGGCACACGTCGGCGTCGTCGAGCTTGCACCACACCCGGTAGTTCTCGGAGTTGAAGACGACGCCCCGATGGGTGTTCATCGCCCCCTTGGGGGGCCCGGTCGTTCCGGAGGTGTAGACGAGCAGTGCCACGTCGTCCGGGCCCAGGTCCACCGGAGGCGGACGCTGCCCCTCGTGAGCCTCGATGAGCTCGCCGAGGTCACGCGTCCCCGGATGACGCTGACGCTGCACGTCCGGGAAGATCTCCGTCGGCCAGTCCCGGACGTAGTCGAGCTCGCTCACCGTGACGACAGGCACCCCGGCCGGTGCCACGTGCCGGCCGACATCCGGGTAGAGCGACTCCATCTGGACGAGCGCCTTGCTGCCGGAGTCGGTCACCAGCTTGGCCATCTCGTCCTGCTTGAACATCGGGTTGACCGGGACCATGATCGCGCCGAGCCGCCACAGGGCCAGGAGGGAGAGGACGAAGCCCGGCACGTTCTGCAGCTGGACGGTGACCCGGTCCCCGCGGCCGATGCCGAGCTCCTCGCGGAACCCGACCGCCAGGGCTGCCGAGAGCCGATCCACCTCCGCATGCGTCAGCGTGCTGTCGAAGTAGTGCAGGCAGGGCGCCTCGGGATGGAGCGAGACCGCGTTGTCGAACATGGCGAGCCCGTTCGGGAACGGGATCGAGATGTCGGCCGGGACATCCTCGTCGTACAGCGCCAGCCAGGGCCGCTGCTCGTACGGCGATGGGCGGGTCGACGTGTCCTGAGTCATGTACACCTACCTGACAGGAGTGGTTCGTGAGCTGCGGGGGCCACCTCGGGCGCGGGGCGGGGCTCGAGAAGGCTGTCCGCCGTGGGAGCATCATGTGGCACCCGCCACAGCCCGGCACTATCCTCCGCAGACTATAGAGATGGCAACTCGCCGCCGCCGACGTCCAGGAGACCGTGCGATGCCTCGCGAACACCTCAGCTACGCCAGCGGACCGGCCGACCTCCCCCTGATCGGGGACACCATCGGCCTGCAGCTGGAGCGGACCACGGAGCGGTACGGCGCCCGCGAGGCGCTGGTCGACGTGCCGACCGACCGACGCTGGACCTACCAGGAGCTCAACGCCGACGTGGACCGGCTGGCCACCGGGCTGCTGGGGCTCGGGATCGACAAGGGCGACCGGGTCGGCATCTGGGCGCCCAACGTCCCGGAGTGGGTGCTGGTGCAGTACGCCACGGCCAAGATCGGCGCCATCCTGGTCAACATCAACCCGGCCTACCGGTCCTCCGAGCTCAAGTACGTCCTCGAGCAGTCGGGCATCCGCACGCTCATCTCGGCGGCCACCCACCGGACCAGCAACTACGTGGCCCTCATCGAGGAGGTGCGCGGCGACGTTCCCTCGCTCCTCGACGTCGTGATCCTCGGATCCCCGGAGTGGGAGCGCCTGGCGACCTCGGCCGACGACCCGGACGGCGTCGCGGCCCGCCTGCTCTCGCTCGACCGCGACGACCCCATCAACATCCAGTACACCAGCGGCACGACGGGGTTCCCCAAGGGCGCCACCCTGTCGCACCACAACATCCTCAACAACGGCTTCCTGGTCACCGAGACCCAGCGGTTCACCGAGCAGGACCGGCTGTGCGTACCGGTGCCCTTCTACCACTGCTTCGGCATGGTCATGGGCAACCTCGGCACCATGGCGCACGGCGGCTGCGTGGTCATCCCGGCCCCCTCGTTCGAGGCCGAGGCGACCATGACGGCGATCGAGCGGGAGCGGTGCACCGCCCTCTACGGCGTGCCGACGATGTACATCTCCATCCTCGACCACCCCGAGTTCGCCGGCCACGACTTCAGCTCCCTCCGCACCGGGATCATGTCCGGCTCCCCGTGCCCGGTCGAGGTCATGAAGCGGGTCATCGAGACGATGCACATGCCCGAGATCACCATCAGTTACGGCATGACCGAGACGTCCCCCGTCTCGACGCACACCGCCATCGACGCCTCGATCGAACGACGCACCAGCACCGTCGGCACCGTGCAGTCGCATGCCGAGATAAAGATCATCAACCCGTCGACCCGCGCGACCGTGCCGGTCGGCGAGACCGGTGAGCTGTGCGCCCGCGGCTACCTCGTCATGCAGGGCTACTGGAACGACCCGGACAAGACCGCCGAGGTCCTCGACGGCGCCGGCTGGATGCACACCGGCGACCTGGCCACGATGGACGAGGAGGGCTACTTCGCGATCGTCGGCCGCCTCAAGGACATGGTGATCCGCGGCGGCGAGAACGTCTACCCACGGGAGATCGAGGAGTTCCTCTACGCGCACCCGGACATCGCCGACGTCCAGGTAATCGGCGTCCCGGACCCGAGGTACGGCGAGGAGCTCTGCGCGTGGATCCGGATGCGCGAAGGCCGCACGCCGATCACCGCCGCGTCGCTGCGGACGTTCTGCGAAGGCAAGCTCGCGCACTACAAGATCCCCAAGTACGTCCACCTCGCTGAGCAGTTCCCGATGACGGTCACCGGGAAGATCCGCAAACGCGAGATGCGCGAGCAGAGCCGCGAGCTGCTCGACCTGCCGGAGGGCTGAGGCCCCGACAGCACGGACAGCGGTCACCACATGTGCCTGACTTCCCTGGACCCCTGACTCCGCGACAGAGCTGACACGCCGCATGCCTGCCTCGTGCTGCACCCGGTGACGTGTGCCATTCTGGCGCCGTGGGGCGAGGACGGCGCCTGCCGGCACCGGGAGGACGGCATGCCCTCTGACAGCCTGGCCTTCGAGGCGCTCGCGGACCCGACCCGTCGTGCCCTCCTGACGCTGCTGGCGAGCGAGGGCGAAACCTCTGCCGGCCGATTGGCTGCGGGCATCGAGGCACTGAGCCGCACCGCCGTCTCCAGCCACCTGCGCATTCTGCGGACGGCCGGCCTGGTCGCGGAGCGCCGCGACGGCCGCTACCGCCTCTACTCGCTGGAGCCACGGTCGGTCGACGAGGTCATGGCCTTCATGGCGCAGCTCTACCGAAGCTCGCTCACGGATCTGAAACGCAACATCGAGGCGTCGGAAGGCCCCGGGGGACCCTAGCGATGGGCAAGGTCATCCTCGTCGACGAGGAGCACGTGGCGACGTCCCCCGCCCACGTCTTCGCCATGTTCGGTGCCGGCGTACCGGACGCCGGGTGGTTGTTCGGGGCGACGTGCGACCGGGTCGAGCCCGGCGCCGTCGTGCGCTTCACGCTGCCGGGCAGCGCCTCCGGTGGGATGCCCACGACGGGTCGGATCACGGCCGTCGAGCAGGACGCGCGCATCGTCATCCGGCACGAGACACCGTGGCCGGGACGGGTCACCTGCACCACCAGGCCCGAGGACGGCGGCACCCGCGTCCGGGTGATCGCGGAGATCGACGACGAGGCGATCCGGTGGCTGCTGCAGCGTGGGGGGGTACGCCCGCCCAGCCAGCGGGCAGCCGGCGCGCTGATGGTGGGGACGCTCATCAGCCAGTCAGGCCCCGCGAGCATCTACACCGCAGCGAGCGTGGGACTCGCTCGAATGGCCGCGCAGGAGATCAACTCCGACGGCGGCCTGTGTGGCCGCCCCTTGCACGTCGCCGTCGCCGACGACCGGACCGACCCGGCCGTCGGTGCCGCTCAGGTCCGCCGGCTCATCGAGGTCGACGGCTGTTCGGTGGTGTTCACGAACGTCACCTCCCAGACCTTCCGCGCCGTGCAGTCGGTCGCCGCCGCGACCGGCGCCCTCCTCGTCTACACGCCCGTGAACGAGGGCGGTCGCGGGAGCGACCGGGTGCTGCGCCTCGGCGAGCGGCCGACGGAGCAGACCCGACGCGCCGTCCCCCGGCTCATGGCCGAGACCGGCAGCCGACGCTGGGCGCTCGTCGGCAGCGACTACTGCTGGCCCCGGGCCACCAACGCCTGCGCGCGCCACGCCATCGTCCGCGCCGGGGGCATCGTCTCCGGCGAGTGGTACACCCCCCTCGGCACCGGCGACTTCGGTCCGCTTCTCGAACGCATCGAGCGGTCCAGGGCCGAGCTGCTGGTGTCCTCACTGGTCGGCGCCGACGAGGTGGCCTTCGAGCGCCAGCTGTTCGACCACGGCTTGCGTGCCCGGTGCCGCACCCTGTCGCTCGCGCTGGACGAGTCGACCCGAGAGCACGTCGGTGACCGCGCCGCCGAGGGCCTGTGGACGGTCTTCGGGTACTTCGAGCAGCTGCCGAGCGGAGCCAATGCGGCCTTCCTGACGCGCTACCGGGACTTCGTCGGTCCTGTCGCGGCGCCCGTCTCGAGCATCTCCGAGTCGATCTACGAGGCGCTGCACCTCTACGCCCAGGCCGTCCGGGCCGTGGGGACCGTCGATCCGACCGCGGTCGGGCGGGCGCTCGCGGGCGCACGCTTCGACGGGCCGCGCGGACCGGTGCGGATGGACGGGCCGGCCCGCATCGAGCAGCCCCTCTACCTCGCCGAGTCGGTCCAGGGCGGCTTCGCGATCCTCGACCAGGTCTGACGCGAGGGCTCTGCACCCCGCTCCTCGCCCGCTCGCAGATGACGTGTCGAGATGCGTTGACGGGTCGACATGACCCGTGGTCGACTGCGGCGCTCGCCGCCCGGCCCGAGAGGATCTCCATGAGCCGCACCGCACGTCCTCGTCGGCGCCGCCGTCAGGGCACCGCTGTCCTCGGCAGCCTCCTGCTCGCCCTCGTCGCGGCCTGCGGAGGATCCGGCTCGGGGACAGGCGGCGCCGCCTCGGGAGGAAGCGGCCCGGTCAAGGTCGGCAGCGTGCTCGACGAGACCGGGCCGGTCAACATCTACGGCACCGCGATGTCCGACGCGACGAAGCTTGCGATCAAGGACATCAACGCCAAGGGCGGCGTCAACGGCCGCCAGCTCGAGCTGGTCTCCTACGACGCGCAGTCCGACAACGCGAAGTACACCCAGTACGCCACGACCCTCGCGCAGAAGGACAAGGTCGCGGTGGTGATGGGCGGCATCACGAGCGCCTCCCGCGAGGCCATCCGACCGATCCTGGACCGCACCAAGACGCTGTACTTCTACAACGAGCAGTACGAGGGAGGGGTCTGCGACAAGAACACCTTCAACACCGGCGTGGTGCCGAGTCAGCAGCTCGCGGCGCTCGTGCCGTACGCCCTGCAGAAGTACGGCAAGAAGATGTACGTCCTCGCGGCGGACTACAACTACGGGCGGATCTCCGCGCAGTGGGTGGAGAAGTACGCCGGCGAGAACGGCGGCTCGGTGCTCAAGTCGGAGTTCATCCCGCTGGAGAGCAGCGACTTCGGCTCGGTCATCAACAATCTGCAGGCGGCCCGCCCGGACGTCGTCATGTCACTGCTGGTCGGCGGCAACCACATCGCCTTCTACCGGCAGTACGCCTCCACCGGTCTGAACCAGACGACGCCGCTGGTCTCGGCCACCTTCGGGCTCGGCAACGAGCAGGTCGTCCTGTCCCCCGCCGAGGACAAGGGCGTCGTCATCGCGACGCCGTACATCCAGTCCCTGGACAACCCCGAGAACAAGCGCTTCGTGGACATGTGGCACACGGAGTACGGCGCGGACTACCCGTACATCACCGACTCCGCCGTCACCGCGTGGAACGGCTGGCACCTGTGGGCCGCCGCAGCCAACCAGGCCAAGAGCGTCGACCGCGAGGCGGTGACCAAGGCCCTCGAGGGCGGCATCAGCATCGACGCCCCCAGCGGCAAGGTGACGATGGACGGGAAGTCCCACCACGTCAGTCAGAACGTGAGTATCGGAGAGACGAACGACGCTCGCGGCTTCACGGTGCTCGACACCAAGACCGACGTCCCGCCGGCCTTCGAGCAGCAGGTCTGCGACCTCGTGGCCAAGCCGGACACCAACAAGCAGTTCACGCCCTGACGTGCACGGCGACCAGCTGGTCAACCTGTCGGCCTCGCTGCTGACGAGCGTCGCACTCCTCGTGGTGATCTCCCTGGGCCTCGCGGTCATCTTCGGGATGATGGGCGTCATCAACCTGGCGCACGGAGAGTTCCTCATGCTCGGCGCCTTCTTTACCCTCAGCGGAGTGCGCGCCGGGATGGGCGTGTGGCTCGCCATGGTGGCCGCGGCGTTGGCGGTCGGGGTGGTCGGACTGGTCGTCGAGCGCCTGCTCATCCAGTTCCTGTACGGACGGCTCGCCGCCACGATGCTCGCCACCTGGGGGCTGAGCCTCATCCTCGTGCAGGTCGTCGTGCTCGCCTACGGCCCCGCGACGCAGGGCATCCCGACACCGCTCGGCAGCCTGCAGGTCGGGAGGTACTCCGTCTCGGAGTACAACCTCGTGCTCATCGCCGCGGCAGTCCTGCTTCTCGCCCTGGTCTTCGTGGTCTTCACCAGGACCCGCTACGGCACGATGGCCCGCGCCGCGACCCAGCTGCCGGACATGGCGGCGGCGGTCGGAATCAACGCCAAGCGCATCAACATGCTGACCTTCGGTTTCGGCGCCGCGCTCGCCGGGGCGGGCGGAGCGCTGCTGGCCCCTGTCGCCGGGGTCGTGCCCAGCATGGGACAGGCCTACGTCGGGCGGGCGTTCATGACCGTCGTCGTCGGGGGGCCGGGCGTGCTGACAGGGACGACGGCGGCGGCAGGGCTGCTCGGCAGCGTCGACTCCTTCGTGTCCAACGTCTTCACCTCCTTCCTGGGCACCGCGTCGCTGCTCGTCGTCGCGATCGTGCTGCTGCGCCTGCTGCCCACCGGCATCTCCGGCCGGCTGCGCAGGCAGCTGTGAGCAGTCGCCGGAGGCGCCCGTGAGGGTCCCGTCCAGGCGACCCGCCATGTCGCGCGACGTCGGCGTCGGCGTCGGCGCAGTGCTGCTCGTCGTCGGACTCGCCCTGGCGGCCACCGTGCCGGACTACCGGGCGCAGGAGTGGGCGCTCTGGGTCATCTACGGGCTGCTCGCGCTGAGCTTCACCTTCGTCTGGGGGCACGCCGGCATCTTCAGCTTCGGCCAGGCCGCCTTCTTCGGCGTGGGCGGCTACGCCTACGGCATCACCGGCATCGACCTGTCGGGCCGGACGAACGAGACGATCAGCGGGCTCGTCGCCGCGGCAGCCGTGGCCGCGGTCTTTGCCGCGGCCCTCGGCTACTTCATCTTCTACGGCAACGTCGGCGACGTGTACGTCGCCATCATCACCCTCGCCGTCACCCTCGTGCTGCTGACGGTCATGTCGAGCACGGCCGACCCGAAGTACCACGTCGGCGCGGCGGCGCTCGGGGGCTACAACGGCCTGGTCGGCGTGCCGCCGCTCATGCTGCCGGGCGCGGACGGCCCGGTGTTGCTGGGCTCCAACGCCCTGCTCGCCGCCTGCGTCGTGCTCGCCGTGGTGGTGGCGGTGTTGCTGAGCGTCCTGCGGCGTCGACCGTTCGGCCGCATCGTGGCAGGTGTCCGCGAGAACGAGCTGCGGACCTCGCTGCTCGGCTACGACGTCCGCCGCTACAAGCTCGCGTCCTTCGTGATCGGCGGCGCGGTCGCCGGCCTCGCGGGCGGCCTGTACGCCGCCTGGGGCCTGTTCATCAGCCCGGCCGTGTTCGGTCTGCAGCAGGCCGCGCTCGTCGCGATCTGGGTGCTGGTCGGCGGGCGCGACTCGATCCTCGGTGCGTTCCTCGGGGTCGCCCTCGTGCAAGGCCTGTCGTCCACGCTCGGCGGAACCGGCGGCTCGGCGACGCCGATCGTGCTCGGCGCGGTCCTCATCGCCGTCGTGCTCGTGCTACCGCAGGGCATCGTCCCCACGACGGCCGCCCTGCTTCGTCGGTCCGTGCCGGCGCTCCGGCCGGGGGGCAAGCCGGCTGGGGCGGTCAAGCTCCCGCGCCCCGAGCTCCCCGCGCGGAGCACCGCCCTGCCTCCCCAGTCCCTCGAGGCCGTGGACCTGCACAAGACCTTCGGCGGCGTGCAGGCACTGCGCGGAGCCTCCCTCGAGCTGCCCGCCCGCAGCGTGCAATGCCTGATCGGGCCCAACGGCGCCGGCAAGAGCACCTGCTTCAACCTGCTCACCGGTCGCTACCGACCGACGAAGGGGCAGGTGCGGATGGGCTCGACCGACATCACCCGCTTGCGGCCGGACCAGCGCGCGCGGCTCGGCATGGGCATCAAGCTGCAGGTCCCCAGCTTCTACGCCACCCTCACCGCGCGGGAGAACGTCTGGCTGGCCGCCTACGCCCGGCTCCGCGACAGGGGGGCGGCCGAGGTGCGGGCGGGCGCGGTGCTCGCCTGGCTGGAGCTGACCCCCAAGGCCGAGCTGACCGCGGGTTCGCTGTCCCACGGCGAGCAGCAGTGGCTCGAGATCGGCATGGTGGTCGCGGGCGAGCCCGTCGTCGTCCTGCTCGACGAGCCGACCGCAGGGATGGGCCGGGAGGAGACGCTGCGCACGGTGGAGCTGATCCGCCTGCTCGCGGTGGACGCCACGGTCGTCGTGGTGGAGCACGACATGGAGTTCGTCCGCGTCCTCGACGCCCCGGTCACGATGTTCCACGAGGGCAGGGTCTTCGCGCGCGGCAGCATCTCGGAGCTGCGGGCCGACGAGCGCGTGCTGGACATCTACCTCGGAAGGACGGCGACGGCGGATGTTACGGGCTGAGGGCCTCCGCGCCGGCTACGGCACCACGCCGGTGCTGCAGGATCTGGACTTCTCGGTCGAGTCCGGCGAGCGGGTCGCGGTCCTCGGCCGCAACGGCGCCGGGAAGACGACGTTGCTCAAAGCCCTCCTGGGGCAGCTTCCGCTCATGGCAGGGACCGTGACCTTCGACGGTAAGGACGTCAGCCGGCTGCCCGCCTACGCCCGGGCCCGGCTCGGGATCGCCTACGTACCGCAGGGCCGGCAGATCTTCCCCGGCCTGTCCGTCCTCGACAACCTGCGCGTCGCGGCGTACGGCACGGGCCGCAGGGACGGGTCGGCCGCGCTGGACGAGGTCCTCGAGCAGTTCCCGGTCCTGCGGGAGAAGGCGGGCCTCGCCGGCGCCGGACTCAGCGGCGGGCAGCAGCAGATCCTCGCCCTCGGCCGGGCCCTGATGACCCGTCCGCGACTGCTGCTGCTCGACGAGCCGTCGGAGGGCATCCAGCCATCCATCGTCAGCGCCATCGCGACGCATGTGCGCGAGGTCAACGAGCGGCAGGGCATCACCGTGGTCCTCGTCGAGCAGAACCTCGAGTTCGCTGTCCGCGTCGCATCGCACGCCAACGTGATGGACAAGGGCCGCATCGTCCGCGACCTGCCGTCGACGGAGGTCCTCGCCGACCGGCAGCTGCAGCACGAGTACATGGGCGTGTGAACCCGCGCCCCGACCAGGACAGCCGCACACGGAGGAGGAACCGATGGAGCACGAGGACGTCCGGGCGCTGGCCCGGGCAGCGGCGCTGCCGCTCGACGACGACAAGGTGGAGGCCCTGGCGACACTGCTCGGGGGCTGGCTGCCCGCGGCCAACGACCTCAGCCGGGTGATGAGCGCCCCCGAGCACCGGGACGTCGTACCTGTCACCGTGTTCGCCCAGCCGCCGGCAGAACTGGCGGAGTGACGACCATGGTTGACGACTCCCTCCTGGAGCTCTCGCTCTGCGAAGCCGCCCGCCGCGTCGCCGACCGCGACGTCTCCCCCGTCGAGCTGACCGACGCCTGCCTGGCACGGATCGACGCGGTGGACGGCGCGCTGCACGCCTACATCGACGTGTACGGGGACACCGCGCGCCAGGTCGCAAGCGCCGCGGAGACGATGATCCGGGCCGGGCACCGGCTGGGGCCGCTGCACGGCATCCCCGTCGCCCTGAAGGACAACATCGGGTTGGCCGGGCTGGTCACCACGGCGGGCAGCAAGATCCTCGCCGACTGGCGGCCGGGCGAGGACGCCACCGTGGCGCAACGCCTCAAGGGCGCGGGCGCGGTCATCGTCGGCAAGACGAACATGCACGAGTTCGCCTGGGGCGGGACGTCGGCCAACCCGCACTACGGGTCGGTGCGCAACCCGTGGGATCCCGAGCGGTTCCCCGCCGGCTCGAGCGGCGGCTCCGGCGCAGCGGTCGCGGCCCGTACCTGCTTCGGTGCTCTCGGGACCGACACCGGCGGCTCGGTGCGCCTGCCCTCCTCCGTCAACGGGATCATCGGGATCCGACCGACCATCGGCCGGGTGAGCAACGCCGGGGTCGTCCCGCTCGCCTGGAGCATGGACACGGTCGGACCGATGACGCGCACCGTCGAGGACTGCGCGCTGCTGTTCTCCGTCATCGCGGGGCACGACCGGCGCGACGCGGGCAGCGCCGACGTCCCCGTGCAGGACTACGAGGCCGACCTCGGCCGAGGGGTGGACGCGCTGCGGATCGGCATCATCCCCGACTACTTCTTCGCGCATCTCCAGGCACCCGTGCACGCGGCCGTGACGGCCGCGCTCGCGACCCTCACCGGCCTGGGGGCCCGGCTGGTCGAGGTCAAGGTCGAGGGGATCCACGGCAACATCTCGGCACAGCTGACCGTCGAGTCCTGCGAGCCGAGCACCTACCACCAGCAGTGGTTGCGGGAACGGCCGCAGGACTACGGCGAGGACGTGCGCCTGTTGCTGGAGGCAGGTGAGCTGCACCTCGCGACGCACTACCTGCAGGCCCAGCGCTACCGCGCACTGCTGCGCTCCCGCTTCCTCGAGGCCTTCAGGTCCGTGGACGTCTTCGTCTGCCCCACCTTGCCCTTCACCGCCACTCGCGTCGGCGAGACGCTCGTGGAGATCAACGAGGGGGCTCCGGAGGACATGCTCTCCGCGATCATGCAGTTCACGGGAGTGCCGTCGCTGACCGGCCTGCCGTCGCTCAACGTCCCGTGCGGCTTCGACGGCGACGGTCTGCCGATCGGCATGCAGGTCATCGGCCGCCCCTTCGACGAGGCCACCCTGTTCCGGGTCGGTGCGGCCTTCCAGTCCGCCACCGACTTCCACACCCGAGCGCCGGCGCTGCCGTAGCCCCGGGCAGCGCCGGTCCGGCCCGTCCGTTGCGGCCGGCTATGCGGCGAGTGCCTGCCCGGTCGCCGGCTCGAGGGCGAGCTCGAGAACCTCGCGCACGTCCGACAGCGGGTGGACCTCGAGCTCGGCCAGCACGTTCGCCGGGACGTCGTGCAGGTCCGGCTCGTTGCGGGCCGGGATGAGCACGGTCGTGATGCCGGCGCGGTGGGCAGCGAGCAGCTTCTGCTTGACGCCGCCGATCGGCAGAACCCGCCCGGTGAGCGCGATCTCGCCGGTCATGGCGACGTCGGCCCGTACGGGGCGTCCGGACAGCAGCAACGCGAGTGCGGTCGTCATGGTGACCCCGGCGGACGGCCCGTCCTTGGGCACCGACCCGGCCGGTACGTGCAGGTGCACGCACCGATCGTGCAGGTCGCGGACCGGCAGACCGAGCTGGCCGCCGTGAGAGCCGCAGGCGGCGCGCACGTCCGGCGCCTCGAGCTCGAGGGGCACGACCATGCCGGGCAGGACGACAGCGTCGTCGAGCGGCAGTACGGGGAAGCTGGGGTTGTCCACGGTCACGGCTCTTCTTCTTGAGCCTGTGGGACTCAGGGGCTCGGCGGCGGTGGCTTCTTTCGCCTCAGCCCGGAGCGGGTGCGCGCTTGCGGTCCGTGGGGGAGCACCGAGCGGTGTCTCGGCGCGATCTGGGTAGGGCCGGGGAGTCACCGCACCGAAGGAGCACCCGTGAGCCCTGTCCCCGCCCTGCCGCTGACCAGCGGCACGTCCATCCCGCAGCTCGGATTCGGCGTGTTCCAGATCAAGCCCGACGAGACGGCGAAGGCCGTCCGCAACGCGCTCGAGGTCGGCTACCGCCACGTCGACACGGCGCAGATGTACCAGAACGAGGCCGGCGTCGGAGAAGCCGTCGCCGATTTGCGCCCCGAGGTCTTCCTCACCAGCAAGCTGAACAACGGGTTCCACCGGCCGGACGACGCGCGGCGCGCGTTCGACGAGACGCTGCGCAGGCTCCGTTCGGACTACGTCGACCTGTTCCTCATCCACTGGCCGCTGCCGACCCTGTACGACGGCGACTACGTCTCGACCTGGCGGGTGCTCGGCGAGTTCCTCGCCGACGGCCGCGCCAGGGCGGTCGGCGTGTCGAACTTCCAGGTCGCGCACCTCGAGCGGCTCGCCGCGGAGACCGACGTCGTGCCGGCCGTCAACCAGGTCGAGGTGCACCCGTACTTCGGCAACGATGCGGTCCGGGCGTACGGCCAGGAGCACGGCATCCTCACCGAGGCGTGGTCGCCGATCGCCCAGGGCGACGTGCTCGGCGACCCGGTCGTGGGCGAGATCGCGCAGGCCGTCGGGCGCACGCCCAGCCAGGTCGTGCTGCGCTGGCACGTGCAGCGCGCCGACGTCATCTTCCCGAAGTCGACGACGCCGTCGCGGATCGAGGAGAACTTCGAGATCTTCGACTTCGAGCTCGACGACACCCAGATGAAGGCCATCACCGGGCTCGCCCGCGGCGAGGAGGGCCGGCGCGGGCCGAACCCGGACGTCTTCGACTACGTGCCGGGCTGACGGACCGCAGCACTCGACGGCGTCCATGCGGCGATGCTCACGACGTCGTCCGACAACCTGCGCAGGAGCTCTGCATGAGCTATCCGCCTGTCCGCTTCACCGCCCCGGCCGGCGAGCACACCGCCGTCCTCCGGCCCGCCACCGCCCCCCCGGCGCTGACGATCGGCACCGGCGCGAGCGTCCATCACCTGGCCACCGGCGCAACGACCGACGGGGCGTTCGGGCTGTACCGCTGGGAGATGCCGGAGCGCCCCGGCGGTGCGTCCCCGCACTTCCCCCGCACCCTCTCCGAGTCGTTCTACGTGCTGGACGGCTCCGTGCGGTTGTTCGACGGCAGGAGCTGGGTCGACGCCGTGCCCGGCGACTTCCTGCACGTGCCGCCCGGCGGCGTGCACGGCTTCCGCAACGAGTCGGGGAAGTCTGCGACGATGCTGCTGCTGTTCACCCCGGGCGCACCACGCGAGGAGTACTTCGCCGAGTAGCCGAGATCGGCGCCGCCGGCCGGCAGCTCAGCGACGAGGAGTGGACCCAGCTCTGGGCCCGGCATGACCAGTACGAGGCCTGAGCCGCACTGGCGCGGGCTCTGCGCGGTGTGCTGCGTCGCTACCGCTGCCGAACAGGTGACTCCAGGGCAGGTTGCCGGTCAGCATTCTGCTGATGCTGTTCGCCTCGAGCGGTCGCGCCAGCAGGTAGCCCTGAGCATGCCGGCAACCGAGCTTGCGCAGATAGTGCAGTTGCGCGTGTGTCTCGATCCCTTCCGCGATGACGCCAAGGCCGAGTCCTTCCGACATCGCGACGGTCGCGTCGATGATCGGCACGTCGGCGTCGGCACTGACGATCTCGTTCACGAAACTGCGGTCGATCTTGAGCTGGCTCACGGGCGCGGCCCGAAGCCGGCTCAGCGAGGAGTACCCGGTCCCGAAGTCGTCCACAGCCAGGCGGATGCCGCGGTCATGCAGGGCGTACAGCGTCTCAGTGGCCGCGTCGTCGTCGTGGCCGAGCGCTGTTTCCGTGATTTCGAGGACCAGCTGGGCTGGGTCGAGTCCGTGCGCAAGCAGGTCGTCGACGGTGGTGAGCAACCCGCGTCGCTCGAGCTGGCGCGTCGAGACGTTGACGTTGACCACCAGAGCTGTCCCTGGCGTCTGCTGGTTCCATCGTTGCAACTGCGAGACGGCCTCGCGCAGCACCCACTCGCCGAGCGGCAGGATCAGCCCCGTCTGCTCTGCGATGGGAATGAACTCCGCGGGCGAGACGTCGCCTCGCACGTCGTCGTGCCAGCGCACCAGTGCCTCCACCCCGGCCAGCGCGCCCGTCTTGAGATCCACGACGGGCTGGTAGACCAGGTGCAGTTCCTGGTTGCGCACAGCCCTGCGCAGGTCGGTCTCCAGCGACAGCCGGTCCTGCGCGACCTGCTGCATGCTCGGCTCGAACATCGCGATGCCGGCCTTGCCGCGCTGCTTGGCCACGTACATGGCGAAGTCCGCTGCGCCGAGAAGGTTCGTGACGTCTTCGGCGGAGTCGCTCATGGCGATGCCGATGCTCGCGCTGACGGCTAGCCAGGTCTCGCCGATGAGAACCGGCGCCTCCAAGGAGACAAGAAGGCGTTCGGCCACAGCGAAAGCAGCCACGGCGTCGGCGATGTGCAGGAAGACGACGAACTCGTCGCCGCCCAGGCGCGCCGCACGCTCTCCCGCCCGCAGCTCGGACCGGATGCGGCCAGCGACCTCCACGAGCAGCAGGTCCCCGGCAGCGTGCCCCAAGCTGTCGTTGATCAGCTTGAAGTTGTCGACGTCGAGCATCAGGACCGCGGAACTGCGGCCAGGTGACGACGACAGGAACAACACCTGCAATTCCTCGGCAATCTGGGCACGGTTGCCGAGCCCGGTGAGTTCGTCGTTGAACGCCCGGTGCAGCAGCTCGGCCTTGGCCTGCTGCTCGCCCGTCACATCATGCTTGACGAGCACCGCACCGAGCAGCTCACCGGCCAGGCCCAGGATCGGACGGGCAGAGGTGTCGAAGATGCGCCGCTCGTCACCGCCACGGATCACGATCGCCTCGTCGACGACCGTCTCGCCTGCCAGCGCCCGCATGATCGGGAGCTGCTCCGGCTGCAACGGGGTGCGCCCGTCGGCCCTGAACATCCCGTCCACGGTGCTGCTGGCACAGATGTGATCACCGAGTTCCATCTTCGGACGGGTAGCTGCAAAAGCATCGTTGAAGTAGCGGACGTGCCCGGTCGCATCGCAGGCCAAGACCGGGTTGGTCAGGTGCTGCAGCGCCACCTGGATGAAGGCGTTCTCGGCGAGCACGTCACGCTGCAGCCACTGGACGACCAGCCGGTCTGACCCAGATCCGCGAGTAGACCTTGATTGTCGTTCGAGTTCATGATCTTCTCGTGGTTGAGTGGTGGCGCGGGCTGGGGCGTCGCTGATCGTCCGACGTCGTGGTGTCGGTGTCTCCGGGT
>JAABUN010004335.1_pt1 | contig 19560 bp, 15 predicted proteins | sample 5559311 | NCBI WGS metagenome assembly JAABUN01 (sample SAMN10711877, study PRJNA513370) | rock metagenome | isolation source: Antarctica rocks | place: Antarctica: Victoria Land, Siegfried Peak sud | reverse complement strand
GCGCAGTGCTCCGTGGGGAGTCGCCGACCTCGCCCTGAGCCGAGCCTGTGGACAACGAGCGACGCCCGGTGCTGCCCGCGCCTACGTTGGTCTCGAGCGGCGCGACCGGAGCGCTGCCGGACCTAGGTGGGGTGATCGACTTGACCGGGACACACACGATCCGCGTGCAGTCCAGTCGCGTGCAGGCCCTGGCTCTGCGGACCCGTCGAGCGGCCACCGAGCTGGACGGTGTAGCCGACCGGGTGGGCGCGGCCTTGCGCCAGATCGGCGCCGCAGCGCCGGGCACCAGCCTGGAGGGCAGGGCGCAGGAGGCCTCCGTGGCCTGGTGCACCGGGGTGACAGGCCTGGCGCGCGCTGGTGACTCGCTGGCCGCCGCGACCCAAGCGGCCGCCGAGGCCTACCAGGAGGTCGAGGCTCGCGGCGTGCAGCGCTTCACCGGGGACGGTATGCCGTGACCGCCTTGACCATGTCACCGGCCGAGCTGCGGCTGGCCGCCCGAGCTCTGGGGCGGGAGAGCGACGACCTGCGCCGGCTGGTCAGCGACATCCGAGGTGCCGGACCGCAGACCGGTGAGTGGAGTGGTCTGGCCTCGATGCAGCACGAGGCCTGCCGTTCGGTCTGGGCGCGGTTGATCACCGAGGCCATCGACCCGCTGGACGACCTCGCCGGCCGCGTAGCGAGCTTTGCGGAGCAGGTCGAGGAGGGTCAGCAGCGGATCCGGCAGTGGCTCATCCGCAAGGAGGAGGGACTCCGCGATCTCCTCGACGTCGAGCGCCTGCTGCGTAGCGCCGACGATGCTGTCCGCGCTGAGCTCGAGCGCCGAGCCGAGCAGGCGCGCACGCTCATCGGACAGGCCCGTGCCCAGCTGAGCGAGGCCGAGGAGTGGCTGCGACGCCGGGCGCAGGAGCTGGCTGCGGCCGTGGGCGACTCCTGGCCGGTTCGACTGGTCGCCGACCTGGTGTCGCTGGACAAGATCCGCCGAGGAGTCAAAGGGCTGGGTCGAGCCTGGCGCCTGCTGGTCAGCTCAGGCATGCTGCTGCGGCTGGCCGTGTCCTACGCCAAGGAACAAGGGGTCGCGGCTCGCAAGGTCCTCGCGCAGTCCACCCGGCTTGCTGCGCTGCTCGCCCTTCGCGCGCCGAAGGCCGCCACCTTTGCCGCTCGGTTCGTGCATCCGGCCGTCTTCGTCCTGCTCACGGGGGTAGGGGCGTTCGGCGACCTGCTGACAGGAGGAGGGTATGCGGGGTGGCGGGGGGTGACGACCCGCGTGCTCGGCGGTCTCACGCTGGTGGCGCTGCCTGGGCTGCTGGTGCCGCACCCGGTGGTCATCGGCGCGAGCGTGGCTGTCCTTGCTGCCTACACCACGTGGTCCGCCGGCAACCTGATCTACGACAACCGAGCTGTGCTGGGCAAGATCCAACAGTTCGCCTTCCGCAAGACTGCTGAGGCGGCCACGACCATCGAGAAGCGACTCCAGGTCATCGAGCGGGTCAAGGCCGCCGCCGAGCAGGTGCAGCAGCTGGGTCGGGGTATCGAGAGAGGGTGGGGTGCCGGCTGGGACTGGACGACGGAGCACCTCAACCCGCTGCCGGACCCGGATGACCCCATAGGGCGGCGCATCCCCTTCCAGATCCCCCTGCCCGGTGGCCCAACCGTGCCGATCTGGCTGGATGAGTCGGACGTCAAAGAATGGCTCCCGCGCCTGCCAGATCCGGCCGATGTGCGCTGGCAGTGGCCGGTCCCCGACCTGCCAGACCTGCGATGGCCTGGCGCCCCGGACCTGCCAGACCTACCAAGGCTGCCGAGCCTGGAAGAGGGGTTGCGGATCCCCATCTCGACGTGGTGGTCCGACCCGGACGTGACCGACCTGCCTCGAAGGCCCAGGGTCCCGGTGCTGCCGTGAGCCACGACCGGTCAGGGGCCATCCGGTGAGCGCTCCCGGCTCCGTAGAGCAGGCGGCGCGGACGGTGGTCGCGTCGCTGACGGACGAGGAGATCGACGTGCTGACCGACGGGCAGCACGACATCGTGGTGCTGCCGCACCTGTCGCTGCTCGACGTCGCGGAGGCACGGCAGGCGCGCAGGGCCGCGGAGCGTTCGTTGGCCGCACGTGGTGTTCTCCTGCCGGTGCCGCCGGGGTCCTGCGACGACGTCGAAGGTGCGTCGACACCGGTCGTCCAGGATGAGCGGGGCGACGGGGGAGCAGCTGCGCAGGCCGCCTCAGGCAGCGCCGAGACGGTGGCCGTCCACGACCTGCTGGCGCCGTTGCTGCAGCTGCGCAAGGGCGCACCGGTCGTCGTGGTGCTGCACCGCAGCCCCACAGGCGAGCTCGGAGTCGGCGACACCGGTGAGCTCAGTGGCATCCCGTACGGCGAGCTCAGTGGCATCTCGAGCGGCGAGCTTGGCGTCGCTCCTGCAGCGTCCATGACGCGCTACTTGTTCGTGCTGGACAGCGCGTGCGTCTGCGAGGACGTGACGGTCCAGGGGGTGCACACGCTGTCGATAGCACGCACCGAGCACGTGGCGGGGATGGTCGCCGAGTTCCTGGTGCCGGCCGGAGCGCAGGCACCGGCCAGAGGTGACGAGATCGTGACCGACCCGAGCGACCTCCCGCGGACCCTGCGCCGGCTAGGGCACCCGGTCGTACTGGCGGAGACCACCGTCCTGCATCCCTGGCAGGGTGCGGGCACGGCCAAGGCCCGGCTGCTCGCGCTCGGTCCGAGCGGTTGCTACCACGCCGATCTGGTGGTCGGTAGTCGGTGGGTGTGCCGACCGGCGGACCCGGACCACCTCGTCGGACTCGTGGTCGAGGAGGTCGCCGCGGCCCTGGCACGGGTGACCGCTGAGGTGGGCGGTCACAATGGGGAGCGTGACTGACCAGCGCTCACTCGTCCTGCTCGGCTCCACCGGGTCGATCGGCACCCAGGCCATCGAGGTGGTCGCGGCCCACCCCGACCGGTTCCGGGTGCAGGCGATCGCTGCCGGAGGCGGCAATCTGCCCCTGCTGGCACATCAGGCGGTGGAGCTGTCGGTCGATGCCGTAGGGGTGGCCGACCCGCACGCCGGCCCGGCCCTGTCTGAGGCTATCGGGGAGTATGCCCGGGACCGGGGGCGCACGACATACCGGCCGGACATCCTCACCGGAGCTCAAGCCGCGGCGGAGCTCGCGGGATCAGGCGCCGATGTCGTGCTCAACGGGATCACCGGGAGCATCGGTCTGCGCCCCACGCTCGCCGCCCTGGCGGCGGGCAGCACGCTGGCGCTGGCTAACAAGGAGTCCCTGATCGTGGGCGGGACCCTGGTCACCTCCGCTGCGGCGCCGGGGCAGATCGTGCCGGTCGACTCCGAGCACAGTGCGATCGCCCAGTGTCTGCGCGGCGGGAGGCAGCAGGAGGTTCGTCGCCTCGTCCTCACCGCCAGCGGCGGGCCGTTCCGCGGCCACAGCAGGCAGGCGCTGTCCAGGGTGACGCCGCAAGAGGCACTGCGGCACCCCAACTTCTCCATGGGTGTCGTGGTCACCACCAACTCAGCGACCCTGGTCAACAAGGGGTTGGAGGTCATCGAGGCCCACCTGCTCTTCGGTGTGTCCTTCGAGCAGATCGATGTCGTCGTCCACCCGCAGCAGCAGATCCACTCGATGGTCGAGTTCCATGACGGTTCGACCATCGCCCAGCTGGGGCCACCACGCATGCTGGTCCCGATCGCCCTGGGGTTGTCCTGGCCGGACCGGTTGGCAGACGTCGACGAGCCCAGTGACTGGGGGCATGCCAGCAGCTGGGACTTCCACCCGCTGGATGACGAGGTGTTCCCCGCGGTGCGACTGGCCCGCCAGGTCGGTGCCGCCGGCGGCACCTGCCCGGCGGTCTACAACGCCGCCAACGAGACGTGCGTAGCCGCCTTCCACGCTGGCCGGATCGGCTTCACCGACATCGTCGACACGGTCGCAGCCGTGGTCGACCAGCACGGCAGCGGGAACTCCTCGGTCACCTCAGCGGTTGATCTCAGCGTGGACGACGTGCTGCGGGCCGACACCTGGGCACGAGCCGCTGCGGACGCTCGCGTGCGAGGGCCGTCCACGGGTTTGTCATGATGGACCTGCACACCCAGCGATCGGCAGCGAAGGAGGACACAGGCTGATGTTGCTCTACACCGTCGGTGTCCTGGTCATGTTCGTCGGCATCGCTCTGTCCATCGCCCTGCACGAGATCGGTCACCTCCTGCCGGCCAAGCGGTTCGGCGTCAAGTGCACGCAGTACATGGTCGGCTTCGGTCCGACCATCTGGTCGCGTCGGCGGGGTGAGACGGAGTACGGCGTGAAGGCCGTGCCGCTGGGCGGCTACGTGCGGATGATCGGCATGTTCCCGCCCCGCCCGCAGGACGGCGGTCGGCTGCGCGCCTCCAGCACCGGCCGCTGGAGCCAAATGACCGAGCAGGTGCGCGCTCAGTCGTTGGAGGAGATCGGCCCGGGGGATGAGGACCGGGTCTTCTACAAGCTGCCGGTCTGGAAGCGCGTCGTCATCATGACCGGCGGGCCGGCCATGAACCTGCTGATCGCCGCGGTGCTGCTCACCGGCATCCTGACCGTCTACGGTCTGCCGCAGCTGACCACGCAGGTGTCGTCGGTGGCGCAGTGCGCGCCCGAGGACGTCATGGTGACGGAGTGCGAGGGCCAGCCGCAGGCACCGTCGCAAGCTGCGGGGCTGCAGATCGACGACCGCATTCTGGCCGTCGACGGTGAGCAGGTGCAGGACTGGACGCGAGCGTCATACCTGATTCAGAACGCCGGGCCCCAGGTCGAGCTGCTGGTCGACCGTTCCGGCACCGAGCAGACCCTCACTGCTGATCTCGTGCTGCGGGAGCGTCCGCTCCTGGGGGCGGATGGGGCCTACCAGATGGATGCGAGCGGTGAGCCGGTGCTCGGTCCGGTCCGCTACCTCGGGGCCAGTGGCTCGCTGGAGTACATCACTCAGCCGATCACAGCGGCACCCGCCTTCGTCGGCGGGGCGCTGGCCGACACCGCCGCCATCTTCTTGAAGCTGCCCGAGAAGCTGGTGGGGGTCTGGCAGGCAGCGTTCGGGGGTGGCGAGCGGGACACTGAGGGTCCGATGTCGGTCGTCGGCGTGGGCCGGGTCGCCGGTGAGGTCAGCTCGGGCGACCTGGGTATGCTCGCCGACAGCTACGCAGCCCGGATGGCCCTGCTGCTGTCCTTGCTGGCCTCGCTCAACATCGCGCTCTTCGTCTTCAACATGATCCCCCTGCTGCCGCTGGACGGCGGACACATCGCGGGCGCCCTGTGGGAGGGCGTCAAGAAGACCTGGGCCAGGCTCCGGCACCTGCCGGACCCGGGCCCGGTCGACATCGCCAAGGCCTTGCCGGTGGCCTACTCGGTGGCCATCGGGCTGATCGCGATGACCCTGCTGCTGATCTACGCCGACCTGGTCAACCCGATCCGGCTGGCCGGCTGAGAGTCCCGTCCAGGCCCGTAGGCGATACTTCTGCGTATGACTGCTGGCACCCCCATCTCCCTCGGTATGCCGTCCGCTCCGCCCCCGGTCCTCGCGCCGCGGCGGCGCACTCGCAAGATCAAGGTGGGCACCGTTGACGTGGGGGGCGACGCCCCGGTCTCGGTGCAGTCGATGACCACGACCCCGACGACCGACATCAACGCCACGCTGCAGCAGATCGCCGAGCTGACCGCCACGGGCTGCGACATCGTTCGGGTGGCCTGTCCCACCCAGGACGACGCGGAGGCGCTCCAGGCGATCGCGCACAAGTCGCAGATCCCGGTTATCGCCGATATCCATTTCCAGCCCAAGTACGTCTTCGCCGCGATCGACGCCGGATGCGCCGCGGTCCGGGTGAACCCCGGCAACATTCGCAAGTTCGATGACCAGGTGAAGCAGATCGCGCGCGCGGCCAAGGACGCAGGTGTCTCCATCAGGATCGGCGTCAACGCCGGGTCACTGGACCCCCGGCTGCTGCAGAAGTACGGGAAGGCAACCCCCGAGGCGCTGGTCGAGTCGGCGGTCTGGGAAGCGTCGCTGTTCGAGGAGCATGACTTTCACGACTTCAAGATCTCGGTCAAGCACAACGACCCGGTGATCATGGTGCAGGCCTACGAGATGCTCTCGGAGCGAGGCGACTGGCCGCTGCACCTCGGGGTGACCGAGGCCGGCCCCGCCTTCCAGGGCACCATCAAGTCCTCGGTAGCCTTCGGGGCGCTGCTGGCCAAGGGCATCGGCGACACCATCCGGGTCTCGTTGTCGGCACCGCCGGTCGAGGAGGTCAAGGTCGGCAACCAGATCCTGCAGAGTCTGAACCTGCGCCCGCGCAAGCTGGAGATCGTGTCGTGCCCTTCCTGTGGGCGGGCGCAGGTCGACGTCTACACCCTGGCCGACGAGGTCACCGCCGGACTCGAGGGGATGGAGGTGCCGCTGCGAGTAGCCGTCATGGGGTGCGTCGTCAACGGGCCGGGGGAGGCACGTGAGGCCGACCTGGGGGTCGCGTCCGGCAATGGCAAGGGTCAGATCTTCGTCAAGGGCGAGGTGATCAAGACGGTTCCGGAGAGCCAGATCGTGGAGACCCTGATCGAGGAGGCCATGCGGATCGCCGAGCAGATGGAGGAGGAGGACCCCGACGCTGCGAGCGGAGCAGCAGCCCCCTCGGTCACCGTCGGCTAGGCCCGCCACCCCCAGCCAGAAAGTCGACCTCCAGCGTCATACATGGCGCTGGAGGTGGTGGTTAGTGGCTGGGGGTGGAGGATGAAGGGTATGGCGTATCCAGGTTTTGTCCCGGTGCGGCAGCTGGTGCTGGTCGACTTGCTCGGGCTGATGCTCGCCGTGCGACCGGGGGAGCGTGCGGTCCTCGCTGTCGACGGGGTCGATGGCGCCGGCAAGACCCACCTCGTCGGTGAGCTCGTCGGCCTCGCACCGCTCGTGGCCGGGCGGCAGGTGCTGGGGGTCTCGATGGACGGCTTCCACCGCCCGGCGGCACAGCGCTACGCGCGGGGTCGTACCCCGCAGACCTACTACCGGGACGCTTTCGACTATTCGGCCTTTTCGCGGCTGGTCCTGGCCCCCTTTCGCGCGGGACGGGAGATCACCCCGGCCGTCCACGACATCGCGTCCGACACGGTCGTGCACCCTGACCCGGTCGAGTGTGACGACGACGCGGTGCTGCTCGTCGACGGGGTGTTCTTGCACCGGCCCGAACTGGTGGCGCTGTGGGATGCCACCCTTTACGTCCACGTGCCGTTCGAGGTCTCGGTGCCTCGAGGTGCGGCTCGCCGGCCAGGCCTGCGCCAGGTTGGCGACGAGGATCCGGAGCATCCCTCGCACGCCCGGTACGTGGGTGCGCAGCGCTTCTACCTGGAGCAGGCCCCTGTCCAGCAGGCGACCTGGGTGTTGGACAACACTGAGCTGGCTCGGCCGCAGCTTTTGCGCGGTGACCACGAGGAGCCGGTTGTGTGAGGTCAGCAGCGTGGATGAGCCCGGACCAGCGGGGGCAGGTCCGGGCTCATCGGTCTTTGTGCAGTCGCCGCGAGGGCTAGGTATCTCCTGCTCAGCCTTCTGCCTGCTCGGCAGACTCTTCTTCGGCCTCGGTGTCGTCATCGACCCAGTCGAAGGTCTTGGTCACCGCCTTCTTCCAGTTGCGGAACAGCCGCTCACGCTCACTGTCACCCATCGAGGGAGTCCAGCGCTTGCCTTCGTTCCAGTTGTCGATGACATCCTGCTCCCCGTCCCAGAAGCCGACCGCGATGCCTGCGGCATAAGCCGCACCCAGCGCGGTGGTCTCCGCAACCTCGGGTCGCACGACGTCGACGCCCAGGATGTCGGCCTGGAACTGCATCAGCGTCTCGTTGGCGACCATCCCGCCGTCCACGCGCAGCTCAGCCAGGTCGACCCCGGAGTCGGCATTCATCGCATCGGCCACCTCGCGGGTCTGGAAGGCGGCGGACTCGAGGGCGGCTCTGGCAATGTGGTTCTTGTTGACGAAGCGGGTCAGCCCGACGATGGCACCGCGGGCGTCGTCCTTCCAGTACGGGGCGAACAGACCGGAGAAGGCCGGCACGATGTAGCAGCCGCCGTTGTCGTCGACCTTCTTGGCCAGGTCCTCGATCTCGGGAGCATCACTGATCATCCCGAGGTTGTCGCGCAGCCACTGCACCAGCGAGCCGGTGACCGCGATCGAGCCCTCGAGGGCGTAGACCGCGTCCTGCTCGCCGATCTTGTAGCAGACCGTGGTGAGCAGGCCGTTCTCGCTCGGGACGATCTCGGTGCCGGTATTGAGCAGCATGAAGTTGCCGGTCCCGTAGGTGTTCTTGGACATGCCCTTCTCGAAGCACGCCTGCCCGAAGGTCGCAGCCTGCTGGTCACCGAGGATGCCCGCGATCGGCACGCCGAGCTTGGTGCTCTCACCGTAGACCTCCGAGCACGACTTGATCTCGGGCAGCATCGACATGGGGATGCCCATGTCGGAGGCGATGCTCTCGTCCCAGCTCAGCGTCTTCAGGTCCATCAGCATCGTGCGCGAGGCGTTGGTCACGTCGGTGACGTGCACCCCTCCGTCCATGCCGCCGGTGAGGTTCCACAGCACCCAGGAGTCGGTGGTGCCGAACAGCAGGTCACCGGCCTCCGCCTTGTCACGGGCGCCGTCGACGTTGTCCAGGATCCACTTGACCTTGGGGCCGGCGAAGTAGGTCGCCAGCGGCAGACCGCAGACGTCCTTGTACTTGTCCGGACCGTCCTCCCCGCCGAGCTCGGCGACGATCTTGTCGGTGCGGGTGTCCTGCCAGACGATGGCGTTGTAGACCGCCTTGCCTGTCGTCTTGTCCCACACCACCGCGGTCTCGCGTTGGTTGGTGATGCCGATGGCCGCGATGTCGTCGGCGCTGGCGTTGCCCTTGCCGATGGCCTGGCCGATGACCTCCCGGGTGTTGTCCCAGATCTCGGCCGGGTCGTGCTCCACCCAGCCCGCTCGCGGGAAGATCTGCTCATGCTCGAGCTGACCCACTGAGTGGATGGTGCCTTGTTTGGTGAACAAGATCGCCCGGGTGCTCGTCGTACCCTGGTCGATGGACAGTACGTAGTCAGCCATGATCATTCCTCCACGTCATTGTGCGGTTGGGGTCATCCTAGGAAGGTGTCGCTGGGGGTACTAGGGGCTCAGACATAGGCGGCAGCGACCAGACCGGCGAGGACGCCGCCGACCAGCGGTGCCACCACGGGCACCCACGAGTAGGCCCAGTCGCTGCTTCCCTTGCCGGGGATCGGCAGCAGAGCGTGGGCGATGCGCGGGCCGAGGTCGCGCGCCGGGTTGATGGCATAGCCGGTCGGACCCCCCAGGCTGACGCCGATGCCGACGACCAGCAGCGCGACGGCCAGCGGACCGATCTCCGTGGGTGTACTGCCGAAGAGCAGCACCACCAGGACCAGCACAAAGGTGCCGATGACCTCGGTGATGAAGTTGTTCGTGTAGTTGCGCAGCTCCGGGCCGGTGGAGAACACCCCGAGCTTGACGGCCGGGTCGGCATCCTGGGCGAAGTGGTCCTTGTAGGCCAGCCACGTCAGCACGGCCCCGATGAAAGCGCCGAGCATCTGGGCAGCGAAGTAGATGAGCGTGTTGACGAAGGACACCGCCACCCCGGGCGCGAACTCCTCCGCACCGTTAGCGATCAGCCCGACCGTGACCGCCGGGTTGATGTGCGCACCGGACTTGAACGCGACGAACACGCCGGCGAAGACACCCAAGCCCCAGCCGAAGTTGATCAACAGCCAGCCGCCGTTGAACCCCTTGGTCTTGGGCAGGATCGCGTTGGCGACCACCCCACAACCGAAGAGCAACAGCATCGCTGTGCCCATGACCTCGGAGACGAATATCTGACCCATTGACTGTTCTCCTCATTGAGTAGTGACTGTGTTAGGCGAGTAGTAACTGCACCGGGAGTGGCGCACAACTCAGGCTCGCTCACCGCAAGCGATCGGATCATTCTCACAAGACTCAAGAGGTGCTGCCAAGGGGCTCCTCGCTGCCGAGAGCATGCATCGGGGCGATGTCCTCGGCCTGGGCACGCGCTGCCGCCGCGGTGGCGTCGTCGTCGGCGAATGTCGCTGCGATCTCCGCCTCGGCCCGGGATCGGTACGCCGACATCTCATGCTCCTTGCGCTCCGCGTCCCAGCCCAGGACGCCCGCGGCGATGTCGGCGATCTCGGCGAGGGCGCCCAAGCCCTGCTGCTCGACCTCGTAGACCAGCCGGGTGCGCCGGCACATCACGTCTTCCAGGTGCAGCACCCCCTCGTGCGAGCAGGAGTAGAAGATCTCCGCGCGCAGGTAGGCCGGGGCGTTCTCCAGCGGCGTGGCCAAGGACTCGTCCGCCTCGATCAGCTCGACCAGCTCCTCCATTAGCGAACCGTAGCGGTGCAGCAGGTGGTCCACCATCATGTCGGACCAGCCGAAGCGCCGCTGCAGGGCGGGCATCCGCCGACGCATGGCTCCTTCGCCCACGGCCCCGAGCAGCGGGATCTCAGCGGTGAGACAGGACAGCTCCTCCGCCCGGTTGCCCAGGGCGAAGTCCACCGCGTCCTTGGCCATCACCCGGTAGGTGGTGAGCTTGCCCCCGCCAATGACGGTCAGCCCAGGGACGGGGCTGGCGACCGTGTGCTCCCGGCTGACCTTAGCCGAGCTGGTGCCCTCCTTGGTCCCGGGCTGCAGCAACGGGCGCAGTCCGGCATACCAGCCCGTGACGTCGGCACGGGTCAACGTGATGTTGAGGACCGCGTTGGCGTGCTCCAGCACGTAGTCGATGTCGGCCGCGGTGGCCACGGGGTTCTGCCGGTCCAGCTCCCACGGGGTATCAGTGGTGCCGATGATCCAGTAGCGCGACCAGGGGATGAAGAACAGCACCGACTTCTCGGTCTGGATCAGCATGCCTGAGGTGCCCCGCAGCCGGTCGCGGGGAATGATCAGGTGGATCCCCTTGGAGGCCAGGACGTTGAGCCCGCCCTCGGTGTCGGCCAGCTGCTCGACATCCTCGGTCCACACGCCGGTGCAGTTGATGATGTGCTGGGCCCGACAGGAGAGCCGTTCGCCGGTCTCCAGGTCCTCCAGCACAGCACCGGTCGCGCGGCCTGCCTCATCCTTGGTGATCTGAACCACCTGGGTCCGACTCGCCGCCCCGGCGCCGTAGGACGCGGCGGTGCGGACCAGCGTCGCGACCAGGCGGGCGTCGTCGACCGTGGCGTCGTAGTACTGCACGGCCCCGATTGCGGACTCCTGGTTGAGGTCGGGGAACTCTTTGTGCAGGCCCTTACGGGTGCGGTGCTTATGGATGGGTAGGGCGCGACGACCGGGCATGATGTTGGCCAGCGCGTCGTAGAGGGTCACCCCGGCGCCGTAGTAGGCCCGCTGCCAGACCCGGTGCTCCAGCGGGATCAGGAAGGGCATCGCCTTGACCAGGTGCGGAGCCAGCTTGGACAACAGCAGACCGCGCTCGGTCAGCGCCTCATGCACCAGCTTGAAGTCCAGCATCTGCAGGTAGCGCAGACCCCCGTGCACCAGCTTGGTGGACCACTGGGAGGTGCCGGAGGCCCAGTCCTGGGCGTCGACCACAACCGTGGCCAGGCCGCGGGTGGACGCATCCAGAGCGACCCCGGCGCCGGTGACGCCACCACCGATGACGAGTACGTCAAGCACCGGCCCCTCAGTCGCGCTGGCAGCGAGCCTGCGCAGCGACTCTTGTCTGGACTGGGCGGTCAACGGCACTGCGTGCATAAGGGCATCCTTGTCCATCGCGCGACATCCTGCTGCCCGGCCAGGGGTCTCCTGACCAGGTCAGAAAACATACCGCTTTTTCCGTATCGACAGTCGAGCGGGTCTAAGGCAGGCTGGCCGAATGCTGCTCGGTGTCACTTCCACGAGGACGCTGGGCGTGGGTGACCAGGACTGGGCGCTCGGCGTCTGCGCGGCGGACCCCGTCAGTCACGTGTTCGTCGCGGCTCGGATCCAGGACGGCGGGCTGGCCGGCCGGCGGTCAGCAGTGTTTGCGTTTGAGCGGGGCGGGGAACGGGCGATGTGCTGGTCGTCGGCCAATGTCGTGCCGGTGGGTGGCAATGCCACGGCGTTGCGGGCACTGGCCGCACGGGTGGTCAAGCGCCGACGGTTCGCCTCCTCCGTTCTCGGTCCGTCTGAGCAGGTCATGCAGCTGTGGTCCCTGCTCGCGCCCAGCTGGGGTCCGGCCCGTGAGGTGCGACCCCGGCAGCCGGTCCTGACGACGGACCGGCTCCCCAGCCGCTGTGGCATCGCCATCGACCCCGACGTCCGGGTGGCCCTACCCGAGGAGGTGGACCTGGTCGTCCCGGCCGCAGCCGCGATGTTCACCGAGGAGATCGGCTACCCGCCCTACCGCGGTTCCGACACGGCATACCGGCGCAGTGTGGGCGGCATGCTCGAGCGCGGGCACACCCTGGTGCGCACCGAGGAGGGGCGGGTGATCTTCAAGGCCGACCTTGGATCCGTGGCCCTCGGGGTGGCTCAGGTGCAAGGGGTCTGGGTGGACCCGGTATGTCGGGGGCAGGGTCTGGCTGCGCCTGCCATGGCCGCGGTGGTCGAGCACACACTGCGCCACATCGCCCCCACCGTCACGCTGTATGTCAACGACTACAACCTGGCCGCGCTGGCCACCTACCGCAGGGTCGGCTTCGAGCAGACGGGCATGTTCAGCACGATCCTGCTGTGAGGTTTCGGCCCCATATCGTGGGCGCACCCCTCAGGTCAGGTGGCGGTGCAGGAAGGTCCAGGCCAGGGCGTGCCAGGTGGCCCATTGCCTCGCCGTCGACGCTCCGCCGTGCCCGCCCTCGCTCTGCTCCCAGTAGGTGACGTCCCGGCCCGCGTCTCGCAGCAACGCCGCCATCTTGCGGGCATGCCCGGGGTGCACCCGGTCATCCTTGGTCGAGGTCGCCAGGTAGGTCGGCGGGCTCGGTCGGGCTGGGTCGAACCGATGATAGGGGGAGAAGGTCTGCACGAAGGCCCACTCGTCGGGGTCGTCCGGGTCGCCGTACTCCGCGGCCCAGGAGGCGCCGGCGAGCAGATGGGTGTAGCGCTGCATGTCGAGCAGCGGCACCTGGCACACGACGGCCCCGAAGTCCTCCGGGTAGCCGGTGAGCATGTTGCCGACAAGCAGCCCGCCGTTGGAGCGCCCGGTGCAACCCAGGTGCGGCACCGAGGTCACCCCGCGGCCCACCAGGTCGCGGGCCACCGCCACGAAGTCCTCGTAGGCGCGGTTCCGGTGCTCGCGCAGTGCGCTCTGGTGCCAGCCCGGCCCGAACTCGCCGCCGCCGCGGATGCCCGCCACGACATACACGCCGCCACGAGCCAGCCAGGCCCGGCCGACGATCGGGTCGTAGGCGGGGGTCAGTGGGATCTCGAAACCGCCGTAGCCGTGCAGCACCGTTGGGGTGCTGCCGTCGGCCACCAGGTCGGCCTGGGCCACCTGGAAGTAGGAGACCGACGTCCCGTCGAGCGATGTGGCCCAGTGCTGGGTGCCCTCCAGCCCCGAAGCCTCGAAGCGCTCCGGCGCGGTCTTGAACACCTCGACCCAGGCGCCCGCCCTGCCGTTGTCCTGCTGGGCGTCGTGGGCGTCGTGAGCCACCGACAGGGTCATCGGTGACGTCCAGCTCGTGCTGATAAGCCACAGGTCGTCGCTGGTCTCCTCCTCGACTGCGGTGACGCTGATCGTGGCTAGGTCCGGTGCGCCGGTCTCGAGCACCTCCGAAGACCAGGTGCCGGTGCCGTTGTTGCTGCGGCATACCCGCACCTCGTGCCGCACGTCGCGCAGCACGGTCAGCACCAGGTAATGACGGGTCCAGGTCCAGCCGGCCAGGGCAGTGTGCGCGTCGGCGGTGAAGACCGCGGTCAGATCGCGGTCGCCGGCCAGGAAGCGGTCCAGTTCGATGACGAGCACCGACCCCGCGGGGTATGTCGTCCGCTCGCCACCGTCGAGATCGCCAAGGGTGCCGCCCACCTCCCAGTCGTGGCGTAGGTGCACCGTGAGCCATTGCCGGTGCAGGTCGACCTCGGCCGACTCCGGCACCTCGATCGGGGTGGGGGGCTCGTCGGCACCGGCCGCCAGCAGCAGGGTGCGGCTGCGGTAGAAGGCGTGGGCGTGCTGCACCACGTCACGCTCGAAGCCCGGAGTCGAGTCGTGTGAGGCGGACACCAGCAGGTCCTGGGCGTTTCCGGCATACACCTGGGGCGCCTGCGCAAGCGGTGTGCCGCGGCTCCACCGGCGCACGGTGCGCGGGTAGCCCGATCGGGTCATCGAGCCGCGGCCGACATCGGTCATCGCAAACACCGTGTCGCGGTCGACCCACGCCAGCGAGCCCTTGGACTCCTCGCGGACGAAGCCATCCGAGCCATCGTGGCCCTCAGGCAAGAACTCGCACGTGGTCAGGTCGAACTCGCGGGTGACGTCGGCGTCCGAGCCGCCCCGGGACAGCGCCACCAGGGCCCGGTCGTGGTCGGGGCGCAGGATCCGCGCGCCGTGCCACACCCACGTCTCGCCCTCCGCCTGGCCGAGCGCGTCGAGGTCGAGGAGCACCTCCCATACGGGCTCATCGGCTCGGTAGGACTCCCACGTGGTGCGGCGCCAGAGCCCCCGCGGGTGGGCCTGGTCGGTCCAGAAGCCGTAGAGATGGTCGCCGGCCTGCCCGACCAGCGGGAGACGGTCCTGCGCCTCCAGCGCTCCCTGGATCTCGTCCCGCAGCTCCTCGAACACCGGCGCTGCGCCCAGCTCGCGCTCGGCCTCGGTGCTGCGGGCCTGGACCCAGGCCATTGCCTCAACGCCGTCGATGTCCTCGAGCCAGCCGTGCGGGTCATCGCTCATCTGCCCACCCCATCACGCTGTGGGTCGGCGACCACACCGGGGGGCATGCCCTAGGTTGGCACCTAGATGAGCTCCGTCGATGTTCCAGGAGCCGAGCGCTCGACGCCGAGACCGTCCGAGGAGGACCGAGCCACGATGGCCAGCACCCCCAGACGGGTCCCGCACTGGTCCGATATCCGCCCGCTTCTGAAGGTCGAACCGCCGACGCTGCACCGCTCTCGGCGAGCGCTGGAGCGAGCGGCGACGATCGCGGACCTACGGTCCATTGCACGCCGGCGTACACCGCGGTCGGTGTTCGACTACGTCGACGGGGGAGCCGAGTCCGAGATCAGCCTGAACCGCGCCAGGGAGGCGTTCTCCCGCGTGGAGTTCCGACCCCGGGTGCTGCGCGACGTGCGTCACGTCGACACCTCGACCACGGTGCTGGGTAGCCCGTCCTCCTTGCCCATGATCCTTGCCCCGACGGGTTTCACCCGGATGATGCATCACGACGGAGAGCGGGCCGTGGTTCGGGCAGCTGCTGCGGCCGGGGTCCCCTACACGCTGTCCACCATGGGGACGGTGTCGGTGGAGGACCTCGTCGCAGCGGCCCCCACCGCGCAGCGCTGGTTCCAGCTCTATCTGTGGCAGGACCGCGGGGCCTCGTTGGAGCTGATCCGCCGGGCCGATGCGGCCGGCTACCCGACGCTGGTGCTGACTGCCGACACCGCCGTCGCCGGTCGCCGGCTGCGTGACATCCGCAACGGACTGACGATCCCGCCCGCGCTGACCGCCCGCACCCTGGCCGACATGGCGGTGCACCCCCGGTGGTGGGCCAACCTGCTGACGACCGAGCCGCTGGAGTTCGCCTCCCTGCGGGAGTCCGGCGGGACGGTGGCCGAGCTGGTGGACCGGATGTTCGACCCGAGCGTCACCGTGGCCGACCTGGGGTGGCTGCGGGACAACTGGTCAGGCAGCATCGTGGTCAAGGGTGTCCAGCACCCGGACGATGCCCGTGAGTTCGTCGCGGCCGGCGCCGACGGAGTGGTGGTCTCCAACCACGGCGGTCGACAGCTGGATCGAGCGATCACCCCCCTGGAAGCGCTGCCCGCCGTCGTGGAGGAGGTGGGCTCGCGGGCCACGGTGCTGCTGGACACCGGGGTCATGAACGGCGCCGACATCGTCGCCTCAGTCGCCGCAGGGGCCGACGCGGTGCTGGTCGGTCGGGCCTACCTCTACGGACTGATGGCCGGTGGCGAGCCCGGGGTCACCCGCTGTCTGCAGATCCTGGGTGACCAGGTGACCCGCACCATGCAACTGCTGGGAGTCACCCGGCTCGACCAGCTCACCCCCGAGTATGCCGTCCTACGCGGCGCCCATTCGGGCGTCGTTCCGTCCCACCCCGTCTGACCCAGGAGACCTTATGCGCACACCCTTGACCACCTTGGCCGCCGTGACTGCAGCGAGCCTGTTGCTCGTCGCGTGCGGCTCCGACTCCAGCGACGACGCCGGGTCGACCGGCGCGTCCGGGGGAGGACTGAGCGGTGAGGGCAGCGGCGACGACTGCGTCATCGAGAGCCCGGTCCCGGTTGATGCCGCACTGTCGCTGACCGGCGCGGCAGCCAGCTATGGCGAGTCCCAGCAGAACGGCCTGAAGCTGGCAGCCGAGCAGCTGGCTGACAAGGAGGGTGTCACCTACGACCTCACCATCGAGGACGACGGCACGGACCCCCGGCAGGGCATCACGTTGTTCGAGGACTTCGTCAAGGAGGCCAGCATCATCATCGGCCCCACGCTGTCCAACGGTGCCTTCCAGGCTCAGCCCATCGCCCAGGAGAGCGAGGTGCCCGTGCTGGCGATCTCCAACACCGCTGACGGCATCACTGCTCAGGGCGACTACATCTTCCGTGACTCCCTCACCGAGGTGCAGGTCATCCCACAGACCATAGCCAAGGCCAAGGAGGCCTACGGGCTGGCCTCCGTCGTGGTGATGTACAGCAACGACGACGCGTTCACCGAGTCCGGCTACGAGGTCTTCTCCTCCGCCCTGGAGGAGGAGGGGATCGAGGTGTCCGACACGCTGACCTTCTCCAAGGACGACACCGACTTCCGCACCCTGCTCACCGAGGCCAAGAAGGCCGACCCCGACGCCATTGTGGTGTCCGGGCTGATCGAGGCTGCGATCCCGTTGGTGACGCAGGCCCGCGAGCTGGGCATCGAGGCCCCCATCATCGGCGGCAACGGCTTCAACAACCCCAAGCTGATGTCCGACGCGGGTGACGCCGCCGAAGGTGTCGTCGTGGGAGCCGCCTGGAACTCCGCCTCGGAGAGCGCCGAGAACACCGAGTTCATGTCGGCATACGAGGAGAGGTACGGCGCCGGCCCGGACCAGTTCGCCGCCCAGGCCTTCACTGGTCTGATGCTCATCGACCAGGCCGTACGGGCCAGCTGCTCGGGTGAGCCGGTGGACATCAAGGAGGGGCTGGCCGGCATCTCCGAGGTGCCGACCGTGCTCGGGACCCTGTCGATCAACGCTGATCGCGACGCCGAGCACGAGGCGGTCGTGCAGGTCGTGCAGGACGGCGCCTTCACCGTGCTGGAGTGATGACCGTATGCAGCAGCTGCTCAACGGGCTGTTCATCGGCTCGATCTACGCCCTGTTCGCCATCGGCTTCACCCTGGTCTTCGGGATCCTGGACCGGTTGAACCTGGCCCACCCGGCCGTGTTCGCAGCCTCGGCGTTCATCGGCATCGAGCTGGTGGCGACGGGCGGGTTGTCCATCTGGCTGGCCCTGCCCGCCGTCTTCGTCCTCGGGGGTCTGCTCGGGCTCGTGGTCGAACGGGTGGCCTTCCGTCCGCTCAAGGGGCGGGCGGACGCGCACTTCGCCGGGCTGATCAGCTCGATCGCGCTTGGCGGCATGCTGATCGCGCTGCTGCAGTGGCGCTACGGGGCGGGCACCCGCCGGTTCCCGGTTGACGCCTTCCCGGACACCCGGTTTACGCTGCTCGGTGCCCAGGTCACCCTGTTGCAGGTGGCCATCCTGGTCATCTCCGTGCTGCTGATGGTGGGGTTGACCCTGCTGGTCGCGCGCAGCCGGCTGGGCCGGGCGATGCGGGCCATCGCAGAGAACCCTACGGCTGCCCGGGTGCTGGGCATCGACGTCGACCGGGTCACCGCGACCACCTTCGCCATCTCCTCGGCACTGGGCGCGGTCGCCGGTGCGCTGTTCGCGATGAACGTCAACAGTGCGCAGCTCGACATGGGCTCCTCCATCGAGCTCAAGGGGCTGGCGGTGATCATCGTCGGCGGTATGGGGTCGCTGCCGGGGGCGCTCGTCGGTGGTCTGGCGCTGGGGCTGGCCGAGGTCTTCGCCGTGCAGTACGTCGGCTCGAGCTGGCGCGACCTGATCGCCTTCGGCCTGCTGTTCACCATCCTGCTGGTGCGACCCCAGGGCCTGTTCGGCGCACGCAGGGTGCGTGAAGTCTGATGTTCGGCGACTCCACGCTGGTTTTCATCGCCCTCGGCGCCATCTTCGCCTACTCCTTCTACGCCGTGCTGGTCGCCGGTCAGCTCAGCCTCGGCCAGGCAGGCTTCGCCGCGTTGGCTGCCTTCTCGGCCGTGAGCCTGGCGCCAGAGCCCGCAGACGCGGGCGAGATTCCCGCGCTGCTCATCGCGATCGCGATCGGCATGACGGTCGGGGCTCTGTCGGCCGTCGTGCTCGGGCTGCCCACGATGCACCTGCGCGGGGTGTTCCTGGCGATCGCAACCCTGGGCTTCGCCGAGGCGGTGCGCATCCTGATCATCAACATGGAGTGGACCGGCGGAGCGCAGGGGATGTCCGTGCCCAAGGTGGTCACCCCCGCCATCGCGTGGGTGGCGCTTGTCCTGGTCGCCTACTGTTTCTGGCGGCAGGGCCCCTCGCGCTACGGCCGGGCGCTGGCCGCCATCCGCGAGGACGAGCTCGCGGCCCGGGCGATGGGCATCGACGTGGGCCGCCACCGGCTGTCCGCCTTCGTCACCGCGGGCGCCGTCGCCGGTCTCTACGGCGTGCTGTGGGCCTACTTCGTGCGGCTGATCGCCCCGCAGGACTTCGGCTTCGCCACGGCCATCGACGGCCTGGTCACCGCTGTGGTGGGCGGTTCGACCGTCTTCATCGGGCCGCTGCTGGGCAGCGGCTTCCTGACCATGGTTCCGGAGGTGCAGCGCGCCATCGGCATCGACGCGGGATGGATCCGTCCGTTCCTGGCCAGTCTGCTGCTGCTCGTGGTCATCCTGTTCCTGCCGGGTGGTCTGGCCAGTCTCATCCCGCGCAGGCCCCGCAGCAGCGCCTCCGGTGAGACAGCCTCGATCATCGGTCACGCCGGACTGAGCGAGCGCGTGCACCCGGCCCCCGGTGAGCCGGTCGTCACCCTGCGTGGTGTGGGCAAGGACTACGGCGGCGTGCACGCCGTGCGCGAGGTTGACCTGAGCATCACCGGCAGCGAGGTCATCGGCTTGATCGGCCCCAACGGTGCCGGCAAGACCACGCTGGTCAACATGATCAGCGGTCTGGTCCCGGCCAGCTCGGGCACCCTGGAGGTGCTGGGTGTGCAGCCCGGCGAGGCTGCCGTGCACCGGGTGGCTTCGGCTGGGGTCAGCCGCACCTTCCAGCACTCCAAGCTGTTCCCGCGCCTCAGCGCCCTGGACAACGCCCTGGTGGGGGGTCA
>JAABUN010004334.1_pt1 | contig 19565 bp, 10 predicted proteins | sample 5559311 | NCBI WGS metagenome assembly JAABUN01 (sample SAMN10711877, study PRJNA513370) | rock metagenome | isolation source: Antarctica rocks | place: Antarctica: Victoria Land, Siegfried Peak sud | reverse complement strand
TGCACCCTCCCAGTACTTTTTCCGGGCGAGGGCATCGATGTGCGCGCGCAGCGCTTTGCCGTGCTGTGCCAGCAGTTCGACACGGCGGGTCGCCAACGCCCGGCCGGCGTCGGGATCGCCCGAACAGTCGACCGTGTCCGTCAGCTCCTGGGCGGCGAGGAACGCACTGAGCGGCACCTTCGCGTCGATCACGAGCTGCTTGTCGCCGGGAAGCTGGACCACCATGTCCGGCCGGGCGCGATCGCCGTCGTTCCCCGCGGTGAAGGACACCTGTTCCAAAAAATCCACGCGCGAGAGCATACCGGCCGCCTCCACGACCCGTCGCAGCTGGACCTCGCCCCACTGGCCGCGGGCGCTGTTGCTGCGGAGAGCGCCCGCCAGCGAGTGGGTCGTCGAGAGCAGGCGGGCGTCCGCTTCCCTGGCCTCCTGCAGCTGGCGCGCCAGCTGGCTGTACTGCTCCACGCGGTCGCGCTCCAGCAGGCCCACCTGGTTCTGCACCTGCGTCAGCTTCTCCGCGACGGGAGCGAGTGCGCGCAGGACGTCATTGTCCGTCGAGGTCTTCCCGGACAGCTCACGGTTGTGCTGCTGCAGGAGGTCCCGCTGCGCTGCGGCGGCGGCCAGCTCCGTCGTCGTGCTGCCAAGGCGCGCTGTCGCGTCGTCAAGCTCTGCACGGAGTTCTGCCAGGCGCGCCCGGAGTGCTCGCGCGACCAGGAGCACTCCGAGGGCGCAACCGAGGACGAAGGCGAGGATGACGAGGAGGAGAGCCGTGGTGTTCATGCCCACACTGTGACAGGAACCTCCGACATTCCGGCCGACGACGCCCGCGAGTCGGCGCCGGGGTGCCCGGTAGAGTTGTCTCCCGTGGCTCTTACTATCGGCATCGTCGGACTACCCAACGTCGGCAAATCAACCCTGTTCAACGCGCTGACGCGCAACAACGTCCTGGCGGCGAACTACCCGTTCGCGACCATCGAGCCGAACGTCGGGGTGGTCAGTCTGCCCGACTCCCGTCTGGGGCGCCTCGCGGAGGTCTTCGGCTCGCAACGCATCCTCCCGGCGACCGTGTCCTTCGTCGACATCGCCGGCATCGTCAAGGGCGCATCCGAGGGGGAGGGCCTCGGCAACAAGTTCCTCGCCAACATCCGCGAGGCCGAGGCGATCGCGCAGGTCATCCGCGTGTTCGACGACCCCGACGTCATCCACGTCGACGGCAAGGTGGACCCCCGCTCCGACATGGAGACCATCAACACCGAGTTGATCCTCGCGGACCTCGAGACGCTCGAGAAGGCCATCCCGCGCGTTGAGAAGGAAGTGAAGATCAGGAAGCGCGAGGCCGCGCAGCTCAGCGCCTTGCAGGCCGCGCAGTCCGTCCTGGAACGAGGCGACACCATCTTCGCCTCCGTCACGAGCGACAAGCTGGAGATGGAACACCTCCGCGAACTCAGCCTGCTGACCGCCAAACCGTTCATCTACGTCTTCAACGTCGACGACGCCGTGCTCGGCGACGCCGGCCGCCAGGCTGAGCTACGTCAGCTCGTGGCACCGGCGGATGCCATCTTCCTCGACGCCAAGCTCGAGGCGGACCTCGTGGAACTCGATGAGGCCGAAGCCCGCGAGATGCTGGAAATGAACGGCCAGGAAGAGTCCGGCCTCGACCAGCTCGCGCGCGTCGGCTTCCACACCCTCAACCTGCAGACCTACCTCACGGCGGGTCCGAAAGAGAGCCGGGCGTGGACGATCAAGCGGGGTGCGACGGCGCCCGAAGCAGCAGGCGTCATCCACTCCGACTTCCAACGCGGTTTCATCAAGGCCGAGGTGGTTTCCTTTGCTGAACTCATCGACGCCGGATCCATGAGCGAGGCGAAATCCCGCGGCAAGGTCCGGATCGAGGGCAAGGACTACGTGATGTCCGACGGCGACGTGGTGGAATTTAGATTTAATGTATAGATTCTTCGCCTGAATCGATAGAAATGCCGCCCTCCGTGAAGACGCATGAGGGCGGCATTTCTTGTAGGAGAATCGATGGCCATATGGTGCTCGAAGGTACATGCCCCGCTGTGACTACAAGAAGGATCCTGACCGATGGCCTATCCCACACTCGCGCTCCACCTGCTCATTTCCGCCCCGGGGGACGTTCCTACAGAGGACATGGCCGTAATCCGCAAGACGATTAGCCAGTGGAACCTCAATCTCGGCCGCGTCGTCGGCCTCACCGTCTTACCTGTCTCCTGGACCGAGCACGCTGTCGCCGAGTTCGGCGAACGACCTCAGGCCATCCTCAACCACCAGATCGTAGAGGAGGCTGATTTGGCCGTCGCACTCTTCTACGATCGCCTAGGGACTCCGACGGGCGAGGCCGAATCGGGGACGGCCGAGGAGATCAAGGCCCTCGTCGAGGCCGGGAAGTCGGTGGCCGTACTGGTGAACTCCGCTCCACGCGCGCCTCTTAGCGGTCCGGCGCTGGACGAAAGGCAGCGACTTAATGCCTATTTGGAGGAGTTGCGCAAAACCGCACTCGTCTTCGAATACGCGCACGGGGGAGACCTAGTCGGGCACCTCAACAACTTCCTCAGCCGAGCGACAGCGCAGTTTCAGCAGTCCGTCGAGTCCTCGAAAAATGAGGAGCCGAAGGGTCCGGACCCCTCCGAGGGCGTGTGGCCACGAGCCGAGGTGCGGGAGAGCGTGAAGACTGACAGTAAGGGTCGCGTCAGGACTCAGCGCAACTGGTCGCTGGTGCTCCACAACACCTCCCGCGGCCCGGCGTCCGAAGTTGACTTCGTGTTCGATAACCTGCCGGAGGACGCCTTCTTCCAAGTGCATCGCGAGGAGGGCACGCTCGGGACCATCCCGCCCGGACAGGAGGCGCGGTTCCCGCTGCTGTTGGCCATGGGATCGCCTGACGCGGTCAACTGCGTGGTGACCTGGACCGACGTAGCTGGCCACGTCCGAGAGACGCGGGCGACTGTGCGGATCTGATCCGGTCAGCTCCTTCCGGCACCTCAAGCCCGCCGGTCAATGCCTGCCTGGTCGCGCCTCGGTGTGACAGGCAGGGTGGGGTTTGACCGTGAGTCCCAAACCGCATTTATCCCTTGATTCTGTTTGGCGCTGAACCCTCGTCTGGCGCCGCTGGGCTGACATTCGGCGTTAGCGGGTCGAGCGCGTTTAAGCAGTGACGCCCGTGCCTGACCGGATATCGTTTGTTCAGCGAGACGCAGATCCCGCACCCAGCGAAGGACATCAATGAACATTCCCGACATCGACTTCACGCGCATTCGGTCGCTCGGACCCGGCGGGCAGCGCGACGGGTACGAGCAGTTCATCTGCCAGCAGGTTGCGCAGGAGCCCCCCGAGGACAGTTCGAAGTTCGTGTCCCTCCATGGGGCCGGCGGCGACGGTGGCGTCGAGTGCTACTGGACTCTCGCGAACGGCGCCGAGCACGGCTGGCAGGCCAAGTACTGGGTCACCCACGGTGCCGTCGACAAGACCCAGCTCGACAAGTCCGTCAAGGCGGCCCTCGACCAGCACCCAAAGCTGACCAAGTATACGATCGCCATCCCCACCGACCCGACTGGTCGCACCGGCCGGGTCGGAAAATCGCTCGTAGAGAAGATCCACGACCCCAAAGGGTGGCTCGAAGGCTGGCAAAAGATGGCCACTGACCGCGGCTTGGATGTCGAGTTCGACTTGGAATGGGAAACTAACATCGTCACCCGCCTTAACCGAGTCGACAGCTCCGGCATCCAGCGGCGGTTCTGGTTCGACGTCGACGTCCTGGCCCTGCAGTGGTGGGACGACCGTCTCAAGGAAGCTGTCAACGCCGCCCGCCCCCGGTACACGCCGGAGCTCAACATTGAGGTGCCCGCCGCCCGATCCATCGCCGCACTCTGTTCCGACAACGAGTGGTGGCAGGTCGTACTCGACCAGGTTGATGAGGTCTCCAAAGCCGTCGACCGACTCCGCTACACCGACGGCGAAGTGCTGGCCGCCGACATGGACGCCGCCCGCGCTGCAGCTGCCACGGTCACCGACGCGCTTAACGCGTGGCACACCTCGCGCACCACCGTCGGTCTCGACTACCTCGCTCAGGCTCTCGACGCGGCCTCGGCCGTCGTCAGAGCGCAGGAGGCCCTCGAAATTGAAGCAATGGACGGCAAGCACGGAAGTTGGGACAGCGAAAACTGGCGGCAGTGGCAGCGAGAGTACATGACCCGGTTCCCCGCAGCGGCCGTCGATGCGCTCCGCGAACTAGGTGAGAAACTCACAGGAGCGACTGGACTCCTCATTAGCCCTGTCGGGAAGCTCGCTGGCACCCAGATCGCCCTCATGACGGGTCCCGCCGGCATAGGTAAGACCTACCTCGCCATCGACGCCGTCAGTCGCCGCCTGGCCAAGGGCCGCCCCGGCGTCGTGATGCACGGTCGCTGGTTCAAGGACCACGAACCGCTCGCCCACCTTCGCGACCTCCTCCAGATGCCGTCTGACTTGACGAGCGAGGAGACGATAGCACTCCTCGACGAGAGTGCCCGCGCCGCTGGCGCCCCGGCACTGCTCGTCATCGATGCACTCAATGACACCCGCCCCCGGTCCTTGTGGCGGGACAACCTCGACCGGCTCATCACGATCGTCGGCAGGTACTCGCATGTCCGGCTGCTGCTGACGGCACGCAGCCACTACGTCGCCCAGATCCTCCCGCCCGGCGTCATCCTCCCACGGTTTGAGCACACAGGATTCGAGGGCGTCGAGTTCGAAGCAGTCAGCGAGTACGCCGGGTTTTACGGCCTCGAGGCGCCGACGTCGCCACCCATTCATGGTGAGTTCGACAACCCGCTGTACCTCCGTCTGGTGTGCGAAGCGCTGCAGGCCAACAGCCGCCTCTCGCTCGACCAGGCCAACATGGGCCTCGATGAACTCGCCAAAATGGTTCTCGACAACGCGAACATCATCATCAGCGACCGCATAGACGCTTCCCCGTCCGACCGCGTAGTCCACCGAGCCATGCACACCCTCGCCGCCGAGATCGCCGACGAAGGAGGGGCCCCACTCACCCGCCCCCGCGCCCAAAGCGTGCTGACCCCGATTTGGGCCGATGTGAGCGCTGAGAAGTCACTGCTTGACGCTCTCATCGCCCAAGGGCTGATCGAAGAGGACGTCACCCCCGACGGCAGCCTGTACGGCGCCGACATCATCGCCATCACGTTCGAACGCATCGGCCACCACCTAATCGTGTCCGACGCCCTCGCCGGCGTGACTGACGTGGCCGGTGTCCGCGAGCAGTTAGCCGGGCGCCTCGGGCACCTTATTGGGCTCGGCGGCACCATCGACGTCGGCATCTTGGAAGCAACCTCCGTCGTTGTCGCCGAACGCCTCAAGCTCGAGCTAACCGATTTCGAAACGGAGATCGGCAACGTCGACGCTCTAGCCGCCGCCGTGATCGCCGGCACCGGCTGGCGCTCGGTGTCCTCCATCACCGACAAGACGGGTGAGATCATCGTCGACGCTCTCACCCGCGAAGCCACCTTCGACGCAGGCCTCACGATGCTGTTTCGGCTCGCCGCACGCCCCGGCCACCCACTGAACTGCGACTTCCTTCACAGGTTCCTCACCACGTTTAACATGGGCGCCCGCGACCAGTTCCTTCCCGGATGGCTGCACACGACTCACGGCACCAGCGGGGCAGTCGACCGGCTCATCCGTTGGGCGCGCGAGAAGCCCCTCGACCAAGTCGGCGAGGCCACCACGCGCCTGTGGGTTACCGCACTCCTATGGACCACCAGCGCCACAGACCGTCGCGTCCGCGAACCCGCAACCGTTGGCGCCGCTCGCCTCCTCATCCGTCACCCGGGGGAGGTGGCCGAAATCCTGGAGCGGTTTAGTTTCGTCAACGACGAATGGGTCGTCGAGCGTGCTCTTGAGGTCGCATACTCGGCGCTCCTGGCGAACGGTAGCGACGCGGACTGGGCGGCCGCGGCTGAGGTCGTATGGACCAATTTCTTTTCCACCTCTGCGGATCTCACCCCAAACGTGGCCGTTCGCGACGCTGCCCGCTGCATCTTCGAAGCGGCAGACGACCGCGGAACTCTGCCCGCTGGCGTGACGGTGGCGCAGTTCCGGCCGCCATTCGCGAGTGCGTGGCCGCTAACTTGGCCTACCGAGGGGGACATCGCAGCGTACAAGAGCACCGATTACCCCAAGCTCGTGCACTCCACCACCCAGGACGACTTTTATCGGTACAAGCTTGAGTACGATCTTAATGATCGGCCCGGTATCGATGTTCCGGCAGCCGCACGGTGGGTCGTCGCCGAAGTCATCCGTCTCGGCTACCGCACTGAACGGCACGCCTGGTTTGACGGATACGTGTTGGGCAAGTACGGCGCCGGCCGAGGAAAGCCCAAGTGGATCGAACGAATCGGCAAGAAGTACCAGTGGATTGCCCTCAACAGGCTTATCGGGCACGTCTCCGACCATGTCCCCAAGACCCCCAACTCCTGGGATCCGCCGCCGGCGCCGGTCCCCGGTCCCGCGACCACAATGTCCCGCCAGATCGACCCGACCGTTACCGGTTTCGAACCCGCCGACGTTGCACCCCGGCCCTGGGTGCCAACTTACGACTGGGCGCCTACAGCCGGTAAGACGGACGCCCAATGGGTCGCCGATGACACCGACATCCCCTCCATCGCCGTCACCGACGCCGCGCACGAAGGACACCCCTTCATCGTCCTGTCTGGCTATTACGATTGGAACGACGGCACCGACTACTCCAAGCGCACCCGCAGCATTTGGACCCACCTCTACGGCCATTTGGTCAGCGCTGCAGACCTTCCCACCGCGCTGGCGGAACTTGAAGGCCGGGACCTCATCGGGCACGACCTGTCCAACTTCCCACAAACCCACAACGGATACGTCGGCGAGTTCCCCTACGGCCACCACCACGGCGAAACCATCCACGCCATAAACCACGAGTCGCGGCATCCACTCAGCGTCCCTACCCAGCCCGCTGCTTGGGACATCCTCGGCGAGTACGAGTACGCTCCCGAAGACTACGAGACCATCTCCCTCGTGGCGCCCGCCCCCGAATTTTTCGGCCCTGCCCCGGGCAACCTCCGCTGGAACGGCCGCAACGGTTGGACAGACAATACGGGCAAGCTCACCGCAGTCCTCCGGCACACCGTCAAGGCTGGCCAGAACGAGCTCCTTGTCGACGCAGGCTGGCTCGAACAGTGGCTCACCGACGAACAAAAGTCACTTATATGGGTGGAGAACACTGGGAAAGATGTCTACCGCGGGTCCGGCGGAGGCCGTGCCCACCCGGGGGCTCTTACCCGCTCCCAAGTCCGTTCCTGGGTAACCGGAAGCGCCGCGCAAACCTTCTCGCCCGGCTGGCATCGCCTCCCCGCCCGCGACGAGTGACCTCGGCTACCGGTGTGTCGAGGTTCGTTAGGCCAACGACTTCGCCGGGCTCGTCACGATGAGCGTAGAGGTTACTCTGTTACGGAATGTGGTCGAGTTCAGGTTCAATGTGTAGTGCTGCTCTACTGCTTGGGGACGCCCGGAATGCTTCCAGTACCCGGGACGTTTCCAGGTAGGCCCAGGCGCCCGCGCGTTGAACCAGGAAGCCCATCGCGCCGCCGTAGCACGCGCGCTACCGTGATGTGGTATGAGTGCAAATGAACCTCCATCGAGAGTCTGTCGCAGCGCGAGTTGCGTAACGAGTCCGGCCGGGTGCTCCGCGCGGTGAGCGAGGGTCGCTCTTTCGTCCTCACCAACAGCGGGGTACCCGTGGGGCGGATCGTGCCGCTCGAAGCTCCCGTTCCTGCGCTGGCAATCGCTCGTCCGGCTCGACGCGAGGGCGGGTGGGCGGTATTGGGCATTCGGCGAAAGACCGCCACGCAGAGTTTGGCCGAAACTCTTGATGATCTGCGCGAGGACCGATTCTGACTTCGAGCATGGTCGTCTACGTCGATACCTCTGCTCTCGGCGCGCTGCTGATTGACCAGTCCGAGAGCCCTGACCTTATGAACTGGCTCGATCAGACCTCAGCCACACTCGTCTCCAGCGATCTGCTCGAGACCGAGTTGCGCCGCATCGCGGTCCGGGAAGGTCTCGACCAGTCCGACGTGACTCGCGTGGTGCGCCGACGGCGTCGCACTCGCCGCACTCGACCGGGCCGTCTACCGCAGTGCGAGATTTCTGCCCATGCCGTACCTGCGCACCCTGGATGCTCTGCATCTGGAGGCGGCTCTGCGGCTCGATGCCTTGGCAGTGCTCACCTATGACCGCAGGCTCGGCGAGGCGACCCGCGCCCTGGGCCTCGACGTCATCGCCCCCTGGCACTGCACTCTGAGCGGACCGACGGACCAGCGCAGATGGTCCTGATCGCTGATAGCAGTCAAGGAGATGGTCACGATGGCGGCCATCGTTATCCGCGGCCTCGACGAGGAGCCGTTCTGCCGCAGACGTCCTCGTCGTGCACGAGCAGGTGGGGCTGCCGATCCACGGGGACGACGCCCAGATCTTCGCTATTTGCCGGGCGCACGGGGCCGAGTGTGCGACTCGCAACCCGAAAGATTCCGCTCGACCCCGCCCCGCAAGCCTTCTGTCCGCCCGCGATTGTGCACTTATGGCGGGTGCCCGACTCCGACACCCACCATGACTGCTCAAGGGCGCTGCCGTGGGCTACAACGCGTCACCACATCCGGCTGTTCGTCTCCGACACGAAGCCCCGCCCGTCCGAGAACCAGTGGATGGTCGAGCTGTTCCGCGCGGTCGGCGTCGTCAGCTCCGCGAACAAGTCCGCGTCGAAGCGATTGTTCAACTCGGGCGAGCTGAGCACGGTGTCCCTGGTGATAACGAACACCGGACCCTTGAGCCCCCTGCTCTGGATCGACAGGTGCACTTCGGCGTGCTGATCCAGCCGCGCCTTCAACGCTCCGATCGCGGCCTGGACGTTGGCGTCGTCGTCCCAGACCGCTGCGTGCTTGTCCACGAAAAGCCAGGCCATGGTGCTCCCGTCCGCCCTGTGCGCCGCCGCATGCCCGAGTGGCGCGTGGTGCGCCGACGGCGTCCTGCTGCCGTTCCGGGTTCACCAAGCAAAGCACCGCGTTGCGTGCCTGATCAAGCGGTGCCTGGCTGACGCCGTCGTCATCCGCAAAGCCGGGGCATCGGCGCCGTCGTGATCCGCAAAGCCGTGGCATCGGCGCAAACCCGGGGGGACGCCGCCCCGGATTTGAGCACCCGGCGCGGCAGCCCACGAAGAGCACGGCGCGATGGGACGGCTGGGGAACGACTGAGCACCCGGCGCGGCGGCCCGAGAGGAGCAGGGCGAGTGGGAGGGCTGAGGGACGAGTCAGCCGATTTGGTTGCAGCTCGGTAACAACCGCAGGCCGGTCCCGCCAATCCGTACTTGCTGGTAACAATGTGCACTTAGGCTTTGGAGCACGTGAGTGACGTCACCCTGTAGGGTCGCGTGTCGGCTGTCATGCAACACCGCGTGAAGCTGGAACCACACTAAGAAATAGGAGGCGGAATGCGTTTCGGACGTACTTCCAAAGCTGTGGGAGTGGCTGCTGTCGCGGCGCTCGCACTGAGCGCCTGCGCTGCCAACACGGGTACTGATACACCCGAGGAGAGCGCCGAGGGCGAAGCAACGGGCGGAAACATCCGTGTTGTAGAAGTAAATGCCTTCAGCTCGTTCAACTCGAACAGCTCCGAGGGCAACGTAGACATCAACGGAAAGATCGCATACGCGACCCACTCCGGCTTCAACTACATCAACAATGACCTCGAGGTCGTCGCGAACGAGGACTTCGGTACCATCGAGGTCCTCTCCGAGGATCCCCTGAGCGTCAAGTACACCGTCAATGAGGGCGTCAACTGGTCCGATGGCGAACCAGTCGACGGCGGCGACCTGCTGCTTCATTGGGCCATCGGGTCGGGCTACTTCAACGACGCGAAGACCGACGAGGCCGGCGAGGTCGTTTCCGGAGCCACCTACTTCGATTACGCGGGCGACACCGGTGGACTCGGCCTGACGGAGCTTCCCGAGATCGGGGAGGACGGCCGCTCCATCACCCTGAACTACTCCGAGCCGTTCGCGGATTACCAGGTTGCGTTCGGGACGATGACCGAGGGTGGAATCTCTACGCCGGCCCACGTCCTCGCTGAGAAGGGCGGCCTTGCTGACGAGGACGCGCTGATCGAACTGATCAACACGGCTCCTGAAGGCGATCCCGAGAATCCTGAGGAACGCCCCGAGGTCCAGGCCCTGGCCGACTTCTGGAACACGGGCTTCGACACGAAGTCATTGCCCTCGGATCCGTCGCTGTATCTTTCGAATGGTCCCTTCATCACCACGGCCATCACGCCGGACCAGTCGATGACGCTGACCCGCAACGACGACTACACCTGGGGTCCCGAGCCGAAGGCCGATGAGATCACGGTCCGCTACATCGGTGAGGCTCCGGCACAGATCCAGGCCCTCCAGAACGGCGAGGTCGACATCATTGCCCCGCAGGCGTCGGCGGATACCGTCGAGCAGCTCGAGGCACTCGAAGGAGTCACGGTCGAGCAGGGCAACCAGCTCTCCTACGACCACATCGACCTCAACTTCAGTGGCGTCTTCGAGGACGAGAACGTCCGCGAAGCCTTCATGAAGACGATCCCGCGCCAGCAGCTGGTGGACACCATCGTCAAGAAGATCAACCCGGACGCGGAGCCCCTCGACTCGCAGCTGTTCCTGACCGATCAGGAGCCGTACGAGGAGTCCGCGGCCAACAACGGCTCGGAGGCTTACGCTGAGGCCGACATCGAGGGTGCGAAGGAGCTGCTCGACGGAGCGACCCCCGAGGTCCGCATCATGTACAACCGCGACAATCCGAATCGCCTGAACTCCTACACGCTGATCGCGGAGTCCGCCGAGCAGGCCGGCTTCAAGGTCGTCGACGGCGGCCTTGGTGCCTCCGACTGGGGAGCAGCACTCGGCAATGGCACCTATGATGCGACCATCTTCGGCTGGATCAACTCGGGTGTCGGCGTTTCGGGTGTTCCGCAGATCTTCAGGACGGGCAACGGCTCGAACTTCAACGGGTTCTCGAGCCCTGAGGCGGACGAGCTGATGGACGAGTTGATCGTCACGACAGATCCTGCGGAGCAGGACGCTCTCCAGGTCCAGATCGACAAGCTGATCTGGGACTCCAAGTACGGACTGCCGCTGTTCCAGGTGCCCGGTGTTGACGCCTACAGCGACAACGTCACCGGCATCGAGTACATGCCGAACCAGACCGGTGTCTGGTGGAACTTCTGGAATTGGGAAGTAGTTCAGTAACTCCGCCAGCGGAGTAAGCACGTCAGCAGCAGAAAGGCGCCGGGATCGGGGAACACGCCCGACCCGGCGCCTTTCTTTGTGCAGCGGACACCGAGTGATGCCTCCTGCTTGCTGCGTCGGGCACGGCGAAAGTGATTGGGAACTGCCACATCCCGTGACGGCCAGACCCTGCACTACACTTCTGCGTTAGCACGGGAATACCCACCCGAATTAAACATTGAGGCTTGAAAACTATGGTGACCTACATCGTTCGGCGTCTGTTGACGGCCGTCCTCATCCTGTTCGGCGCATCCTTCGTCGTCTATCAGCTCACCGCTCTCTCCGGCGATCCGCTGGAGGATCTGCGGGCCAGCAATGCACCCAACCGGGACCAGCTGATCCAGGCCCGCACCGAACTCCTGGACCTCAATTCTCCGGCACCGCTGCGCTACTTCGGCTGGCTGGCCGGAGCCGCCAAGTGCCTGGTCCCGTTTGCGGCCACGTGTGACCTCGGCGTGAGTATCCAGGGCGAGGCCGTCACCACCGCCCTCGCCAGGGCGATGGGCAACACCATTACCCTTGTCACCACAGCGACGGTGCTCGCCATCATCATCGGCGTCTCGCTCGGTATCATCACCGCGCTCCGTCAGTACAGCGGCCTCGACTACGGTGTGACCTTCATGTCCTTCCTCTTCTTCTCCCTGCCGATCTTCTGGCTCGCCGTCCTGCTCAAGGAATTCGGCGCCATCGGCTTTAACAATTTCCTGGCCAATCCCGATATACCCCTCTCCACCATCGTGGTTGTTGCGCTGGCGAGCGGGCTCATCTGGGCCCTGTTTGCCAGCACCTCCTGGAAGAGGAAGGGCGTCGCCTTCGTCCTCGGTGCGGTGGTCGCCGCAGCGCTCCTGTACGTCCTCGACCTCGTCAACTGGTTCTCCACGCCGGGGCTGGGGCCGGTCATCATCCTGGTGACCGGTGTGGGCATCGCATTCGGCATCGTCCTGCTCACCGCGGGACTTCGAAACCGCAAGGCGCTGTATTCGTCCCTCGTCATGGTGGCGCTCGGCCTCGTTGCGTACTACGTCGTGAACCCCATTCTGAACGCGGCGACCATCTGGATGATCATCATCTTCGCCGTCATCACGGTCCTTGTGGGCCTCGCCGTCGGATACGTCCTGGGAGGCTACGACCGCGGTCAGAGCATGCGCGCGGCCGCGCTGACCGGGCTGCTCATGGGGCTCTTGATCGTCGTCGACCGTTTCATGGTCACCTGGCCGTCCTACGTCGACAACTCGCGCATTCGCGGTAGGCCGATCGCGACCGTAGGTGCCGAGACACCGGGACTGGACGGCACCTTCTGGATCAACGGCCTGGACACGTTCACCCACCTGCTGCTGCCGACGCTCGCCCTGCTGCTCGCGTCGCTGGCCAGCTACAGCCGGTACTCCCGCGCCTCGATGCTCGAGATCATGAATATGGACTACGTCCGCACCGCCCGGGCCAAGGGCCTGAGCGAGCGTACCGTCGTCATGCGGCACGCCTTCCGCAACGCACTGATTCCGCTCGCCACGCTGGTCGCCTTCGATATCGGCGCGCTGATCGGTGGAGCGATCATTACGGAGCAGGTCTTCGCCTTTGCGGGCATGGGGCAACTCTTCGTGCAGGCGCTCGACCGCACCGATCCCGATCCGATCATGGGCTTCTTCCTGGTCGCCGGAATCCTGGCACTGGTCTTCAACCTGGTCGCCGATATCGTCTATTCGTTCCTCGATCCTCGCGTAAGGGTTAAAGCATGACGACGCAGAGTCCCTCGGACTTCCCGAACCGTTCGACGTCGACGGCCACCGGCCCGGTGCACCCCGCACCTGCGCCCCAGACCGAGCCGGAGAGCACGGCGAAGGGCCTCTCGCAGGGCCAGATCGTCCGCAAGAAGTTCTTCGACAACACGGCAGCCATCATCAGCCTGGTGGTCTTCGCCATCATCTTCATCTTGGCCTTCACCTCGGTGGGCTTCGCCGGCATCCCCGGCTGGTGGAAGTACAACCACACGCAGTTCGTTCCATTGCTGAACGGAGGAGCGCCGACGGTCACCGGTCCGTTCAGCTGGGGGGAGCACCCCTTCGGACAGGACTCCATCGGGCGTGACTACTTCGCGATGACGATGCGCGGCACGCAGAACTCGATCATCATCATGCTCATCATCGGCGGTCTTGCGGGATTGATCGGGGTCGTCGTCGGCGCTTGCTCGGGCTACTTCCGCGGGTGGCCCGAAGCGGTGCTGATGCGGTTCACCGACGTCGTCATCATCATCCCGGTGGTACTCGCCGCTGCGACGCTCGGTGAGGCGGTGACCCGTTTCGTCGGGGCCGGTGCGCAGATCTGGCTCCTGGGCCTGTTCCTCGGCCTGGTCCTGTGGACGGGCCTCGCACGCTTGGTCCGTGGTGAGTTCCTCACATTGCGCGAACGTGAATTCGTCGACGCGGCGAAGATCGCCGGGGCGTCCAACATCCGGATCATCTTCAAGCACATCCTGCCCAACGCGGTCGGGGTGATCATCGTGAACACCACGCTGCTGATGTCCTCGGCGATCCTGCTGGAGACCGCGCTGAGCTATATCGGGTTCGGAGTGAAGGCGCCGGATGTCTCCCTGGGCCTGATCATCAGCCAGAACCAGGAAGCCTTCCAGACGCGTCCGTGGCTGTTCTGGTTCCCAGGCCTGTTCATCGTGCTGATCTGCCTGTGCATCAACTTCATCGGCGACGGCCTCCGCGACGCCTTCGACCCACGGCAGAAGAAGTTCAATGCCGGCCGGGCCAAGGACGCAGCGAAGCCTGCAGCGGCGTGATTGTGTCCCTAGGAGCCCAGGTTCAGCGACGCGATACTCGCGACGACCAGCACGGTCGCCGCGGTGATGGGCCACCAGTTCCAGGTCCGCTGCGCGCGGGCCGGCTGGTCGACGTCGACCGCGCCGCTCTCCACCAGGTCCTGCCAGCGCGAACGGACCAGGTAGGCCGCGTAGCCCGAATCGGTGTGTTTGAGGTCCCCGGGCCGGATGGAGCCGCCCGGGCCGTAGCTTGTCGAGGGCAGGTTCGTCACGTGCTCGGGCTTGCCGGCGTGGGTGCCCCAGACGCCGGGAGCCGGTGCCGCCCAGGCGGTGAAGGATCCCGTCGGCGTGACCAGCTTGAGGGCGTACTTGGTGTCGACGTCGATCAGCGCGGACCAGGGCACACGGATGGTGGCCAGCGGATTGCGCAGCGTGACGGCGTCCTCCGCGAACACCACCGCGGGGTACCAGAACAGCCACCAACCGATGTACGCGACGCCGATGAGGGGCCATCCGGCCAGCAGGCCGTCTATGCCGGCCGACGCGACGACGGAACCGAGCGCCCCGACCGTCAGGAGGACGGCGATACCCGTGAACCAGACACTGGTGCGCGGTTTGAACACGGCGGCCCCGGCAACCTTTCTCGAGCTTTCCATGGCTCAATAGTCCCAGTACTGCAGCCGCTTGCGGCAACCCAGGAGCGCCCGCGGAGCCGCGGAGCATCCGTCACGAAGGAGATTCCCTCATGAGTACTCAGGTTATCGGCGGCACCGGAGACACCGGCGCGGACCGACCGGCGACCCAGGGACCGGTGCTCGAGGTGCGGAACCTCAGCGTCGATTTCGGCGTCGACAAGGAGTGGGTGCCGGCGGCCATCGATCTGAACTACGAGGTGCGGGCCGGCGAGGTGCTCGCCATCGTGGGCGAGTCCGGCTCGGGCAAGAGTGCCAGCTCCATGTCACTGCTCGGTCTGCTGCCCTCGAACAGCCGCGTGACCGGGGAAGTGCTGCTCAACGGGAAGTCGGTCCTGACCATGTCCCCGGCGAAGCTGCGCCAGATCCGCGGCAACGACGTCGCGGTGATCTTCCAGGAACCCATGACGGCGCTGAATCCCGTCTACACCGTCGGGTTCCAGATCGTCGAAACGCTACGCCTGCACAACGAGATCTCCCCGGATGAGGCGAAGCAGCGCGCCCTGCGGCTGCTGCAGATGGTCGAGCTGCCGGATCCGGACAAGGCCTTCCGGTCCTACCCGCACCAGTTGTCCGGTGGCCAGCGCCAGCGTGCCATGATCGCGCAGTCCCTGTCCTGTGATCCCAAGCTCCTGATCGCCGACGAGCCGACCACCGCGCTCGACGTCACGGTGCAGGCGGAAATCCTCGATCTCATGCGCAACCTGAGGAGTCAGCTCAACAGCGCGATCGTCCTGATAACGCACGACATGGGGGTGGTGGCGGATCTTGCGGATCGTATCGCGGTGATGCGCAAGGGTCGTATCGTCGAGACCGGCACCGCCGAGCAGATCTTCAACAATCCGCAGCACGAGTACACGAAGGCGCTCCTTGCGGCAGTGCCCCACCTCGGTCAGCGGGGCGGGGACGACGGCGTCGACATCACCGCCGCGCTGGCGGCCGCGACCCATACCGAACTGCAGACCGTCGATCATGACGAACTCGAGCGGCGCGAGCAGGATGTGCTCGCCCAGCTGCGCGATAGCGCCGTTGCGGCATCGCCCACGGCCGAGCCGGTCCTGGAACTCATCGACGTCGCCATCGAATACCCGAAGCAGGGCCGCGTTCCCGCGTTCCGCGCCGTGGAGGGCGCCAACCTGACGGTCTATCCGGGCCAGGTCATCGGTTTGGTGGGTGAATCGGGTTCCGGCAAGACCACCATCGGCAGGGCCGCCGTCGGGCTGTTGCCGGTTGCCGCAGGTTCCCTGCGGGTCGTCGGAACGGACATCTCCGGCTTCCGGCCCACCTCCAAGGAGCTCGGGAAGGTGCGGCGCCACGTGGGCATGGTGTTCCAGGACCCGTCGTCGTCGCTGAACCCCCGGCTTCCCATCGGTGAGAGCATCGGCGAGCCGATGTTTCTCGCTGGCGAGGCCAAGGGTGCCGACCTGCAGAAACGCATCGAGGTGCTACTGGATCAGGTCGAGCTTCCGCGGTCCTACCGCAACCGGTATCCGCACGAGCTCTCGGGTGGCCAGAAGCAGCGGGTGGGTATCGCCCGGGCGCTCTCGCTGAAGCCGAAGCTCATGGTCGCCGACGAGCCGACGTCGGCCCTTGACGTGTCCGTGCAGGCCAAGGTGCTCGAGCTGTTCCAGAACCTGCAGCGCGAGCTCGGGTTCGCCTGCCTCTTCGTCACCCACGACCTGGCCGTCGTCGACGTGCTCGCGGACTACATCTGCGTGATGAAGCGCGGCCGGATCGTGGAGCAGGGAAGCCGCGACCAGATCCTGCGCAGTCCGCGGGACCCTTACACGCAGCGCCTGCTGGCCGCTGTCCCGCTGCCCGACCCCGAGAAGCAGCGGGAGCGCCGCGAACTGCGGGCGAAACTGATGGCGTCGACGGACTAGTATCCACCGCGACATAACGATTGGCTTACAGTGGCCGGTGGGCGCCACGATGACCATCGCCGGGCCGGGATCGCCGCGAGCACGGCGATCCCGGCGGAAGAGAAGAACGGGCGGCGGCGCGCGCCAGTGCGTCCCGCAGGAAGCCGGAGGCACGGCTTCGCACTCCGGATGGACGGGTCGTCTGTAGGCTTGGTAATTGCCCCGATGCTGTCCGGAGGACGGATCGGGTACTTTGCCAGGACCACGACCCCGTCAGAAGGAGCACATCCGTGAGCATCAAGCCGCCGGAGCGGGCCACCACCAGCCCGCCCAGTCACGAGAATCCCACGGTGGACACCAGCACCACTCAAACGAGCACGGTACAAAGGGCGCGATTGTCGCTGCCGGTCTTCATCCCGGCCGCCGCACTGATCGTGGTCTTCGTGGCGTTCGCCCTCGTTTCACCGGATAGCGCCTCGGCGCTGTTCGCCGGCATCCAGGAGAACGTCATCGGCGCGTTCGGCTGGTACTACGTTGCCATCGTCGCGCTCTTCGTCGTCTTCTCCCTCTGGGTCGGCTTCAGCCGGTACGGGGACATCCGGCTCGGGAAGGACGACGAAAAACCCGAATTCTCGGCCATGTCCTGGTTTGCGCTTCTGTTCGCCGCGGGTATGGGTATCGGCCTGGTCTTCTGGGGCGTCGCAGAACCCCTCAACCACTTCGCCAGCCCCCGGCCCGGAGTCGAGGGCACCCCGGTGCAGCTCGGCCAGCAGGCGATTACCCAGACTTTTTTGCACTGGGGACTCCACGCCTGGAGCATCTACGTCGTCGTCGGTCTCTCGATCGCCTATGCGGTGCACCGGCGCGGACGGCCCATCTCCATCCGCTGGACGCTGGAGCCGCTACTCGGCGACCGAGTCAAGGGCGCCTGGGGTCACATCATTGACGTCATCGCCCTCGTGGGGACACTCTTCGGCGTCGCGACCTCGCTGGGACTCGGAGTGCTCCAGATATCCTCCGGTCTCGACACCGCCAACATCCTGGCCGCCACCGAGGCGACCCAGGTGGGCCTGATCCTCTGCATCACCGCGCTGACCATTGTGTCGGTCATCTCGGGTGTGGGCAAGGGGATGAAGTGGCTCTCGAACATCAATCTGGTGCTCGCCGGCCTCCTCCTGCTGGTGGTCCTGTTCGCCGGCCACACCCTCTTCCTGCTGCGCGAATTCGTCCAGTCGATCGGCAACTATCTGCAGAATGTCGTGGGACTCACGTTCAACACCCTGGCGTTCTCCGGGGCCGAGGGCGAAGCCTGGCAGGCAGCCTGGACCACGTTCTACTGGGGCTGGTGGATGTCCTGGGCTCCGTTCGTGGGCATCTTCATCGCCCGCATCTCCAAGGGGCGTACCGTCCGCGAGTTCGTGGCCGGCGTCCTGCTGGTGCCCACCACGCTCAGCTTCCTGTGGTTCTCGGTGCTCGGTGGCTCGGCCATCTACCGCGAGATCTTCGGACAGGGCGGCCTGATCGCGGAGGACGGCGCTGTTGACACCGAGAATGCCCTGTTCGGGCTGCTCGGTGACCTACCCGGCGGTCCTGCACTGCTGATCGGCGCCATCCTGCTGATCGCGATCTTCTTCGTCACCTCCGCGGATTCCGGCGCCCTCGTCATGAGCATGATCTCCACCGGTGGTGACCAGAATCCCCGAAGCTGGATCAGGGTCTTCTGGGCTGCCCTCGCTGCGCTCGTTGCCATTGCGCTCCTGGTGGTCGGCGAAACCGGTCTGTCCTCAATCCAGACGGCGTCCATCCTGACCGCGCTGCCGTTCAGCGTGGTGATGCTCCTGATGTGCGTCGCGACGGCGAAGGCCTTCCACGGCGAGCACCGGGCCGTCGTGGAGGCGCAACGCCGGGTGGCGGCGACGGCGATGGCCGAGCGCGTCAGCGACCAGGTGAGCGAATCCGTGTCCGACGACGTCGAACGGCAGGTCGAGGAGTACCTCGCGGACTACTCATCGGACCAGGCCGGAGGCACCGGGGCTACCCGCGTCGGGCATTAGGTCTGTTTTCCAGCAGCGCCTAGACTAGGGCAAGGCGTGCGCTGATGCCGCCGTCACATCCCCGCAGAAGATCTTGAATTGAGTCATCACGCATGTCTGAGACCACAGGTAACACCGCTGTCCGCAGCGACCTCCGCAACGTAGCCATCGTGGCTCACGTTGACCACGGAAAAACCACCCTGGTCGACGCCATGCTCAAGCAGACCAATTCGTTCGCGGCGCACGGCGCCGTCGCCGACCGCGTCATGGATTCCGGCGACCTCGAGCGCGAGAAGGGCATCACCATCCTCGCCAAGAACACCACGGTGTTCTACGACGGCCCGTCCGCCAAGGGCGAGACGATCACGATCAATGTCATCGACACCCCGGGCCACGCCGACTTCGGCGGCGAGGTGGAGCGTGGACTGTCCATGGTCGACGGCGTCGTCCTGCTCGTCGATGCGTCCGAAGGTCCGCTGCCGCAGACCCGGTTCGTGCTCCGCAAGGCCCTTGCGGCCAAGCTCCCCGTGGTCCTGCTGGTCAACAAGACCGATCGCCCTGACTCCCGCATCGAGGAAGTCGTCAGCGAATCGATGGACCTCCTCCTCGGGCTCGCGTCGGACCTCGCCGACGAGGTTCCGGACCTCGATCTCGATGCCATCCTGAACGTGCCCGTGGTCTACGCGGCAGCGCGTGCCGGTGCGGCATCGCTCGAGCAGCCCGAGGACGGCACCATCCCTTCGAACGACAACCTGGAGCCGTTGTTCCAGACGATCATCGAGCATATTCCGGCACCCCGCTACAACCCGAACGGTGTCCTGCAGGCGCACGTCACCAACCTCGATGCGTCGCCGT
>JAABUN010004333.1_pt1 | contig 19575 bp, 16 predicted proteins | sample 5559311 | NCBI WGS metagenome assembly JAABUN01 (sample SAMN10711877, study PRJNA513370) | rock metagenome | isolation source: Antarctica rocks | place: Antarctica: Victoria Land, Siegfried Peak sud | reverse complement strand
AGGGCCTCCAGGGAGTTGCTCCACGCCCTCGGCCTCGACCTGCCCGAAGCAGTTCTGGCCGGACCCGCCCGACTGGGCGTGGGCGGCCGGAGCAAGGAACGCAGTCAGGACGACCGCGATGAGTGCTGAGCGAAGGGCGGTCACGGAGCCCCGACTGTACCCCGCCGCGGGCGGTTCGAGCGCCGTACCCGCGGCCGGCTAGAAGCCGGCCAGCCGGCGCTGCCTGCGCGCCTGCTGGGCCGTGGTCAACCTCGGCCGAGGCACCGCGCGCCTACTGTCGCGTGGGATCGCCTGAAGGTGGAGAGCCGAGTCCGGATGGGGTCTCGCCCGGCGGGCGCGCGCCGCAGCCGTATCCTGCCGCCCGGTGACCTGGCAACCCGAGCTCGACGAGTTGCAACGCCGCCGCGAGCTGGCCGAGCGCATGGGAGGCGAGGAGCGCGTCGCGCGGCAGCGGGCCAGCGGCCGGCTGACCGTGCGCGAGCGCATCGACCGGCTCTTCGATGACGGCAGTTTCCGCGAGACCGGCTCGATCGCCGGCCAGGCCACCTATGACGAGGACGGCGAGCTGTCCGACTTCGTTCCGGCCAACATGCTCGTCGGCCAGGGCCGTATCGAAGGCCGCCGCGTCGTGATGCAGGGCGACGACTTCACGGTCCGCGGCGGCGCCGCCGACGCGGCGATCTGGCAGAAGATGGTCTACGCCGAGCGCATGGCGCACGACCTGCGCCTCCCCCTCGTGCGCCTGGTGGACGGCACGGGCGGCGGCGGCAGCGTCAAGTCGCTCGAAACCATGGGCTTCACCTACGTGCCGTTCGTGCCGGGGTGGGAGCTGACCGTTGCCAACCAGTCGCGGGTGCCGGTGGTGGCCGCCGCGCTCGGGCCGGTGGCCGGGCTCGGCGCCGCGCGCGTGGTGGCCTCCCACTTCTCGGTGATCGTGAGCGGCACCTCGCAGCTCTTCGTGGCCGGGCCGCCGGTGGTGGCCGCGGCCATGGGCGAGTCGCCCGACAAGGAGACTCTCGGCGGGGGGCGCGCCCAGACGCGCGCCGGAGCCGTCGACAACGAGGCCGCCGACGAGGACGACGCCCTGGACCAGATCCGCCGCTTCCTCTCCTACCTGCCAACGAGCGTTTGGGAGCCCCCGCCGCTCGGTCAAACCGACGATCCCGCGGACCGGCGCGAGGAGGAGCTCGTATCGATCGTGCCGCGCGAACGGCGGAAGCCGTACCCCGTGCGGAAGATCCTGGCGGCCGTGCTCGACCGCGGGTCGGTGTTCGAGATGGGCGCGCGCCACGGCGGCTCCCTCGTGACCTCCCTGGCACGGCTCGGCGGCCGGCCCGTGGGCGTGCTGGCCTCCGACCCGCGCTTCTACGGCGGCGGCCTGACCGCGGACGCCGCAGACAAGATGGTGCGCTTCGTGGACCTGTGCGACCAGTTCGGCCTGCCGATCGTCAACTTCGTCGACCAGCCCGGCTTCGTGATCGGCACCGAGGCGGAGCGCCAGGGCACGATGCGACGTGGCGCCCGCGCGCTCTACGCCGCCTATCAGGCCACCGTGCCGTGGGTGTCGATACTCGTGCGCAAGGTCTACGGCGTGGCCGGCGCGGGGCACGGCAACGGGGCGAGGCTCAACCTCCGCTACGCCTGGCCCTCGGGCGACTGGGGATCCCTCCCGATCGAGGGCGGGATCGAGGCCGCCTACCGCCGTGAGCTCGAGGCCGCCGAGGATCCCGCGGCCCACCGGACTGAGATCGAGGCGCGCCTGAATGCCGTGCGCTCGCCGTTCCGCACCGCGGAGCGCTTCGGTGTCGAGGAGATCATCGATCCGCGCGACACCCGCCCGCTGTTGTGCGACTGGGCCGAGCGCGCGCACGAGCTGGTTGCGCAGGAGCTCTCTCGTGGGCCGAAGGGACGCGGGCTGCGCCCCTGAGCGTCCGTCGTCCTTCTCTGCCTCCCTCCCGTACCAGGGGAAACGAGCAAGAGGAGGCCGCACATGGGAGCAGTCAGCAAGTACATCCGTATCGAAGCACCCCGCGATCAGGTCTACGCGCTCTGGCGCGACCCATCGGCATTCCCGATGTTCATGCCCGACGTGCGCAAGGTCGAGGCCAAGGGCGACCGCTGGCACTGGGAGGTCGACGGACCGATGGGCATGACCGTCGAGTGGGACTCGGAGGTCGTGGAGGACATCCCGAGCGAGAAGCTCGCCTGGAAGTCCGTCGGCGGCAACGTTGAGAGCTCCGGCGTGGTGCGCTTCGACGACCGCGACGGCGCGACCGACATGGAGTACGCACTCGAGTTCTCACCGCCCGCCGGCAAGGCCGGCGAGATCGTGGCGAAGCTGTTCGACGACCCGGAGGACAAGGTGCAGCGCGCCCTCGAGGCGTTCAAGCAGATAGTGGAGAAGGAAGCGAAGCCGCGCGACGATGCTCGCACCGAGGTGGACGCCGACGAGGCACGGCCGCCGTCGTCGGTGGGGTAGGCGCGTTGCAGTCGGCATCCGATGGGTTCTAAGGTTTCGCCCACCGTGGGCCCCTTCGCGAACACCGAGATTGACCTCACGGCCGACCGCGTGGCCGAGCTGCTCGAACGCGGTGAGATCACGCTGATCGACGTCCGCGAGCCCTACGAACGCGAGGCCGGTCACATACCGGGCTCACGTCACATCGAGCTCGAGCGCCTTGCCTCAGAGGCCGAGGCGATCGACCGCGAGCGCCCGGTGGTTTTCCAATGCCGCCTGGGCGCGCGCTCGGCGATGGCCGCGCAGGCGTTTGCCGCATCGGGGTACCAGGCGCACAACATGGCCGGCGGCATCCGGGCCTGGGTCGACGCCGGGCTGCCGCTCGACCGACCGGACGCGGTAGTCGCCGACCACTAGTGGCCTGAGGCGGAAGTTCCGCTTCAGCTTCCCGAGTGGCTGGGCATGGCTGACGACGAACGCGGGATGAGTCGATGCCAGAGCATCGGCGATTCCTGCGGGTGGCGTCAGGCGCGGCCAGACGCCGGGAAGGCGCGCGCGAACTAACGACTCAGGTCACTAGCGCGTCGCCGGTGGATGGGACCGCCGCGCGGCCGGCCCGGCGGCTACTAGCCGGTGAAGCGCGGCCGGCGCCCGGCGCTCGGGCGACGCCGCTGCGCGGGCGTCACCCGAATCGAAGCTGATCCCGCTCGCAGGCCCGCAGCCGTGACGCTCGCCGCGTAGCTCCCCGGGCGGCGCAACGTCCGCACGAGCGTCGCCCGGCCGCGGCCGTCGGTGCGCACCCTCGCTCCGGCGAAGCGGATCAGCCCTCCGTCCACCGCCTGCCGTTCTCCCGCCACCTCGGCGGTGGCCGTGAACGTGAAGCGCGTCCGCAGACCGGCGCGCGTGCGCGCGGGTGCGACCCGCAGCCTGATGCGTGGCGCCGCCACGGGCCCGGCCGGACCGGAGGCGCACGACTGTCGATTCGCCACCGGCGGGAACGGCAGATCGGCCACCGCGGCGGTTTCCACGTAGTCGTTCTCGAGCGGGTCACCGGATCCCGGCCCGAGCTTCTTCCCGGTCTGCTGTAGATCCGACCGCGGGGCATCCGGCGTGACCCACGGCACCATGGCCAGGAACTCGCGTTTCGGGCCGGTGTACTGCCGCACGACCTGTGACTCGCCGCCGATGTCGAAGCGCTCCGGGTCCTCTGGAAACGACCGGCCCGTGCCGATGTAGTTGCACGCCCGACCGGCCGCACCGGCCGCGCTCGCGGAGCTGCCGCCGAGGCCGCGCTGGGTGATCACGGTCTGCCCGTCGAACGCAAGATCGGCGAGGTTGCCCACCATGTGCGGCACGACGTTGTAATCGAAGTCCACGCCCGGATCGGTGACCGCCCGCCAGGTCGAGCTCATGAAGCTGAGCGCCTGCCACGCGCCGCGATCCACGCTTTCGGGGTCGGTGAACGCCGCCCATGGCCCCGGGTTGGCCTCGTCCTGGATCACGAGGTTTACGCCGAGCTTGTCGAGGCAGCGCATGTAGAACTTGGCGACGTCCGAGCACGGGTCCACGCCCTTGGGCAGCGCCCCGTACACGAACGCCGGCAGGCTGGTGGCGAACTGCAGGCGGGCCTTGGTGCCGGGCAGCGCGTAGGGCCGCACGTTCTCGAGCGCGTCGGGCCCGGAGGCGGGGCCGGAACTCAGCTGCAGAAGCTCCTCGATCGAGGTCAGCGGCACCTTCTTGTTCTGCACGACCACGTTCCGCAGTGGGCGCGGACCGTCGGGCCGCACGTCGGTGGGCCCCCACATGAACACCTCGTTGAACACCTTCGGACCAGTGGCCACGTACACCGAGCTCGGGCGCGGGAGGTCGGGATCGCGGAAGGCCTCGATCTCCGCCGGGTCGGTCGACTCCCGGAACGAAGCCTGGTTGTTTGACCCGAGCATGTACACGCCGTAGCGTTTGGATATGTCGGAGAAGGTCTGCATGAAGGCGCGCGCGAAGGTGTCGGTCGTGGCCACGAAGGCGCCTGGCGTGATCGGGGTGAGGCCGGGGAAGCGCGCCTCGTAGGCCGCCATCTGCGGCGCGTAGCTCGTGCCGATCGACGCCAGTGCGCCGAACGCGCAGGCGGGCGGCGTGCCCGCCGAGGAGCACGTCGACGAGGTGCCGGGGTCGGCGAAGATGCTGCGTGTGGTCTGCCCCCGCGACCCGGTGGCGATCGTGAAGAGTCCGACGTCCTCGTTGAAGGCCACCACGTTCGGCCGGCCACGGGCCTTGCGCGGCACCACGTACTCGCGGACCATGCATTCGATCTTCACCCGAAAGCTGTCGTAGGTCTCGACATGGCGTGCGTCCTGCTTGAACTGCATGGCGAACACACGCGGTGCTCCGGGCCGCTCGAGCAGGTTCTCGAGCGGGGGCAGCGACCGGCTCGCTCGCGTGGCTCGGCACTGCTCCGCGGTGGGGGGCGGTGGTAGCGGCGCAGCTGCGGGCTCGACCTCGGCCAGCGTGCGCCGGGCGAGACCCGGGTCGTCGGTGATGATCTCGTCGACGCCCAGAGCGGCAGCAGCCTTGATGTCGGCTGCCGTGTCGAGGGTGAACGGCACCACCCGCAGCCCCAGGGCGTGGGCGCGCGACACGTAGGCCTGATCGACGGGGAACGCCGGCGACACGAACTCGTAGCCGTTCGCCCTGGCCGTCTCCGGGCCGCCGGAGTTCGTCTGTTGCAGGGTCAGAAACGAGGTCTCGAAGCCGCGCCGCTCGGCCACGTCGAGGTTCGGTGGCCAGAAGCTCTGGATCAGTACGAGCGACCGCGGGATGCCGCTTTCGTCCACCACATCGAGCACGCGGTCCGCGTACGCGGAGGTGGCGTCGAAGTCATTGTCGGTCGGCAGGTTCTTGATCTCCAGGTTCACCCGCGCACTCGCGTCCTTGGCGAACTTCAGCACGGCGGCGAGGGTCGGGATCGGCGTCTCGGCCTTCGTCTCCTTCGAGGGCAGCTGGCTCCCGGGGCTGCCGAGTACGTCCGACCGGCAACCGTCGAGCTGCGCCAGGGTGCGGGACGTGATCGGGCCGGTGCACGGGGTCGTGCGGTCGAAGGTGTCGTCGTGGATCACCACCGGCACGCCGTCCTTGGTGAGCTTCACGTCCAGCTCCAGCACGGCCTGCTGCTCGAGCGCCGCGTTGCGGAAGGCGGGGAGCGTGTTCTCGGGGAAGCGCGGGGTGCCGTCGATCACGGATCCTCCGCGATGGGCGTGCACCAGCGGACCGGCGGCGGCGCTCGAAGCGCCGGCGAGGAGGCACGCGGCAACCGCAGCGGCGGAAAGAAGTTGTCGGGCGCCTCTCACTGGCGCAGCATTGTCACCGATACGGCGCGCGGGCGCGCCGCTCAGCGAATCTGGATGGGCGTCCCGAGCGGCATGAGCTTGCGCAGCTGCAGGATGTTGTCGTTCCTCATGCGCACGCAGCCGTGCGACACCCGGCCGGGCAGGATCTCCGGCTCGCCGGTGCCATGGATGCCGATCTGGCCACCTGCCCACTCCTGTCCGCGGAGCACGTTGGAGTACGCGCTGGTGCCGAAGGCGAACGGCCCGTACACCCCCCGCGCCCGACCCGACACGTTCAGCCGCTCACGCGCGTAGAAGTTGCCCTTGGGCGTCGGCCACCGGGGCTGCCCAACGCCGATTCGAGCCGTCCACATGACACGATTCTTCCCGTCGTAGAGCGTCGCGCGGAAGCTGCTGCGGTCCACCACGAGGTGCTTGACGACCGTGTAGAAGCGGCCCAGAGAGCGGCGCTCGACCCACCCGGTCCGGTTCGCCGGCCGCATGGGCAGGCGCACCTTCACCCAGACGCTGCCGTTCTTCAGCGTGGTCTCGCTGAGCAGGAGCACTACTTCCTGGCTCCCGTGGGCCGTGAACGGACGGAGTTGCTTCAGCCGGTTGCCCCGAGAGATCCGCGGGGCGCCGCGAGCCCAGGTCCGGCGCGTAACGTAGGCCCACTGCGACGACGTGGTCTCGTTGGAGAGCACCTTGGTCTCGACGCGCGAGGGCGGCGAGTTTTCGGGCTTCGGCTCGGGCGCCGGCTTCGGCTTGGCCGGCTTGGGCGTCTGCCCCGGGTCCTCGGGCGCGAACGGATCGAAGTTGTCCGGAAGCGGATGGGAGATGTCGTGAGTGGCCATCGCGGCCGGCGCGACGACGAACAACGCCAGCATCGCGAACGCCAGCGCGAGGCCCGAGCCGATCCCGGTCCTCCGTGCCGACCCGCCTGCCGGGGGTGTGGCTGAGGTGTACTTCATCTCCCGCCAGCGAGGTTAGCGCGTCGTCGCCCGTGCCGAGCCGGACTGGATTGGGCCCTCGTCGCTCCTGACTCGCGTCAGCCGGTGAACGAGGGCTGGCGGCGCCTCGACCGCCGCCGGCGCACGCCGCGGCGCGGACGGCGCGGACGGGTCGGCCGGGGCTGCGGGCGAGGAGGCGGGGTCGTTGGGCTTCGCCCGCTCACGCCGGCAAGCGCCTCCTTGGCGGCTCGCTCTCCGGACCGGATGGCGCCCTCCATATAGCCGTTCCAGATCGTCGAGGTCTCGGTGCCGGCCCAGTGAACGCGGCCCACCGGGGCACGAACCGCGTCCCCGTAGTCGAGCAGCACACCTGGCGCCGTGTAGCCCTCGTATCCGCCGCGCGACCATGGATCCGCCTGCCAGTCGCGCTCGACGTACTGCAGCGGGGAGCGCGCCTGCTCGCCGAAGTAGGCGACGAAGTTGGCGATCACCGCGTCACGCCGCTCGGCCGCGGACTTCTGGCCGAAGATGCGCGCCTCCTGGCCCTCGATGAAGCCGAGCATCACACCCGGCGAGCCGTCGGGCGGCGAGTTGTCGAAGGTGATCTTGGCCGGGCCGGCGTCGCTCACCACCTGGCCGGTCAGGCCCTCGTCGCGCCAGAAGGGCCGCTCGTACACCGCCTGGCACTTGATGACCGACCCCATCGGATAGCGCTGATGGAGCTGGTCGCGCGCCGCCGGCAGCGGCGGGTCGTAGTGGATCTTGCCCGCGATCGCCGGTGCCATCGCCACGATGGCCTGCTGGGCCTCGACGATCAGCCCGTCTGACCGAACGGTCACGCCGGTGGCCGTCTGCCGGATCGAGCTCACGGGTGCGTTCAACACCACACGGGTCCCGAGCCGCCGCGCGAGCTCGATCGGGAGGCGCTGGGAGCCTCCCACCAGGCGCGACTCCTGGGCGCCGCCCGTTACGTTGATCAGCCGCTCGAAGGTGCCGGGCGTGCTCTCGTTGCCGGCGGCCATGATGTAGAAGAGGACGAAGAGCATCGACACGTCGCGGGGCTCACAGGCGAAAACCGCCTCGATCCCGACGTCGAGCAGGAAGCGCGCGCCCGGCGAGACCGTGTTGGCGAGCTTGTAGGTCTCGAAGGTCTGTCCGTCGTACTCGGCGGCCCGCGCGGCCCGCTGCGGCGCGTCGCGCGACACCTCGAGGGCCTTCTCGTCGAGGTCGCGCAGCACATTGGCAACCTCCACCACCCCGGGGTCGGGGGGAACCGGGCCGAAGGGCCCCGAGGAGTCGAATCGCTGCTTGGACCCCTGCCGGAAGTATAGGTTCTGCCCCTCGTTGTAGGTCTTGTACGTTCCGACTCCCAGCTCGGCCGCGAGAGCCGCGATGCGGTCCTGTGTCGGTCCGATCCACTGCCCGCCGACCTCGACTATCTCACCGCCCGTGATCGGGGCGTTCAGCACGCGTCCTCCCACGCGGTCGCGGGCTTCGAGCACCACCACGGAACGGCCCGACCGCACCACCTCGCGCGCGGCGGTGAGCCCCGCGAAGCCGGCCCCGACGACCACCACGTCGGCCCGGCGGGTGGGTACGACGGGCCCAGTGGCCGGCTGCTGCGCGACGGCTGCGTTCGGCAGCGCCGCGGCGGCGGCGCCAGTGGCAGCGCCGCCGATCAGGCGCCTGCGCGTCAGACCCTTGGCTGTCACCGGCTCGTCCTCACGCGCGTCAGTCTGACGCAAGGCGCGTGACGGTGCGGCACCTCGAGGGCTACTTCTTGACCTCGAGTGTCTCCAAAGCCTGATCGCAGGCCTCGGCGATGCGGTCGCGCAGCTTCGGCGTCGACTGGCAGTTGAGCTCGTACTCCTTCTTGTCCTTGAACAAGAAGATCAGCCGGCTCTCACCGTCCTTCGGCTTCATGAGCGGAACCGTGTACTCGTAACCCGGGAGTCCGGCGGCGTCGACTCTCTTACCGGCGGGCTCCTCTCCGGTGGCCTGCATGACCACGGCGTCGAGTTGCTTCTTGATCACCTCGAGATTGTCCTCGGTGACGGCCAGGTTGAGGTCGTACCGCTCGATCAGGATCAGGTTCTCCTTGTCGTCGCCGACTGCGAGAGCCGATTGTTCCGCGACGTCACCGCCGGCCGAGCTCGACACCGTGACGTCGTCTCGGGGGTTGAAGTCATCCGGGTACTCGAAGGTGATCTCGAATTCGCTCTCTTCGAAGGTCTTGGCACTCTTCTCGTCGGAGCCGCCGCAGCCGGCGACGAGGATGGCGATCGGAACGAGCAGGGCAGGGAGTCGACGCAACGGGCTTCCTAACGATTGAGGGCAAACGAAGGCCGGCATCCTAGAGGCTCCATCGGATCGAGAGCGCTCACCAGCCGGCAATTCCATCCGGTCCCTGCCCCAAGCTGGTGCGGTGGTCACCGGGTTACTCGTCTGCTCGGACGAAGAGTGCACAGAGGTGTTCGAGGCCGTCGGAACCGTCGAAGACCTCCTCACCCTCGCCTGCGATTGCGACTGCGCCCTTGAGCTGATCGGCTGGCCGGACCGGGCGGAGGATGTCGGAGAGGACTACGTCCTCTCCGTCGTTCCGCTCCCCGCCTGAACCGTTTGGGCCCGGGCTGGGCCTCGCTGCCGTGCCGCCTGGTGACTTGTAGAGGCCAGAGCCCGCACAAGTGATCAAGCGGTGAGAGGTTCGCCCGGGGTCGGTTACGGAACGGGTGCCGGCTCGGTGGGAACCGGCTCTGCGGCCACGGCAGCCTCAGCCGGGGCCGCCTCGGCCACGGGTGCTGCTGCCTCGGCTGGGGCCGCGGCCTCGGCGGCGGGCGCGGCCTCAACCGGCGCGACCTCAACCGGAGCCGGCTCAACCGGTGCCTGCACGGGGGGGGCGACCTCAGCCGGCGCTGCCTCCGCGGGAGCCGCGGCGGCGGGCGCCTCGGTCGCGGCGGGAGCCGCCGGCGCGACTACCTCGGCCACGGGAGCTTCAGCAGCCGGTGCCTCAGGAGCTGGACTGGTCTCGGCCGGAGCGACCTCGGTAACGGGAGCGTCTGCCTGAGGCTCCGAAGCTACCGGCGCCGCGGCCTCCGGCGCCGCGCCGGCGGGTGCGACCGGGGCCGGTTCCGTGGCCGGCGGGGCGGCCTCTGGGGCCGGCGTCACTTCAGCCGGTGCGACCGGTGCGGACTCGACGGGAGCCGGAGCAGCCGCGACGGGCGCCGCCGCGACGGGCTCGGCGACCGGAGCCGGAGTAGTGGAGGCGGGCGCGTACGTGGGCTCGGCCGCCGGGGCGGGCTGGGCCGCCGGGGCTGGCTCGGCCGCCGGAGCAGGCTGGGTCGCCGGAGCAGGCTCGGCCGCAGGCGCCGGCTGCGCCGCCGGGGCGGGCTCCGCTCGGTACTGCCTGGTCCGCTCGCCGGTACGACCCTCGTAGCTCGCGCGCTTGGCCGAGCGGGTCGAGTAGCGCTCCACGAGGGCACGCCGAGCCGAGCCGCGGGCGCGGGTGCGCCCGCCGGGAGCCGAGCGATCGCCCCTGAGGAAGGGAACGGGGTCCTGAGCCTGACCGCTCACGCGCGTCTCGAAGTGGAGATGCGGGCCGGTCGAGTTGCCGGTGCTTCCGACGTAGCCGATGAGCTCCCCAACGCCGACGTTTGCGCCGACCTTGGTCGCGTAGCCGGACAGATGGGCGTAGCACGTGGTGAAGGTGGTGGTGTGCTTCACGCAGATGAGGTTGCCGTAGCCGCCTGTGTAGCCCAGCGAGCTCACGACGCCGCAGGCCGCGGCGACCACCCGGGTACCGCTCGGAGCCGCGATGTCCAAGCCGCTGTGGATGCGGCCACCGCGCGGACCGAAGGGCGAGCTGATGGTGCCCTTGACCGGATACCGGACCCGATTCGACCCGCAGACGTTGATGCTGACGGGCTTGGTGCGCCCCTCGGCACCACGGCCGCGATCGGGCGCCGGCGACGGGGCCGGCTTTTCCTCCGCCCGCGGAGCGGGCCGCGGCTCGGCGTCGGCGCGGGGCTCAGCCAGCTTGGCATTCTCATCGGGTGCGGCCGGCTTGCCCACCTGGGCGCGAGGCGCGGTCGGCTTGTCGGAGCCCGGACGGACCGGGGGCCCGTCGTCGGCAACTGTGCGCGTCTCCGGAACAGCGGCCACGGGCGCTGCGGGGAGCTCCGGCGAGCTGCCTTGCGGCGCATGTGTATGCGGGGCCGGCGGGACGGCGATGGCCGAGGCCGGGATCGTCTGTCCCTGAGTCTGGATGGTCGGCGCGGTGACGGCCTGCCCGCGCTGCGAGCCGTAGGACACGGTCACGCCCTGATAGTCGAGAAGGGCCGTGAGGGTCTCGGCATCGACGACGCCCGTCGCCCGAATGTCGTTGGCCATCTGGAAGGCGATCACGGCGGCGCGCGTCTGCGGCCCAAAGATGCCATCGGCCGGAATGGCGAGCGCCCGCTGGAGGGCTACCACCGCCGGACCGGTCTCCCCGTAGGCGATGCGGAGCTGTCCGCTGCGGCTGATGTCCCGCAGACCCTCGGTATCTCCGGACGGGCCGCGGGCGGGCTTCCCGGCGGCGAAATTCGGGAGCGCGGGCGCGGCCAGCACGGCGGCGCTGATGGCCACCGAGGCGCGCTTCTTGCGGCCGAGCTGGCGCCGGCCGATATCCGCGTGATCCCTCCGATACCGCGAGCGCTCGAGCGACCGAGTCCACACCTCGTGCGAGGCGAGGTCCCGCTGATCAGTCTCGTCCTGCAAGTGGCGGACATCGCGTGGGGACAACGGGTGACTCCTTTGTCTTTCGAGGCCTACGGGGTCAGCTGACGGGCTCGCGCGGAAAGATCGCGCTACGCCGCACTCTGGCGGCGATTCGCCCCTGCGGCCAGGCCGCTTCGGGTCCCCCGTTCCCGTTGCCACTGAGGACAACGGGACTCGGCACGGTTATGAATCGCGGGGCAACATACCGCATCGAAGGGTCGGACGCCCGAAAAGTTGGCGATCAGCCGCCGAGGGCGATCTTCCATCCTCGGTACTTCGCATTCCCCCCGCGCACTCCTTCGTGCCCCGGCCGGCGCTCCGCCTAAACCTCTCCAAGAGAGCCCAACTGGCCCTCGGTGGGCTCCGCTCAGCAGAACCACGGCTCGGTCAGCCGTGGCCTCCCCTCGGTCGATCCGGCGGGAATGGCGGTCGGAAGGCCCACTCGGTCGACGGCCTCGAGCGCGGCCGTGCGGATCTTCAGGTAGGTGGTCGACACCGGCTCGTCGGCGGCGGCGCCGGCCTCGGCCAGACCCGCGACCCGGCGCTGGAGCAGGTCGACACGAGGGTCGCGGGCGCGCCACGTGTGGGTCAGCAGCTCGGGGTCGTAGGGGCCGAGGCCAGGCATCGAGCCGGGCCGCTCGAGCAGCAGCGAGCCCTCCGGCAGGAGCAGGCGGATGGCGTACTGGACGGCGTCCACGCTGCCGATCAGGCGGTGCTCGGCCACGAAGTCGAGTAGCTCGACGAAGTCCTCGAGGGTCGTCCACGGCGTGAAGGGCAGGAACGAGGGCCGGACCTCGATGTCGAGGCCGCGGAGCAGCTCGAGCGCCTCGACGGCCTCACGGGCCGTATGCCCCTTGTCGAGGCGCTCGAGGATCTCGTCGCTCACGGACTCGAACGCGGAGACGACGAAGAGGCAGCCGCTCGCGGCGAGCTCCGGCCACAGCTCCCGGCTCTCGAGGATGTGCTCGACCTTGGCGGTGCAGTCGAAGGTCAGATGGGGGAAGCGCTCGTGCATCGCTCGAACTGTGCGCAGCGAATGACGGCGCCCGTTCAGGAAATCCGGATCGCCGAAGGTGATGTGCCGCGCGCCCATGACCGCGAGCTGGGAGATGTCTTCGATGAGCACGTCCTCGCCGACGATGCGGATGCGACCGTCGTAGACCACGGGGACCGGGCAATGGCGGCAGCGGTGCACGCAGCCGTGGCTGGCCTCCACGTAACCCACCAGGCGTTCCTCGCCGGATATCGCGAGATGCGCGTAGCGCTCGAGGGGCGGCAGCAGGTCGCGCGCGGGGACCGCGAAGGCGTGGCGGCCGAGCTGCACCGTCGCGTAGTCGCCGACCCGGCCACCGGCCAGCTCATCGGCCCAGCCGACGAGGCCCGGCTCGTACTCGCCGACGATGACACGGTCGGCCGCCTCACCAACCACCGTGTTGCGGCTCATCGCCGCGTACAGGCCGTAGAAGCACACGGGCAGCTCGGGGCGGCGGCGGCGCAGCGGGCGGGCGGCGCGCACGGCCAGACGCATCGCCGTGTGCATCGGCACCGAGAAGGCCACGGCGTCGGCCCACTGCTCGAGGGCCTCGTTCCAGGGCTCGATCGAGAGGTCCAGGCAGCGCGGCTCGTGGCCCGCCGCCCGCAGCGCGGCAGCCGGTGACGCCACGTGCAACGGCTGGTGGCCGAGCTCGTAGGTGGAGACGAGCAGGACGCGCATTCGGGATCGAGGCTACTCAGCGATGTCGATCTGCAAGGCGGCGTGCGCCTCCCGCAGAGCGCGCTCCACGTGCTCGGGCTCCGACCCGCGCGCGAAGATGAAGCCCAGGTAGCGGTCCCCCTCGGGCAGCGCTACCACCGGCCGGCCCGGGGCGATCGTTAGCTCTAGCCCGACCACGCCCGGCGTCGCCCGCGCGACCTCCTGCCCGCGCACCTCGTGGAGCGTGCCGGAGCGCGGCACCGGGATCATCATCACGCCCGAGGCCGCCGGCTCGCGCGCGAGTCCGTCGAGTGGCCGTCCGAGCGCGTGGCGCAGCACCAACTCCTCGAGGCTCACCCCGGCCCCGAAGCGCAGCGCGCGCCCGCACAGGCCGCCGATCGAGCGTGCGGCCAGCTCGAGCACCCACGGGCCGCCGTCGCCGAGCCTCAACTCGGCGTGCACCGCCCCCTCGCGAAGCCCGAGAGCCCGCGCGGCACCAGCGACGAGGGCCACGACCTCCTGCTGCCGCTGCTCAGACAGCCGCGAAGGAGTCACGTAGATCCTCTCCTCGAAGTAGGGCCCCTCGAGCGGGTCGGGCTTGTCGAAGAGCGCAAGCGGCCGCAACCCTCCGTCGCGCAGAATTCCCTCGAGCGCCACCTCCGGACCGGGCACGTAGCGCTCCACGAGCAGCGGCCGGGCGGGGTCCTCGCCGGCCTCGCCCAGGATGATCCGGATGCGGGCGGCCGCGGCGGCCGCAGCCGCCTCGTCGTCGGCGCGAATCACGCCGCGGCTCCCCGACAACCCAACCGGCTTGACCACCACCGGAAGGCCGACGGCCCGCGCGACCGCCGCGACGTCGGCCTCGGGTCCTGCGGTGCGGTATCCCGGCTGACTCACGGATGACCGCTCCAGCGCCTCCCGCATGAGCAGCTTGTCCCGCGCGGCCTGCGCCGCGGCGGGTGCGTTGTGTACGAGCCCGAGCCGCTCACTCGCGATCGCCGCGGCCACCACGCCGCCGTCGTCCACGGCGACGACCGCGTCGAGGGGCGTGCGCTCGGCGAGTCGCACGATCGCCTCGGCAGCCTGCTGCGGGCGGTGCAGGGGCACCGTCAGCGCGCGATCGCCAAGGGCGGCAGACATGGCCTGGCGGCGGTCGGAGGCCACCGTCACCTCCACGCCGAGGCTGTGGGCCGCCTCCATGAAGGCCCGCGCGCGGTACGTCGCGGAGGGCACCAGCAGAAGCACGTGCGCCACCGTCCTATCGTAGGTCGGGCACTCATGAGCACCGCCGATCCGACCCGCGCTGAACCGCTCCTGGCGATCACCCAGACCGCCTACGAGAAGGTGCTCGGCTTTCGCGAGGCCACCGAGCCGCCCCGCCAGGCGATGTGGGTCGAGATCACGGGTGTGGGGAAGGGTGAGTGGACCTACAACATGTACCTGCGCCCGCGCGGAGAGGCGGCACCCGAGGACGCGGTCCAATGGCACCAGGATCTGACGATCGTGGTGCCGGCGGCGAGCGTCGAGCGGCTGCATGGAGCGACCGTCGACTGGTCCGAGGACCTCCAAGCCGGCGGCCTGCGGCTGATCAACCCCAACACGCCGAGCCCGACCATGGGCGACGGTCCGGGCGACCTCAGCGGCGATGTCGCCCAGCGCGCGATCCAGGTGCTCGAGGAGCAGGTCAACCCCGCGATCGCCGCCCACGGCGGGCAGGCCGAATTGGTAGCGCTCGAGGAGGGGGTCGCCTACCTGCGGCTGGGCGGGGGCTGCCAGGGCTGCGGCATGGCCACGGTCACGCTGAGCCAGGGCATCGAGGTGGCCCTGAAGGATGCGATCCCGGAGATCCTCGACGTGGTCGACGTGACCGACCACGCGAGCGGCTCGAACCCCTACTTCGAGGCCGCGAAGAAGTAGTTTCGCCTCGCGGTCAGAGCGGCGTTGACGCCCTGACCTAGCGCAGCCGCTGCGCCGAGGTCTGCGAGATCCGACGCCCCAGCTCGGCGATCTCGGTGTCCGACAGCCCCTGCGTGGGCAGGCCGGAATCCTCGAGCTCGGTTCTAACGGCGGAAACGGCCTCGACGAAGTCGAGCTCGGCGCCAAGCTTGGCGACGCTGGCCTTGACCGGCGGATCGTCCAGGGCGGTGCTGCCATCGGAGAGCGGCTGGAGCAGCCAGTTGCGCAGCGCATGGGCCTCGGCGACCGAGAGCTCGAGCACCACGACCTGCCCCTCGGGCTCGGCTACTGCCGTTGCGTCCGCGTACCCGTTCTCCGCCATGCTGTCCTCCGTGTCCGGTTGCCGTAGGGCAATATCGGCAGGAGGGGCCCGAAAGTAGAGTCCTACCCATGCAGTCTGGGCGGCGAGTCGCTGTGGTGGGGCTCGGGAGCGGGGGGCCGGCGGCGGCGCTGTTCCTCGAGGAGCAGGGCCACCGGGTGGAGGTCTTCGAGCGGGAGCCGGCGCCCGGGCCGGTCGGCGCCGGGATCCTCCTGCAGCCGACCGGCATGGCCGTGCTCGAACGGCTCGGGCTGGCCTCCCTGGTGCGCCGTCGCGGGGCCCGCATCGACCGCCTGCACGGCCAGGCCGCCGGCGGCCGCACGGTCATGGACCTGTCCTACGCCGACCTCGACCCCGCCCTCCACGGGCTGGGAGTGCACCGGGGCGTCCTCTTCGCGGCTCTCTTCGATGCACTTCGAGAGCGCCCGATCGAGATGCGCTGCGGAACGCCCGTCGTCTCCCTCGAGCGGCAGGGAGCGATGACGACGCTGGTCGACACCCGCGGGGATGCTCATGGCCCATACGACCTCGTGGTGCTCGCCGACGGCGCGCGCTCGGCCCTGCGGGCGCAGATGGGCATCCCCGTGCGACGCGCGGCGCGCTATCCCTGGGCCGCGCTCTGGGCCGTACTCCCGGACGTCGACGGCAGCTTCGCCGGCACGCTCGCGCAGGTCTATCGAGGCACGCGCGAGATGATCGGCTTCCTTCCTACCGGTTACGGACCGGACGACGCCGGCACCCCGAGCGTGAGCCTGTTCTGGAGCCTGCCAACGGCTGATGGTGAGCGGTGGCGGCAGCTCGGCCTCGATCGGCTCAAAAAGCGCATGATCGCCCTCGCGCCCCATGCGCAGCCGCTGCTCGATCAGATCGTTTACCCGAGCCAGCTCACCTTCGCCTCCTACTGGGACGTGCGGATGCCGCGCTGGCACGCGGGGGGAGTGGCGTGCATTGGGGACGCGGGCCACGCAATGAGCCCTCAACTCGGCCAGGGGACGAACCTGGCGCTGATGGACGCGTGGATCCTCGCGCGCTGTATCGGCGCCCGGGGCGAGGTGCCCGCCGCGCTCGAGCACTACAGCCACCTGCGGCGGGCGCACCTGCGCTACTACGGAGCAGCCAGCCGCTGGCTGACGCCCTTGTTCCAGTCGCGGCTCGCGCCGCTCGGATGGGGCCGGGACCTCTTCATGCGCCCTGCCACGCGGGTGCCGCCGGTACGCAACCTGATGCTCGCAAGCCTGGTCGGCGCCAAGACGGGGGTCTTCGGCCGGCTGCCTGACGATCACCTGTCCGCCGCCCACCTGTCCGCCGCCGCGGGGAGCCCTGAGCCACTCACCGGCGATGCGCCGCGCGGCCCGGCATCCGTTTCCGCCCCGTAAGGGGCCGGGGCTACCCTCGAGGGAGGAGGTGTCACACATGTCTACGAAGATCGAGAAGACCGACGAGCAGTGGCGGCAGGAGCTCACACCGGAGCAGTACGAGGTCATGCGCCGCAAGGGCACGGAACGCCCCTTCACTGGTGAGTACAACGATGAGAAGCGAGAGGGCGTGTACCGCTGCGCGGGCTGCGGCACGGAGCTGTTCCGCTCCGACGCCAAGTTCGACTCCGGCACCGGCTGGCCGAGCTTCTACGAGCCGGCCGATCCGGCGAACGTGGCCGAGGAGAGCGATCGCAGCCTGTTCATGAAGCGCACCGAGGTGCTGTGCAACACCTGCGATGCGCACCTGGGCCACGTCTTCAACGACGGTCCCAACCCCACGGGCCAGCGTTACTGCATCAACTCGGCATCGCTCGCGCTCGACCCGGAGGCTCCCGAGCCCAAGGACGGGTAGAACGCTCAGCCGGTGGGTGCGCTTTCGTCGCGCCCACCGGACTCGTTCCAGGTACGGAGCACCCGCGTCTCGTGCTCCCAGCCGAGCACGCTGAGCGTGGCTGTGTCGAGCGCAAGCAGCCGGCCGGTCGCGGCCTCCAGCCCGAGCCAACGAGCGGCAAGCACCCGCAGCACGTGCCCGTGGGCCACGAGCGCCGCCTCCCCGTCCACGTGCTCGAGTGCGGCGATCACACGGTCGGCGCGCGCCCCGACATCATCGACACCCTCCCCGCCCGGGATCGCGCCGCTCCAGACGGTCCATCCGGAAGCCTCGGTGCGGATGTCGGCCGTCGTGCGCCCCTCGTAGTCCCCGTAGTCCCACTCGAGCAGGTCCTCACTCGTCTCGGAAGGCCCTTCGAGGCCGGCCAGCCGGCACGTCTCGGTGGCGCGGCCCAGGGGAGAGACGAGCACCTTCGCAAACGCCCGCCCCGCGAGGCGCGCGCCGAGCATCTGGGCCTCCTCGCGCCCGGCCTCGGTCAGAGGGACGTCGGTCAGTCCCGTGTGGCGCTTGGTGCGGCTCCACTCCGTCTCCCCGTGACGAACGAGCACGATGCGATGGGGCCGTCCGGTCACGAACGGGCTTATACCGACTGGTCGCCCGGGCCGCCTTCCGGCGACCACCGCCGCCGCCACGGGTTGCTCGTCGCTCCTTACCCGCTCGAGCAGGGCGGGCCGCGTGCGGCCCAGACCGACGACCACCGTTGCTCTTCGGTAACGAACGAGTCGCCACCTGTGGCACTCGCCTCGACCTGGGCTGTTTCGTGCACGTCATACGGGGCTCGAAACAGCCCAGGTAACGGATGACGCGGACGTGCGGGCCGCAGTCTCACTCGTGGGGTGCTTGCGCTACGAGCCCGCGATGGGCGCTGGCAACAAGCTCGTCTAGCCACCGATGCGCGGTAATCTCGCGCCGATGCGAGTCCGGGCAGCAATCCTCGTCGTTCTGCTGACCCTCACCTCTGCCGCGTGCGGTGACGACAACGGCGGCGGCGAAACGGAGGCCGGGTCCGCCACGGTGACCGAGACCGTGACCACGCCTGCGCCCGAGGTGGCCGCTCCGCAGGCCACCGCCCCTGAGTCCGCCCCCACGACGCCGGAGGCCCCGGGTGAGGTGGTGGTCCTCCGCGGAGCCGCGGGGGGAGCGCAGACCGGCCCCCAGTTCAGCTCGTTCATGCTTGTGCCCGACTCGGGCGACGAGCCGGTGACGATCGCGGCGGCCAACGACCTGGACCTGCCGATCGACGTGCGCCGCGACCTGTTCGACCCTCGCTGCGAGGGCAAGCTGCAGGGTGGCTTCACGGTGGAGCCGGCGCGGGAAGGCGAGACCGAGTTCCAGTACGCGCTCATATCGGTCGAGCTCACGGCGAACGCCTGCTGAGCGCACCGGCGGCGGCTCGATAGTTGTCCACCCGCGCTGAACAAGGGCCGCGCGGGGCCGTGGACGTGCACCAGCACCTGTGGCCCGAGTCGCTCATCGCGGCCCTCTCGCGACGGAGCTCGCCGCCGATGCTGTGGCGCGAGGAGCGGGAGTGGCGGCTCCGGATCGCCGGTGAGCCCGATGCGGCGGTGGACCTCCAGGCGCACGACCCAGCCCGTCGCGCGCAGACTCTCGAGGAGGACGGTGTCGAGCGCGCGCTCGTGTGCCTGTCACATCCGCTCGGCATCGAGGCGCTCTCGCCCGAAGAGGCAGAGCCCCTGCTCGCGGCGCACAACGCCGGCGTTCTCGAGCTGGGCGTTCCGTTCGGCGCCTGGGGCGCCGTCGGCCTCGACCCGCTCCGGCCGGCCTCCGTCGACGAGCTGCTCGACCGCGGCGCGGTGGGCATCTCCCTGCCGGCGACCGCTCTCGAGACGCCCGCCGCCGTGGCCGACCTCGCGCCCCTGCTCAACCGATTGGACTCGCGTTCGACGCCGCTCTTCGTGCACCCCGGCGCCGCGTCGCGCGGTCGGGCGGAAGCCGACGATGCTGCGCGGCGTGGACTCGCGGCCCACCGTGGGGCGGGAGCAGAACACGTCCCTCCGCCCTGGTGGCCTGCCCTCACCCGCTACGTCGCGGAGATGAACGCGGCCTGGCACGCCTTCCTCGCGGCCGGCCGTCCGCGCCATCCGCGGCTCCGCGTGGTGTTCGCCATGCTGGCGGGAGGCGCCCCTTTGCACCTCGAGCGCCTGGCCGCGCGCAACGGGCCGACGGAGCTGGCGCTCGACCCGAACACCTTTTACGACACGTCGAGCTACGGCGCTCGGGCGACCGAGTCG